>Ga0209079_10001197_pt1 | contig 9873 bp, 13 predicted proteins | sample PPLLaktember2015_2_FD_187259 | JGI IMG/M metagenome (GOLD analysis project Ga0209079, IMG submission 187259) | Freshwater sediment microbial communities from Prairie Pothole Lake near Jamestown, North Dakota, USA - PPLs Lake P7 Core (6) Depth... | ecosystem: Environmental > Aquatic > Freshwater... | reverse complement strand
ATCATTGACCTCACGCCCACGGCTGTCGTGAACGTGATGAGCACGACGCTCATCTTCGACGCGCAGTGCGATACGGGGCTCTATGCTGACTTCAGCGGGGCGGGCGGCGACATCACGGTGACGTACAAGTAGGAGGGGATCCAAATGCCTTGGAGTGTCGGCGACGTCGATCAATTCAAGAAGGGCCTGACCGACGCCGAAAAGAAGACGTGGGTAAAGGTGGCGAACGATCGTCTCGCCGCGTGCTTGAAGGAAGGGCGAACGGACTGCGAGGCGTCAGCCATCAAGCAGGCCAACGGAGTTGTCGCGGAAGCGCAACACGAGCACGAATCGCTCGGCGACCGCATCGTTGAAGCTGCGTTGGTCGAAGGCGCTACGTTCAAGGCGACGATCCAGGGCTTCCTCCGCGCTGCGATGGCTGTCACCCGTCACCCGAACATCCCCGCCAAGGTCAAGAAACAGGTCGACGAGTTGCGCGACTTGATCGGCAAGAACACCTGGGCGGACCTTGCAGTCGATTCGACCCCCACTCAGGAGGCCCTACACCCGTCCGAGGGCATTAGAGAGGCCCTACAGTCGATCGCGCGGCGGCAAGTGCGTTCCCGGCTACGGGAGATGGATCTCGGCAACTACTCCGTCGGCGAGTTCGAGACGAAGCTGAACGATGCGCTCGGCAAGATCATGCCCGGTGGCGAGTTCCGCATCCTTGACATCTACGAAGGCATCGTGATCTTCGCGGCGGCGGGCGGCATGTGGGGCGCACGCTACACGGTCGGGTTCGATGGATCGATCACGCTCGGCAAGCCATTCCGCGTCAAGCGCATCTGCCGGTACGTCCCAGACGAGGAGATCGGCCAAGAGCCAGAGAAGCCGATCGGCGGCGAGCAAGACGATCAAGACAGTCGGCTGCAACTCCCCGAAGACTGGTGGAAGTACACCCAGGATTGGGGCAACGACGGCGAGAAGGTGCTCGGGAGTACGGTTTCCGGCGACACGCAGGGACGCGGAACGAATGAGGCCATGCGCGAAGACGGTTCGATCGTGACGCAGTTCGTCGAAGACGGCGCGCTCGTCTCTATTCGCGAATACTCAGATGAGCAACCGCGAGATGAAGGGGGAAAGTTCGCTCCCGGTGGCGGGGGAGATTCTAGCGATGGCGGCGGAGGAGGTGGTGGTGGAGATGGGGAATCGTCTAGTGGTTCTTACACCAATGAACAAGTGGACCGCATGCCAGAGTACAAGATTGGGTCGTCTCAACAGCGTGGGCAACCACGCCCCGATGTGACGGTAGACGTAATCGACGAAAATGGGGCCTTCTCTAGAGAAGTGATCCCGCGCGGAGAGATGAAAAACACCTCTCAATGGAAGGAGAAGGCGTCTGTGAGGATATGGAATGCGTCGGTTGTCAAACCTGGCTATGTGAGCAGAGGGACGTACATGGAACTTAGTAGTTATCTACCTCAATCGGCGGATCTGGCGCACTCACGCACTGAAGTAAGTACGAGCAAGAGGATTGGATATGTGCTACATCCGAGTACAACATTACCGTAGCGGTCTAGACAGAATCGGCGATTCGGAATGTAGAATCCCTGAATCCGTCCATGGACAAGAGTTCACCGATCGCTTGGTCTGCGGATTCTCTCGTGCTGAATGCGCATGCCTCAGCTTCTCCAAGGCCAGCACTCGTCCACCCTTCTCCGTTCTGTCGATTGATTTGCACGATGTACGCCATCTCCATCACCTCGCCAACCAGTATATATCTATTGGCTCGGGAAGTCAAGCCCTCGGAGGCAACCATGAGTAACAAGATCATTCGGCCTGACGGCACGGTGCGCCTGCGGATCATCGGTCCCGGCCAGGGGTCCAGCGCGTACTACGAGGCCGAGCAGTTGAAGCGCGACGCGGCGGTATTCCGCAACGCTCAGGTATTCTGGGATCACCCGTCGACGCGCGATGAGAAGGAACGCCCGGAGCGTAGCTTGCGCGACCTCTGCGGAGTGGCTGTAGCCGATCCCGTGTACGAAGAGAACGGCGCGGCTGGGCCTGGGCTCTACACGGACGTGCGCGTGTTCAAGCCGTACCGTCCGATGATCGAGGAGATGGGGCCGCACATCGGCGTGTCGATTCGCGCATCCGGCTCGGTCGTCTCGAAGAAGATCGGCACGGAGTCCAAGCGCGTAGCCGAGAAGTTCACTTCCGGTGGGTTCGATTTCGTGACCAAGGCCGGGGCGGGCGGGGCTGTCGTACCCCTTCAAGAGAGTGCCCGCCCTGGCGTCAAGGAGTTTGTCGAAGCGTTCCTAGCGGACCATCCGCAGGAATCGGAAACGAGCGAGAGCGCACGGGCTCAGTTTGTCGAATGGGCAAGCGGCGATTCTCACCAAGAGAAGGAGGAAGACATGGAGCTTCAGAAGGAGCTCGAAACGGTCAAGGCTGAGAACGCCGCACTCAAGGAGTCGCTCGTTCTCAAGGAAGCCGGGGAGATCGTAGACGCTGCGCTCCTCGCCGAGAAGGATCTGCCGGACATGGCGCGTGCCCGTCTGCGAGAAACCCTCAAGGGCAAGCAGACGTTGAAGGAAGGCAAGCTCGACAAGGACGCGCTTACCGCTCTCGTCAAGGAATCGGCGAAAGCTGAGCGCGCGTACATCGAGAGCCTGCGACCGCACGGCGTCACCGGCATGGGCGCGGCTAGCGGCGCGGACGACGGCAAGGCGCGGCTGCGCGAGTCGTATGTGCAGATGCACTTGCAGAACGGTGAAACGAAGGAAAAGGCCGAGCGGCTGGCTGACCTCGCCGTGCTCGGACACTAGGAGGGAACATGCCTGCTTTGTATCTGGCAACAGGAAAGACGGCTGGCGAGGAGTGCAGCTCCACTTACGAGGGGCGGCATATCACGGTGGAAGAGCAGTACCTCATCCACCCCTACCATGCCGATGGATTCGTTGACAAGGGCGATCCGGTCATCATCGACGATGGCGTGTCGCCGTGCCTTGTCGGCGTGGCGTTCAACAGCGCGACGGCGGCCACGGATCAGATCGCCGTGGACACTGAGGGCATCTGGTTCCTGAACGTGCTTGGTCGTGTGTCGGATGGCACGTCGGACGGCGTTGCCCTGGCGCTTGGCGCTGGCGATCCGGTCGGCATCATGGTCACGCCTGGGGTCAACACGACGATCCTCACGGGCGAGTCGGACTACTCGCACTTCCGAGCATTCGGCTATCTGCTCGGCACGGTCACGGCGCACGTCTCGACCCCGACGCTTGTCGCGGTCAAGGTCCACAACTCGCCGGTAGCGTCCAACGGACGGGTAGACTTCGGCAGCGGCTCGACGGCGGCTGGGAACATGCTTCTCGAAGGCTCGACGACGCTGCGGCGCTCGGTCGCCGTGCGCGGCTGCTTCGCTCCCGAGACGCTCCTCGCCGCTGGCGAGCAGATCCACGGCATCAACTTCCGCATCGTTGACAACCTGATCGCAACGGGCGGAGAGATCACCTGCGCGGAGTTCAAGGCTGTGCGCGACGAGTCAACGGATGCCTCCGTGTCGTCCATGACCGCGCTGAAGCTCGACTGCGATAACAAGAACGGCGGCATCGCTCCATACGTCCGCGCGCTGGACATCGTCTGCGAAGGCGTAGCCGGAACGACTCCCGCCCGGCGCTCGGCCATCCACTTCAACTCGATGGGGACGGCTGGAACGCTTGAGGCGCTGTTCGAGCTTGAGGCGTTCACCAACTTCGGTGGCGTCGCTTCGGACACCCTGAACACGCCCAGCGGCACGATCGCCGTGAACGTGGCCGGGGTCATCCACTACCTGCAACTCTACTCGACGTAGAACAAGGGGGAGGTACAGCAGATGACGGTCACGATGGAGAACCTGGATAAGAGAATCGCGGCGACCAAGCAACAGATCGGCGTTCTCGCCTACGAGAAGCTCGGGCTCCTCGATCGGCTGAATAACGTCGAGAAGCAGATCGCCCTACTCGAAGTCCAAGGCTCTGCCCTTGAAGCAACGCAGGCGGATGTGCGCACCGACGAGGCTATCCTTGCCGCGCGCCCCGCCACACCGGAAGGAGAAACACATGCCTAGCTTGACATTCGCGGAGGAGACTCAGCTTCAGGAAGCCTTCCGCCCTGTCCGTGGTACGTTCACGGAAGCACAGGTCGCGGAGGCTGTTGACCTGATCCGCAACGCCCAGCACATGCCAGCCCATCGGCACGAGTACATGCTGCGCGAAGCGATCACAACGTCGGACTTCCCATACCTGTTCGGGATCGTCATCGAGCACGAGATGCTGGCCCGCTACCGATTCGCGGCAGCGGACTGGACGGCATGGACGAAGGTATCGACCGTCCCTAACTTCAACATTCACCAGCGCCACAGCCTGGACGGGCTGACCGGCAGACTGGCCCGCGTTGGGGAGAAGGGCGAATACCTCGTCTCGACGAAGCCAGTTCACGGTCGCCGCTACCTCCAGGTCTTGAAGTACGGTTCCCAGTTCGACATCTCTTGGGAAGCCCTCATCAACGACGGGCTCGGCGCGTTCTCGGATATCGCGCAGCGGTACGCGGATGCGGCACGGAACACGGAGAGCTGGCTCGTCACGAACCTCTACTCGTCCGCGACGGGACCGAACGCTCTGCTCTACGGCGCTCCGATCGTCGCCCCTGACGGCTCGAACGTGACGAACCTCGGCGCGCTCGCCCTCACGATTGCGAACCTCGAAGCGACGATGGAACTCATGTCGGCGCAGACAGACGCAAACGGCGACCCGCTCGGCATTCGCGGTATGCACCTCGTTGTACCGCCTAGCCTGGAGTTCACCGCTCGGCAGATCCTCACGTCCTCGACGAAGATGTGGGTCGAGCTTGGCGGTATCGGCGGCCCGCTCCCGTACCCGACGAACAACGTCATCGGGCAGATCGGCTTGCAGCTCCACGTTGACCCGTGGCTGCCGGTCATCGACGCGACGGGCAACGATGTCGGCACCTGGTACCTGTTCGCTGACACCACGCAGGGCTACGCGATTGAGTATGCGCGGCTGCGCGGACACGAGGTGCCGGAAATCTGCATGAAGGCCAGCGACAAGGCCAGCCCGAGCGGTGCGCCGCTGTCTCCGTTCTCCGGCGACTTCGCAACGGATAACGTATTCTACAGATGTCGTGTCGTCGGAGGCGGTACTCAGCTTGACCCGCGCCTGACTTACGCGCAGGTTCACACCTAGCCGATGCTAGGAGGTGTCCATGACGCCTGACAGCGTGACGAAGTTCAGAGTTGGATCACAGGCGATCGCCGCAGCGGTGACCGCCGAGCAGTTGCCTGCCCTGGCAGCGGCCAACGGTATGGCGATTGTCGTGAAGGCGCGGGACACAAACACAGGATCTATCTGGATCGGTCACTCCAAGGCGACGGCTGAAGCTCACCACTTCAGCCTCGCCCCCGGAGCGTCCATCCATATCCTTGTTGACAACCTCAGCGACGTGTGGGTTGACGTTGAAGTGAACGGAGAAGTCGTCGAATGGATCGTGGAGGTGGGCTATGGCGCAGTTTGAGGCAGGGCCGATCTCACCGGCACTCCAGGCGACGATCAATGCGACCAACGCGGCGCTCGGCACACGTGCCGACGCGGCTGCCGAGGGCGCAGTGACAAACACCGACACGGCGATTGCGTACCTGAAGCAGCTTGTCATCGCAACGGATCGCAACGTCGGCGCACCGACTAGCGGCATGGCGATCACGAAGACGCTGTACGTGAGCGCAACGGGAACGGACGCGGATGGCCTCAGTTGGGTCACTGCATTCCACACGATCAACCAGGCGCTCGATGCAGCGTCACTCGCTGCCGGGGACTGCACCCTTATCCTCATCTCGCCTTCGTCGGTTGCTTACGACATCAACGTGACCGGCGATCCAACCTGGGCAGCGAACGTGATCCTTCAAGGCACGTACCGCACCTGGACGCGGATCGTCAACACGCATGTCGGAGCGACTTCGATCCTCAAACTCACGGGCAAGGCTGGCGCGATCTCCCTCAACTTCGACCTCGGAGCGACGGATAACGACGGCCTCATCTTCACCGGGCCGGGCTTCCTCGTCCAAGGCTGCTTCTTCACGGGCACGGCGTTGACCGGCGCGGCAACGGCCCTCGATCTCGTCGGCGCTTCCCAGATCATCAACGGGCACGTCGGCGACTGCGAGTTCATCGGCCATCCGATGAACATGACCGCGCTGAAGCTGACCAAGATCGCCTACTCCGTCTTCATGGGCTTGAAGATCGGCAACTGCCTAGCCGGGATACAGATCACGGACGCGGAATCGGACTTCAACTACTTCTCCGATATCCTGCTAATGGACAACGCGATCGGGCTCGATGTCGACGCTGGTAACGGTCAACACTTCATCGACGTCCTCATGAACGGCAACACCGTCAACATCGACGACGAAGTTGGCGACCATATGTTCGTGCGGATCTCTGACCAGTTCCCGCTCACAACCTACCCCGACAACCTCACGGGAGTCAGCGTACCGACACACCTCAACGCAGCGACATGGGGCGTCGATACGGAACTGCGATCGGCGGCGACAGCGACGAAGCCTTTCCAAGTCGTCAACGTCTACGCAGTGCCAAGCGTGTCGGAGATATTCCGCATACGACTGAGCGCTGACAGCGGAGCAACGTTCTTCTCGGACATCATCGTTGATGCCGTGAAGAAGACGAGCGTGCTGTCGGGGACAGGAACCGAGTACGTGTTCAACCAGGGGACGCGGATCAGCGCATCGTGTCAAAGCCTTAGCGGCGGCGACACGTTGGCAGTCTGGCTGAAGATCCAGGAGATATAGGAGGACTGATGCGCCGGAAGCCGGAAGCGATCACGCGGGATCAGGAGTTCTACGACTCGATCCTCGTTGAATTGCGCGAGCTGCGTTTGCAGGTAACCGCGATCGCACAAGCGGTATCCGGCGCTCCGTCCACGTTCAAGTGTGAGCAGTGCGGGCAGGGGTTCGTGAGCCAGCGAGCCCTTGCCGCACACCTCAAGGTTCACAAGGAGTGAGGCCGTGTACACCTATGATCTGACCACCGATGTCGGCAAGGTTCGCGCCCTCACGCGGGATACGCGAGGTCCGACCACCGTCTTCTTCCAGGATGACGAGATCCAGTTCTATCTGACGTTGAACGGTGACGACGTTCGCTACGCCGCTGCCGAGATGCTCGATATCTGGGCGTCGGACGAAGCGATGGTGACGAAGGTTGTCACGCTACTTGATATTTCCACGAATGGTCCTGCTGTTGCGGCTGCTTTGCGGAATCATGCGAAGACGCTCCGGGAGTTGGCTGATCAGGCGGCGACTGCGAGCGATGCTGGATTCGATACAGCGGAGATGGCGCTAGGCCCGTTCTCGTTGCGTGAGCAGATCACGAACGAAGCGTTGAAGGACACTGAATGACGGCGATCTTCCATCCAAACATGCTGGCCCGGCTGGCTGACTTCTTCCCCGGTCTGTGTACGATCCAGGCACGGGTAGATACGCAGGATGCCGTCACGGGTGAGGTTACAAACACCTGGGCGAATCTTGCGGGCCACGTCAACCTGCCGTGCTCGCATGGCCCATCGAAGGGCGATGAAGTGAAGCGCGCCGATCAGACATACGTCGTGTCCAACTACACGCTGGCGCTGGCCGGCGACTATCCGACGATCAACGAGACGATGCAAGCCGTTGTCGACGGGACGGCATACGAGATCCTGCTTGTGCAGTGGGACAGCCACGGCATGAAGACGCGGATTCTCACACGGAAGGTGACGTGATGGCTGACGCGGTGACGATGCGGCTAGAGATCAAGGGTCTGCCTGAGCTTCTCAAGAAGCTACAGCAGCTAGGCGGCGACGTGGAACAAGCTGTCGCGGCATCGCTGATGGCCTCTGCTCTACAAGTCGCCGGGGATGCCAAGCGGCGCGCACCCGTGAAGACCGGCAACCTCTCCCGCTCGATCACCGCCACCGGGCAGCAAGACGGCGCGATAACCGACACGGCAGGCGGACCTCTACCACAGCAGACCGTGGCTGGCCTCGCGGAGCAATTCCGTAAAGGAGCCAAGGCCGAGGCTTACGTGGCAACGAATGTGGTCTACGCTGCATCCCAGGAGTTCATGCCGTATGAGCACGCGCACGGCGAGTCGCCGTACCTCCGCCCAGCACTTGATGAGAACCGCGACGAGATAGAGCGCATCTTCCGTAACGGGCTACAACAGATCATTCGTAAGGCAGGTGGATGATGGCCGAGCCGGAAAGCGGGTTGCGAGCATGGGTGCTGGCTGACCCAACGGTCGCCGGGCTGATCGGTACGCGGTTCTATCCGATGGTTCTGCCGCAGCGCCTACCTACCGACCCGCCATTTCAGGACTCATGCACGTACTTCCGTGTCAGCCATCGCATCCCGGATGAGATCCCGTATCCAACGGTACGGATACAGGTGACGTGTTGGTCGCGAACACATAGCGGCGCACGGGCACTGGCAACGGCTCTCGAAGCTGCCGCCGGAAAGAAGAAGGGCACAAGCGCGGGCGTGGAGATCAAGTACGCGAGCGTCGCTAACGATCTCGACATGCGCGATCCAGTAACCGGGTACTACGCTGTCCCGGTGGATTTCAAGGTGACGTATAGGAGAGTGTGAAATGGCACAGACCACAGTTCAACAGAGTCAGACCATCCGGTTCGGATCGGCGAAATGGGAGATGGGGGCCAACGTTGGCGCTCTCGTCGACATGGGCGCGATCCGCAACGCCGCGTTCGAGTACACATTCGACAAGGTTGAGGTCAAGTCCGACAACGCGGGGATCATCAAGCAGGCTGTAGCGAACGAGCGGGCCTCGCTTGGCGGCGACCTCATGGAGATCAACGCGACGAACCTCGGTAGCTTCTACAGTGGCGTCCTGACTGCCGCCTCCGTAGCCGCTGCTCCCGTCGCCGTGACGGATGAAGTCCAAGTCCTCACGGGTACGACGGAGAACATCCTGACGCATCGCAATGCTGCGGGCACGGAAGTCGCGTCCATCGTCGTCACGAACGGGGCAGGCACCACGACTTGGCGGCGCGACTGCGACTACGTTATCAACGTCAACGCCAACGGCTACACCACGATCGCGCGGGCGTATCCGAAGGCTATCTGCACGGCACTGGCAGACATTACAGTCGCCACGCCTGCGCTGACGTACACGACGGCGGGCGGCACGTTCACCTCTGGGCTGGCTGTCGGGGATCACATCATCGTTTCCGGCGCTAACAAGGTCGGTAACAACGGTATCAAGACGATTACGGCAGTATCGGGAACGGTCATCACGGTAGCCGAAGCCTGCACGGCGGAAGTCCCCGGCGATGGCGGATCGTTCACGATCACGCGCGGCGGGATTGCCAGCGCGGCTTCGACGCTCGTCGACTACAGCTACACCCCGGGAGCATCGAAGACCCTCAAGGGCGGCGGGCTCACCACCTTCACCGCTCGCGTCTGCCGGTTCACGAACACGAACGCAGCCGGGCTGACCTTCGTTATCACGATCTTCTCCGCAACGCCTGACGGGGGAATCACGATCGACTTCCCTGCCGACGACGCGGAAGATCCCGCGATGTGCCCGATCAAGATGGTCGGCGTTTGCGATACCACGCTGACTGCCGGAGAGCAGCTATTCGAGTGGGAAGATAACCAGCACACGGTCTAGCCGTGAGGAGGTACACGAATGACACAGCCGGAGATCAGGGACTTCGACGCGGTAGCCCCCGAGAAACGGCAAGCACGCATCGGCGGGCGGGTAGTGGACATCGGGTTCATCCCCGCCCGCGTGCTGTTCGACATTGCCAGATTCAAGGACGATATGGACAGCGGGA
>Ga0209079_10001196_pt1 | contig 9885 bp, 9 predicted proteins | sample PPLLaktember2015_2_FD_187259 | JGI IMG/M metagenome (GOLD analysis project Ga0209079, IMG submission 187259) | Freshwater sediment microbial communities from Prairie Pothole Lake near Jamestown, North Dakota, USA - PPLs Lake P7 Core (6) Depth... | ecosystem: Environmental > Aquatic > Freshwater >... | reverse complement strand
CGGACCATCGCACCGCGGTTATATCAACTGTGTTTCGAAGGTACCGTGGGAAACCCCCCTGGGTGTGGTTGACAACGATACAGCATTCGTTGAATCGCTTGATATCGAGACAGACGAGTTTTCCCACCGGGATGAGCACTCGCTCGAAGTGCAGATGCCGTTTATCAAGTACCGGTTTCCACGGGCACAGATCGCACCTGTAATGATGGGACAGCAGGATTACCCGAGTGCGATTCGGCTTGCCGAGAAGATCGGTGCTGCCATACAACAGACTCATCGGGATGTCCGTATTGTTGCGTCCAGCGACTTCTCTCATTATGTGCCGGAAGACACCGCAAAAAGTAACGATCTTTACGCAATTGAACCGTTAAAAACGTTAAATATCCCGGAGTTTTACCGGCGGATAGGGGAGAGGGGTGTATCAGCCTGCGGGTATGGCCCGATTGCCGCAATGGTGACGGTATGCGGACATCTCGGGGCGAAGAAAGCTCAGCTCATCCGTTACGCGACAAGTGGCGATGTAACGGGCGACCGTCATGAGGTTGTTGGCTACGCAGCCATTTCGGTGATATAGGTTGGCAACGTGGAGTGCGCCGGGTAAGGTATTCTTGTTCGGCGAGCATGCAGTGGTATATGGAAAGCCCGGCATAGCAATGGCAATCAAACCACGGGTCTTCGTGACGGTCAGAAATACGAAACGTCCCCAGCATGCAAAGTCGCCATATATCGATGGATGCTTCGAAGCGATGGGTGTCATGGGGAGCGTGTATATAAATTCCCAGATCCCGAGTTCTTCAGGTCTTGGATCGTCCGCTGCGGTGACCGTTGCAACACTTTCAGCGATAAATGATGAGTTTTCCCTTCATAAAAGCCGCGAAGAAGTTGCAAATATGGCGTTTGAAATAGAAAAGAAGGTGCAGAGGGGTCGTGCGAGCCCTACGGATACAACGGTCTCCATGTATGGCGGGATAGTACTGATCACGGGCGGCTCCCGCAGGAGGCTGCCCCCGCAGAACATGCATATTGTCGTCGGGGATTCGCTGGTGTCTCACAGTACCGCTAAGCTGGTGGAGATGGTGGGAGAGGAAAAAAAGAAACACCCGGGAATCATCGATCCGATCCTCGATGCCATCGAAGGAGTAAGTCTGAGCGCAATCCACTATCTGGACAACCCGAAAGAACTCGGGAGGTATATGAACATAAACCACGCACTTCTCGAAGCACTGGGTGTTGGTCATCCGCAGCTCTCGAAGATCGTTCTTGCGTCGCGAGCTGCAGGGGCATTCGGGGCGAAGATCACCGGTGCCGGTGGAGGCGGGTGCATGATTGCACTGTGCCCGCGGCAGCTGAAGCAACGTGTTGCCAATGCAATTGAGGCGTGCGAGGCCCGTGCGATCATTACAGGCATCGATACCGAAGGTGCGAGGAAGGAAAAAAATGTCTGAACGCATCCTGTTGAAGCTGGGCGGAAGCGTCATTACTGACAAGAATGCAGACTGTGTCATAAACCATGATCAGCTTTCTTCCGTCGCATCGGCGATTTCGCGTGCAGGAACCCGGGATATCGTTATCGTGCATGGCGCAGGTTCGTGCGGGCATCCCGAGGCGAAACGCTACCGGCTTGATCGGGGCGCTGTTGCAGGCTGCACCGAAGGGATCTATGTTACCCATCGGGCGGTGAGCAGGCTGAATGAGGCAGTGGTTGAGACCCTCCGCCTGGCAGGCATTGCAGCTGCAGGTATTCATCCCTTCCATACTGCCGTGGCGGAAAAGGGGCGGCTTCTCTCCTTCGAATGCCGTCACCTGGAGAAGATGCTCATGCTTGAGATGGTCCCTGTGATCCACGGCGACGTGGTGATGGACCTCTCAGACGGGGCCTGTATCGTATCGGGCGACCAGCTCGTGCGATATCTCGCAGTTGCCCTCGGCATAAACCGCGTAGGGCTCGCCACCGATGTACCGGGAGTGCTGGATGGAGGACGGGTGGTGCCGGTGGTTACACCGGCCATGGCGCCCGCGCTCCAGATCGGCAGCTCGATGCATACCGATGTCACCGGTGGAATGAGAGGGAAAATGAATGAACTGCTCGGTCTTGCACAGGCAGGGATCGGGTCAGAGATATTCCATGTCTCGCGGATCGGCGACTTTCTTGCAGGAACCAGCACCGGCGGGACACTGGTGAAGGGGGAATAACATGGGAGATAAAAAAAGGTTCACCTCGGTGCGCAAGCTCGATCACCTGCGGATCTGCCGGGAGAAGGCAGTCGAGAGTGGTGATGCCGGGTTTAGCGATATCAGGTTTGTACATAATGCCCTTCCGGAATGTGATTTGGGCACTATCGATCTTACCGCCCGGTTTCTGAACCATACGTTCTCATCACCCCTTTTCATTTCAGCAATGACCGGGGGTCACCCCGGGACAAAAGAAGTGAATGTGCGGCTTGCCCGTGCTGCAGAACGCTTTGGGATTGGCATGGGTGTCGGCTCACAGAGGGCCGCACTCGAGAACCCGGCGCTTGAGGATACCTTCTCGGTTGTCCGGGATGAGGCTCCCCACGCATTTCTTGCAGCAAATCTTGGTGCTGTCCAGTTGCGGGACCACGGGATTGAGTGGGCAGAGCGGGCTGTCGGGATGATCGGCGCAGATGCGATCGCGATTCACCTCAACTTCCTCCAGGAGGCAATCCAGCCTGAGGGCGATCATGATGCCCGTGGATGTCTTGCCGCCATCGGAGAACTCTGCCGGGAGGTTAGGACTCCGGTCATCATTAAAGAGACCGGGTGTGGTATTTCTGCTGCTACAGCACGGCAGTGCTGGGGAGCAGGTGTCAGCGCAATTGATGTAGGCGGCTGGGGCGGGACGTCCTGGGCTGCAGTTGAGAGTGTCAGGGCGGATGAAAGCAGGAACTCAAAAGACCAGCGGCTGAAAACAATCGGGGAGGATTTTTCCGAGTGGGGAATACCTACCGTTGTAAGTCTTGCTGAAGTGCTCGCAACCGGCAGCCCGGTTATTGCATCCGGGGGAGTCAGGACGGGACTTGACATAGCCAAAGGTCTTGCACTGGGGGCTGGTCTTTGCGGAATGGCACTGCCACTTTTAAAACCAGCAATGGAAAGCGATGAGGCGCTGGATCGCACAATTGAGGTAATGCATCAGGAACTTGTTGCTGCAATGTTCCTGACGGGATCAGCGCACCTGGCGGATCTCAGGAAAGCCCCGATGTTTATCACGGGCAGAACGCGGCAGATGATAGGTAAGGACAATCCGGCGCGTATAAAGCGATAACAGACAAACCGGGATATATTCCAGAGAAATACCAAAAAGACGAACATAAGGAGATAAAACATGGATATTGAGATTATTGCAGTGGGCGGATATGATGAGGTCGGGCGAAATATGACCGCCGTCCGCTGTGGAAAGGAAATTGTCATATTTGATATGGGGCTCCGGCTGGATCAGGTAATGATCCACGAGGACGCGGAGATTGAAAATATGCATTCCCTTGATCTGATCAAGATCAAGGCGATACCGGATGACACGATGATGAATTCGGTCGAGGGGACCGTAAAGGCGATTGTCTGCTCGCACGGGCACCTTGACCATATAGGGGCCATCCCGAAACTTGCTCACCGGTATAATGCCCCCATCATCGCCACACCGTATGCAACAGAGCTGATCCGGCAACAGATATCCGGTGAACAGAAGTTTGGCGTGAACAACAAGCTCTTCGCGCTCAGGTCCGGGCAGCGCTATACACTCTCCCAGAATCTTGTCCTGGAGTTTGTCCGCACGCAGCATTCAATCATCGATACCGTAACGCCGGTACTCCATACCCCGCGTGGCGCAATCGTCTATGCCTGTGATTTCAAGCTGGACCGGACTCCCGTAATCGGCGAACCGCCGGATTTTGCCCGGCTCCAGCAGATTGGCAAGGAAGGCGTACTTGCCCTGATAGTTGAAAGTACGTATATCGATCGACCAGGAAGATGCCCGAGCGAACGGATAGCAAAGGATCTCGTGCGGGATACTATCACCAGTTTCGAGGATGACAAGAACGCGATCCTCGTATCTACATTCTCATCCCATATCGCCCGTGTGAAGACGATTGCAGAATGTGCCCATGAGATTGGGAGGAAGCCGGTGCTGCTTGGCCGATCAATGGAGAAATATTCGGTAACTGCCGAACAGATGAAACTTGTATCGTTCCCTGAGACCACCAGTGTTTTTGGGAACCGGCGGACTGTTGACAGGACGATGCGCCGGATGATGAAGGCAGGAAAAGACAAGTTTGTGCCGATTATCACCGGGCACCAGGGTGAACCCGGTTCAATCCTCACCCGCCTTGCACTTGGGGATACCCCCTACCAGCTGACGAAGGGCGACAAGATTCTCTTCTCGGCAAATATTATCCCGAACCCGATGAATTACGGGCAACGCTATAAGATCGAGCAGCATCTTAAGATGGCCGGTGCGCGCATCTTTGAGGATCTCCATGTAAGCGGCCACGCCTATCGTGAAGACCATTACGAGTTCATTCACCTGCTGAATCCCCAGCATATCATCCCGGCTCACGGACACCTGAAGATGACTGCCGGTTATACGGATTTCGCTACAGAACTCGGGTACACCGCCCAGTCAACCGTCCACATGCTGAAGAACGGACAGCGGCTCGTGATCACCTGAAACGGAGTTGTTTCGATGTCGGACCTTTTACCGTACCTGGATTCTGTTGCGCAGGATATCGATCGCATGATCGACCGGTATTTTGTGAGCAGGGTTGGTGAACTGAACAACGCCAGTGCACACCTCCTTGCGGCAGGAGGCAAACGGCTCCGCCCTGCAGTTGTCATGCTTGCCGCCGATGCGGTGAAACAGGGAAGTTCGCAGGATATCATGCCCGCGGCTCTTGCCCTCGAGCTGACGCACACATTTACCCTCATCCATGATGATATCATGGATGATGATTCCCTCCGGAGGGGCGTTCAGACCGTTCATACGAAATGGGATATGCCAACCGGCATCCTTGCCGGGGATGTCCTGTACGCCCGCGCATTCGAGTTCATCTGCATGTCTGTGGCGAGTGACAATGCAAAAGTTCGTGCAATATCCATGCTTGCCCGTACCTGTGCTGATATCTGTGAAGGGCAGCATATGGACATGTCCTTTTCGCAGAGGAATGATGTGGACGAGTACGAATATCTCGAGATGGTGAAGAAAAAGACCGGGGTCCTGTATGCTGCAGCTGCCGGAATCGGGGCCGTTCTTGCAGGAAGTTCTGCACACCAGGCAAAGGCCCTCTATTTATTTGGGCTAAATACCGGGATTGCGTTCCAGATCCAGGACGATCTCATCGATCTCCTGACCCCTTCTGAAAAGAGTGGCAAGGACCGGGCATCAGACCTGAGGGAAGGCAAGCAGACACTTATCATGATCAAGGCGCGGGAGAAGGGGATTGACCTGCAAAAATACCGGCGCGATCTCTCGGATGCCGATATCGACGCGGCCATACGGGAGCTGACAGATGCCGGTGTCATCGATGAGGTGAAAAAAATGGCAACGGACCTTATTGAGGAAAGCAACAAGCATGTATCCCTGCTCCCCCCGTCAAAAGAACGCCAGCTCCTGATGGATATCGGCGAATTTTTTGTGACCCGGAGCTATTAGAATGGCAGGGGAAGACCTGAGAGACATCCTTTTTCTTTGTGCACTTCAGAACGCCGTGAAGCACGGGGGTGTGCCACAATCAGGTGCCGTCGTTGGCATGGTGATGAGTGCACATCCCGAATTTCGCCCGCGGGCAAAGGAAGTTGCAGCTCTGGCAAAAGAGGCGATTGCAGATGTTGCTGTCCTGTCCTCCGATAACCGGGTTGCACAGTTGCAGGCCCGTGCACCTGAAATGTACGATGCCATCTATGCAAAACACGAGCACCGGAAGGTACTGCCAGACCTCGAATCTGCAGAACATGGCGTGGTCATGCGGTTTGCACCCAATCCTTCAGGGCCGCTCCATATCGGGCACGCCCGTGCGGCGGTGCTCAACGATGCATACGTGAAACAGTATGGAGGCAGGTATATCCTGCGTATCGAAGATACCGACCCGAAACGTGTCGATCCTGATGCATATGAAATGGTGAAAGAGGATATTGCCTGGATGGGCCTTGGCATAACCGAGATGGTCACGCAGAGCGAGCGCCTGCCGCTTTACTACGATCTCTGCCGGCAGCTCATAGAAAAAGGAGGGGCGTATGTCTGCACCTGCGATAACGAGCACTTCAAGGAACTCAAACAATCAAAGACTGCATGCCCGTGCCGGGACAAGTCTGTCGGGCAGAATCTCAGTCTCTGGGAGAAGATGCTCGATCATACGTTTAAGGAAGGGGAAGCGACGGTACGGATAAAGACCGATCTTCTCCATCCTGATCCGGCAATGCGCGACTTCCCGGCATTCCGTATTCTCGATTCGCCTCCCCACCCCAAAGTACAGGCACATGTCTACCCTCTGATGAACTTCTCGGTCGTAGCAGATGATCACCTCCTTGGGGTGACCCATGTGATCCGGGGTAAGGATCACATTGCCAATACCCGGCGGCAGCGTTTTATTTACGATCATTTTGGCTGGAAGGTCCCGGTATACCGGCACTATGGCAGGATGGGGATCGAGGGAGTCGTGCTTTCGACATCCCAGATGCGCCGGGGAATCAATGAAGGCACCTATACCGGCTGGGACGATATCCGGCTCGGGACGCTACGGGCTCTCGCCCGGCGGGGAATCAGCCCAGATGCCGTCAGGAACGCGATGCTTGCCATTGGTATCGGTGACACAGATATCTCGTTCTCCTGGGACAACCTCTATGCAGAAAATAAGAAACTTGTCGACCCGGTGGCAAACCGGTATTTCTTTGTGCCCGACCCGGTGACCGCACAAATCGCTGGCGCACGACCCCATACTGCGCACGCGATGCTCCATCCCGGCGACACTTCAGCCGGCACCCGCACCCTGGCATTTGAAGGGACGGTGCTGCTGCCCGGAAGCGAGATCACCCTGGAGGTAACGATGGTCCGGCTCAAGGACCTCTTCAATGTGAAGATCGCATGGAACGGGAGCATCCCGGCGTTTTCGTATGCCGGTGAATCCCTTTCTGAAGCCCGTGCGGCAAAGGCTCCGATTATCCAGTGGCTGCCGGCCCAGGACTCCGTCAACTGTACACTCCTCACGCAGGAAGGCGAGATATCAGGTGCCTGCGAACCTTCGGTGAAACACGAACTGGGCAGGGTTGTCCAGTTCGAGCGCGTGGGGTTTGTGAAGATCGATTCGGTTAGTAATGATGGCGTGAAGGCATATTTCACGCACAAGTAATTTTTTTTAGATTTTTCTTTATTGAATCTGCCAGAACCGATTCGTATCATTGCTTATTGGCAATATCTGGAACCTTGATATTGACCCTTATAACAGCAACCCGAATATGGTCAGCTGGTAATGTCAGTACCACACATCCAGCAATAATTTCTTTTTATTCTTGGGATCTAAAAAAGTAAGATTGAAGGAATGGGAACCGCGATGGTTTGCGATCAGGTGCTAAGAAGAACAACAATAATTGTTCTGATAATTCTTCTTGTTGTATATTGCCATTTACTGCCGGGTGCATCGATAAGGGACACAGGGATCTCACATTGAGCATTTGGGTCCTTAAAACCGACGCGGGAGGATCCCAGCAGTGGATGAGTATCCTTAATGGAGACCCGAACGGCCGGGGACATGCGATAATCCAGACCCGCAACGGGGAGTACGTAATCGCCGGTACGGGAACGGAATCGGGAGAGAAAAGGCCGATCCCTTCCGTGATCAGGCTTGATGGGAAGGGGAATCTCGTATCGAATGTAACCTTTGGAACCCCGCAGGATTCCAGTCTGTCTCTTGTCGAGGCTACGGACGGTGGCTATATCATAGCCCAGCAATCCGGGATTCTGACTCATGTCAATGAACGTGGAAATATCCTCTGGAGCACGCCCCTTGGTGGCGGAAGCGACGATTGGGAAGTTATCCGGACACCGGACGGGGGATACAGGGCTGCGGGGAATAACATGGTCCTCAGTCTCACCAAGGAAGGAAATATCACATGGACTACGGTATTTGACACAAACCGGACCATTAGTACACTAGTCGGAGAATCCTCAGGGGATATTATCACCGGAGGGAAGGTGAAAGCGGATGCCTGGATCGCCAGAGTTGACACTAACGGAAAGATCGTATTTGACACGACAATAAGCCGGCCACCCGGCGATCTCTACAACCTTCGTGTTTTCCCTGACGGAACATATCGTCTCATCATTGGAACAACCCGGCACTCGGGGAATGCGACTGCCGATTTGTGGGTCACTGAAACGGCTGAAATTTCTCTTACCGCTGATGGCAGGCAGATCGGAGAAATTCCGGTAAATGCATCCCGCATAATCGTCGCGACAAATGACAGCGGATACGCATATTCCGGTTTTGTTGTTCCTGCGTTCACCGAATTCCAGCCAATTGGCTATCCGGGATCTCAACTCCGTGTAGTCAGGCTGGACGAGGGAAGAAACGTTGCATGGGATGCATCATACGACATCGGAGATGATAAAGCAGTATCCGCGATTATCCAAACGGCAGACGGTGGATTTGCAATACTCGGAACTGCATATAATTTCTAAAATAATCACAAAGTCAGCTCCGTCGTAGTAGTCGATCCAACCGGATGGTGGAATGGAAAACTTGATCCCCCAGTACCTTCCCAGGTATCAGGTTTTTTTACTGGTCCCGTTCTTCCGGAACTCCGCCCTCTCCTTTTCGTCAGTCCTGATCAGCTGCATAACGGCTCCGATCCAGATCTTCTTTGCCTCTTTTTTATCCAGTCCTGCAAGGATATCAATCAGCAGGCCATTGAGAAGTGCGTCACCGGCAATGGCAAGTGCACGCGGATCAATCTTTCCAGAGATGATTCCGGCTCCCTGCTGGCGCCTGATAAAACTCTCAACAATATTAATATCCTCAATCCGGTCATGCCTGAGCAGGGTACGGATCTCTTCATTGTGTACGGCAAGAAGCATCATCTCTGAATATATGCCGTTGAACTGGGATGTATACTGGGTAAGAGTATCGAAAAGAACCTCAATGCCGCTCCGAAAATCTCCTGTACTGAATGATCGATCGAGTATAGATGCCAGCTCCTCGCGGCCGTGTGCGGCAACCGCAGCATACAGCTCCTCCTTACCGGGAAAATACTGGTACAGCGCGGGCTTGGTGACCCCGAGACTCCCGGCAATCGAACTCATGGTTGTGGCATGATATCCTTTGTCAAGAAAGAGACTATACGCTGCCTCAACGATCTTTTTCCTGACATCGTCCTTGTATTCCTGCATTATTCGTGGCATAGGGAGAACATCCGGATTGCGGGTTATGATCAAAAAACCCGTCCAGGGCGATCTACTCTTGGTATTGTTAAGTTACCCATGGTAAGTTTAATAACTTTGGGTAGTGCACCTGAGATACAACAAGACCGGCATCAGTGCCGGCAGAGCGTAATTCCATGTCAGCAAAAGTAGTACCCGATTTACGAAAAAAGAATATTTTTCATCCCCTGCCGGGATCAAAGTATATGCAGCTTGTTGCATCAGCATTCATTCTCATATTCATCGCATCACTCGCTGTGCCCGTGTCAGCAGTTGGCGAACCAACGGTAACGATATCGAATTATCGTGTGACTCCTTCTGTGCTCATGCCTGATAATCTCGGAACGATCACCATCACGGTTACCAATACCGCAACCAGTGCGAGCATCCAGGAGAGTATCGGAATAACCCCGGCCGATGCGGCGACCACCAGGGTCACGGACATCAATGTCAATATTGAG
>Ga0209079_10001195_pt1 | contig 9891 bp, 9 predicted proteins | sample PPLLaktember2015_2_FD_187259 | JGI IMG/M metagenome (GOLD analysis project Ga0209079, IMG submission 187259) | Freshwater sediment microbial communities from Prairie Pothole Lake near Jamestown, North Dakota, USA - PPLs Lake P7 Core (6) Depth... | ecosystem: Environmental > Aquatic > Freshwater >... | reverse complement strand
CCGGTTATATCGTCCTGTTCATGAACCAGATTATCTGAATAACAAACAAAGGCCAGAAAAGTTCTTTTTTTAAATAAAAAGAAATACCCGGAAAGGACTGTTCATAGTATTATTTGGTACGCCCCATTTTATCCAGAATCCTTTTTCGACTTATTTCTGCTTCAATATGGGTTTGATTGATCTGCAGAACTTCATTAACTACTGATAGTGCTTCCGGGTATTGACCAAGTCTCTCATAACAACGACCCATTTCATATAATGCTGTACTAAAGTTGGGTGCGATGTGGACAGCATATTTCAGATTTTTAAGGGCAATTTCGTAATTTCCTTTACTCCAGTGATCCATTGCCTGCCGGTAATGAGTTATGGCCTCAAATGGAATATGACCGGAGGGCTTCATGTTTCTGCTCCTGAACGGTAACCTTAGTATGTCATATTAATAAAATTTTATAAATATATCGAAATTTATCTCAAATTATTGAACAATTCCTGAACTTAGGAAGAGTACTCAAATGGTGAATTATTTTTAAGAAGAAATTTGGACCGGAAAGGCAAAACGCCTCGGCCGGGATTTGAACCCGGGTCAAAAGCTCCGGAGGCTTCTAGGATGTCCACTACCCTACCGAGGCAATCTATAACCATGTACCTTACGCAAGGTTAATTTTTATCAGATTTTGCGCGTATCACCTTATAACGTAGTAAAGGGAATATCGACGACAAAGAAAGCACCCACGCTCAAAGATTCACGGTTCCATATTAACAACACCTCCCAGAGTATTAAAGCTCTCCAACGGTACCAGCAAAAAGGATCATCACCGATGATGACGCTCGCCTTATCCACGTTTTCGATGATCACACAGATATTCTGATAAACCTTGATTTTATGATCTTGCCTTTTCTCGAATCCTCTTACTGGCGAGAGTGACATAGTGTGGGGTAAGGTCAATTCCCCCATATTCCGCTTAAGACGTTTAGCAACAATTCCTATGGTACCCGAACCAAAGAATGGATCCAACCCCCTGTTTTACGTCAATCCATACGACATTCGGAACAACATCTGTTTGGGTTGACATCATGATTAATAACCGGCTTTCTATTATCATTAAAGAAAGAGGTCCTACAACCAGTTAGTCCAATAATGCAATATCTGACGCAGATGCAGATGCAGATATTGAAAAATTTGCGAATGCTATGGATTATAACGCTACCGTCGCAGCGGTATAATTAAAGATCTACCTTTTTCAAAATTCGAACATAACCCAGTGACTGAATGTGCTATGGAGATTTCGATCACGAAAATATTTATGAAATTGATGACATTTAAAATATTTATTAATATATTTAATAATATAAAAAAATCCCAAAGAGCATTCATCGTTTGTAAAATATGGTTAAAATGTGTGAGACAAATGTTCAATAATAGGTATAATAATATAATAAAATAATTTAATATAGAAATATTTATATTAATAAACTGCAATACTATTGCCGTCCTAAGACGGCCTGAATAATCCACCTAGGCCAGAATAGCATAGAAGCATATTGGGATCTCCATAGTTTTCTTTTCTTAGGACACGAACGGGCAGCCATCAAAGGTCCTATGATGGCGTGAAAAGGTGGTTTAACATTAAAACCTGGTAGTGGAAGAGAGGCGAACCTATGAAAAGATTATTAGTGTTTCTGGTCCTGTTCATCGTAGTGCTTGGCATGGCATTACCCGTGACAGCGGTCGAAGTCACGTTGCCAAACGGTGCAACATTAGACGTGTTTCTCACTGATCCGGTCACATGTACGGAATTCTTAGTTCCAGACGGTCAGGATACGATTTCCGTTGATGTGAGTGGAACAGCGAGTGTAGGAGTGGGAGAACCGGATGCAACAATTGTCTACGTCGTGGATGTATCAGGATCCACAGACACTGGTGGTGGTACCGGTTGTACACCCGTTCTCGAATGTGAATTAGATTTCTTTAATGGATTAAACACTGCCGCTGATTCCAGTGGTTCTATTACAGATACCGGTTTGGTTGTATTTGCGAGTGCCGCGGCAACAGCCGACATGCAAAGCGCTGGGGGTGATCAATTACTCACCACGGACTTTGTTACAGAAGTCCCCACCGTTATAAATTCGATTTTCTCACAAGCTGGTGGTGATGGAGGAGTAATCCAATATGCCCCCAGAAATGTCGGGGTAGTCACAAATTTTGCCGCAGGCCTGCAACAGGCGTTGCCAGTAGTGCAAGCAAGTACCGAAGGTAATATAATCGTTATCTTTGCGTCTGATGGGGAGAGCAACTCAGGAGGAGCAGGTTTTACTACTGCATTAAACAATCTCGCTGCAACAGGCGCAACAATCCATTCAGTTGCAATTGGAACTGGCAGTTCATGCACTGGAGGAACAGATGGTACCCTTCAGGCAATGGCGGACGCAACTGGCGGTTCGTGTACCGAAATACTGGATCCTGGTAATTTACCATCCATTATTCCTGATCTCATCAGCACTGAACTGACTTCACTCGAGATTGAGGTCGATGGTGGTGGAGCATCAGCAATACCCGCAGGAGATATCGATACGTCTCTTCCGGCTGCGGGTGCAGTGACGGTTGCGTATATCACACAACTCACGCTGGGTCCGGGCGATCACGTAATTAGTGTTACTGCAACAGGATCAGGTGGTGGCGAAGATGATGTTACCGATACACAAACCATCCACCTGTATCAACTCACTCTCGAACCCGCCACAGCAGACAATGAACTAGGCACTTCTGGCCAGACACACACGGTGACTGCAACATTAGTTGGCCCACTTGATGGAGACGCCCCGGTTTCCGATAGAGAGATTACGTTCAATATTCTCACGGGGCCTAATGCAGGGACATCAGGTACATGTAGCTCTGCAGACTGCGCGACAGATGCGAATGGTGAGGTAACATTTACCTTCACCGCTGCACAAGGTCTGGCAGGACTCGGCACTGATACAATTCAGGCCAGTGTAACGCTGAATGACCCCAACGGAGAGACCGGCACGGTTACGGTGGTCAAGAACTGGCTGGATACAACTCCACCTGCGCCTGTCTGTACAGAAACCGTGAATCCAGCTGGCAAAAATGTCCCCCCGGCGGGAAGCACAACTTTGCCGGGTGCTAAAGGTGGGCAGAATGAAGATGGTCTCTACCTGTTAACTGCAACAGATGCTGTTGATCCGGAACCAGAGATATTTGTCCTAGATACGGGTAGTGGCCAGGTATTCGGTCCATTCACCAGCGACACGAAGATCAAGTACACAGAAGATATAACTGCCACCCCCGAGCAGAAATCCATCGGTGGTCCGAAAAGCGCGGTGGCCTGGCATATCATTGGGACCGGGGATGCAGCGTTATATGCTGTTGACGCTTCAGGAAATACTGCCGAATCTGTGTTCTGTTTAGTGCCACGCCCACCAAAGTAGACTGATAGTCCCCTCTCGATCATCACAGTTGAGAGGTATAACTCTCCCTTTTTTGGAATTACAATGTCTTGAATGTCGCGCATTTATCAGATCAATGTGCTTCTCCGCTTTGTATGTCTTAACAGTGGCGGCAAGCCGATTTTATATTCGCGTTCTGTTGGCAGATCTCACATGCCTGCGTGTATTTTTATTTGGCTCATTTCTTTTTTGAACTTCCCGCAATCAGTACAGATCCGGTCACATGGTACGAAAGTAGAATTTACCCTTTTGTAAAGTCTCTGTATTTAAGATCCTCATTTTTGTGCGTTAGATGTCTTCAATAGTTCTGTACCAATTTCTGTTACCAATTGAAAAAATTTATACTCTCGTAATATTAGTGATAAAATATACTCCATTAAGAATGAAAAATCCAGTTGATAACGAAGAATGGAGAAAAGATGACGTGGATATGAGAAAAAGCTGGGTATTGAAACAAATAGTATAACTGTTTCGCGATGATTGTTCTCATCCAAAGTGTTCAAGCCACGGAGACGTATATATTCGACACAAAATGGGGTTCTTTTGGTGATGGCAACGGCCAATTTGCCTTTCCAATAAATATGGCTATTGATTCGTTAAATAACATTTATGTCGTTGATTGTGGATTGGGGAGAATGCATGTTCGCGGTTTTACTTGTTTACCTGACTTGTATTATCTTTTTTGTAACTATCGAAAAAAAGGAATATATTCGGATAAAATGAGTCCTCCGTCAAAAAAAAGGACGGAATCCAATCAAAGCCGGACTCACTTCATCGGAACAGGGTATAATACATCCCCGACGCCGGGAAGCGGGATTGTTGCGATGGTCGTGTTGAGGTTATCAAGCGGATTTGCCTTGATCTGTTTGGATGACATCGTGTAGAGGACATCGCCTATATAAAGTGAACGCTTTACCTCTGATGTCGAGCTGCCGTAATAGTAGTAGCCGCTGTCGCCGCTGCCATGCTGGACGGTGCCCCGGAGGGTAAAGCCTGCCTGCGGGGTAAGACCGAACACGTATGCCCCGTACCAGACCTGCGGCTGGTAGTTGTAATAGTCCCCTTTTATGACCGGAGCCGTGGAAACTGCCCGCACCGGGATCACGAGGAGGTTCTTTGATCTGTCGAAGAGGAACGCATGGTGGTCGGTAAGAGCTGCCGAGTCAGAGCCTGCGTCCCCGATCTGCACCTTGTCGAGTTGTTTTGGGTTTGCCACATCAGAGACGTCGAACAGGGCAAGCTTGACCCCGCTCGTGGATACGCCTCCCCAGTCATTGGTCGTCGTCTCCTTGCCGATGCCGATGATATGGGTCGCATCATACGGGTGCAGGTAATCGGAGTACCCGGGAATCTTCAGCTTGCCGAGGATTTTAGGGCTCCTGGGTGTCGAGAGGTCGATTACGAAGAAGGGGTCGATCCGCTTGAAGGTCACCATGTAGAGCCGGTCACCGATAAACCGGGTCGAGTAGATCGTTTCCTGTTCGGCAATATGGGTTAATGAACCGATCGTGGCCATCTTCCCGTCCAGGACATAGACATTATTGTAGGTGTACTGCCCGTACTGCGGTGTGTACACGCTTGAAGTGGTGGCAAGGCGGAGGTTGCCGTTGAATTCATCCATCGAGAACTGGTTGTCGAGAGTACCCGGCACCTCTCCTTTTGCGATGTAGGTGATAGCACCGTTGGTAATGCCGATCTTGTGGACGACCGTGGTGGTCTGGTCGGCTTCCTGCCGGCGGATCGCTTCCTGTTCGGCATTCCGGAGCCCGTCGAGGATCGACTGCCTCTCGCTCTCGGTCAGGGTGTTGAAATCTGAGGGGAGAACTGCAGGTGAGATGGCAATCTTTGAAGATGATACCCCGGATCCTGATGAGACGGGGAGGTCAACTGCGGTTGAAACTCCCATTCCGCCGTTAACTGCAACAGGCTGTGGCGGGACGACGCCCCGTGTTGCATACATCACCGGGTGGTATCTCTGGTAACTTACGTACATCGCGTCCCGGGATACGTAGAGGGTATTTCCGCTGCCCAGCAGGTATGTCTGGGCATCTTTCTCGTTCCCGCTCGAGGCATCGAATGAGGTGATGGTAGTGAACGTATACTGGTATTCGCGGTTGTCGAAATACCAGACATCCGGCTGGATAACCGTTCTCGTCCCCTCGCGGAGGGCGGGGACGACCACATGGTTGCCGGAATAGGTATAGACCTGCTCCCGGGTGATCATGTAGACCAGCGACCCAATCATCCTCGCATCGATATAGTCGCCATCCATCGTGTAGTCTTTCAGGACCGAGGGATTTTTCCGGTCACTGATGTCATAGATGGTGGCATGGGTAATGGGTGCATAGTAGCGGTACGGAGGCATCATCATTTCCTGCCCGATACCTGATTCAGCACCAGACGGCTGTGTAATGGTTTCCGGTGTTCCCGTCCCCGTACTGAAGAGGACGAGGCGGTCTCCGTTGACAAAGATGTCCTTTGGCGTGTCGGAAATCTCGGTTTTGGAAATAACCGAAGCACTTGCAGCGGGGTAAGCATCAATAATGGCAAGAGTCGTGCCGGAGATCGTGTAAATATACCTGTTGTCATTTTTTATGATATCCGGTTCATCGACACCGGCAACCTGTATATTTGTCTGCGAATAACCGACGGCCCCGGGAAGGGCAGCAGGTGCCGGTATGCCCGTGGATGCCTTCTCATCGGAACTCTGAGGGACATTCATGCCGGTCCCCATCGTGGGAACCATCGTACGGTAATACCCATTCTGCTGGTCCGTTGCCACTGAATCTTTGAGATACTGCTCGATCTCGGCAGTTGAGTTGAACTTCTTCAGTTCTGAGGATACGGGTACTGTAGTTAGAGGAGTGCTCATGCATCCGGATGCAATGACTGCAATAAGGATGAGGGAAGCACAGAGTATGAGGAGATAATTTCTGGATGACATGGTATGTAACGAGAATATGGGATCACAAGGTCATTAATCTGGCGTAAACTGCGAAAAATTTCGAAGGCATCCTGTGGTTGGGATTTCGGAACAATCAGGTTTAACGGTGGAAATGGATTGATTAAGGACCCGAAAAATTAGACGGACCATAACCTCCGGCTGCCGGGACTCCGTATTATTCTGGCTGGACGACAATTCCAGTAATTTCGGGAAGTGCCATCCCGCAATTACGATGACCTGCGCCGCACCAAAAAGGGACGCCCCCGCGGCGCTTCACTGAGCTGAAAACTCCGCTTCTTGCTTTCAAGAGCCTGTTGCGGATGCCAGTCATACCTTCACAATTTTTCATGGTTTCGGTGCGAACTATTCCCGCTCATACCCGTTTCTGCAGAAGCCAAAAAATGTGCAATTGAATTCACTGTCTGCCGAACAGATCATTTCCCGATTATCCTGGCAAAATACAAAGTAAAGATCTTTAAAATAAATCAGAATTGTGTATTCCCGAAGCAGACCGTGTTCTGATGTTATATGCCGGAAATTTCCGATATCCGGCCGTGCTCATCAGGAATTTTTTGTGTGATAGGTATGCCAGATCTTACATGCACCTTCATGGCTCACCATGCAGGGACCGACCGGAGACCTCGGGGTGCATACTTTTGCAAAGAGCCTGCAGTCAGAGGGCTGTGCGATCCCGCGGAGAACCTTGTCACAGATACAGGCAGAATGTTTGGTGATGTGCCGGAACTCAATACCGAACTTTTTCTGTGCATCGTAGTGCTCAAACTCCTTTCTGAGTCTCAGTCCTGACTGGGGAATCACCGGAAAACCACGCCATTCGACATCGAATGGCTCAAATACTTCATACATCAGTTTTTTGGCCTTAAGATTTCCTTCGCGGCTGACTGCACGGGGGTAGGCATTGTCAACCCTGTGCATCCCTTCACGCACCTGTCGCACCAGCATCAGAAGACCGAGCAGGATATCCTCGGCTTCAAACCCGGCAACCACCTGGGGTACCGGAAACTGTTCATATTCTTCATACCCCATAACCGTGCAGACATGCCCGGGGAGCATGAACCCGTCAAGTTTTGCCTCACCCTGCTCAAGCAGCCATTTCATCGCCGGGGGAACTATCCGGTGGCAGGAAAGTATGGAGAAATTTTCAGGGGGTTTTGTAAGGATGGTTGCGGCGACCGTGGGTGCCGTGGTCTCAAACCCGACTGAAATAAACACGACCTCTTCATCAGTTTTCCGGGCGATTTCCACGGCCTTATGGACACCCTGCACCACCCGGACGTCTCCTCCGCAGGATTCCATAGATCCCCGGGATCCCGGAACACGCAGAAGATCGCCATAGGTCGCGATAATACAATTCTTTCCGGCAAGATCCAGCGCGGCGTCGATCTCTCCCTGGGGTGTAATGCAGACAGGACACCCGGGCCCCATCACAATTTTCAGCTGTTCCGGGAGCAGGCTGCGCAACCCGGTCCGGGCTATAGCTGCTTCGTGGGTGCCACAAATATGCATGAACGTAAGATCCCGATCGGTAATCTCATGGAGTTTATCGGCAATCTCTTTTCCCGTCGCCATATAATCTTAAGACTATTCACTGGGAAATAACATAAGAGTACGTATGGTTCTGGTAGCAGGAATAGAATTCAATTACATCCTCGCAGCTTTCACGCTGCTTCTGGGAATCCTGATCGCCTTCCTCGTCCGGGCGCTCGTCCGCTGGCTGGCGTCAAGAGCCGGCGAGACCGAGACCTACTGGGATGACATTATCATCGCCTCCTTCGGCACACCGGTCCAGGTAGCAATCATTGTATTTTTCCTGTATTTTGCCCTTACCTGGTTCGGCATCCTTCCGGAGAGTATGAAGTGGATCCAGGATCCTAACTATGTGACCTCCTTCTACATCATTATCAGTGCATGGATCCTCTCCACGTTCCTTCATAGTATCATCCATATCTATGGCCGAAGGTATGCCCAACGGTCAGATACTGACCTTGATGACCGCCTCGTTGAACTGTTCGAACTGGTCATCCGGTACGTTATCTGGTTTGTTGCCATCATGGCCATCCTCAAGGTTTTTGAAATTGATATCACCCCGTTCCTTGCCGGTGCGGGTATCGCTGGTATCGCCGTGGCGCTGGCAGCCCAGGACCTTATCTCCAACTTCTTCGGCGGGGCAATCATCACCGTTGACAAACCCTTCAAGGTCGGTGACCGGATTAAAGTGGAAGATTACTACGGGGATGTTATCTCGGTCGGCACCCGGAGTACCCGTATCAAGACGCTGGATTACCAGATTGTAACGATCCCCAACAACAAGCTGACCACGAATATCGTCATCAATTATTCCGAACCCGACCAGAAACTGCGGATCACCATCCCGGTCTCTGTTGCCTACGGGACAGATCCAAAACGGGTCAAGGAGATCCTCCTTGAGATTGCCCAGGATGCGATAAAAAATACCGGGTATCTCCTTGATGACCCGTGTCCCACGGTCTTTTTCACGGAATTTGCTGATTCCAGCCTCAACTTTATTCTCCGCGTCTGGGCGCAGAAATATAATATCCCGGACGAGGTAAAGGATGCGATCAACTGCAGGATTGCCGAGAGGTTTGCGCAGGAAGGTATCGCGATCCCCTTCCCGCAGATGGACGTGCATATAACAAAGTAACAACCCCGATCTTTTTTTCAGGCCTGTCTGGTTTGCGTATATTTATCACGCTTGAGGCACGACCACTCATCCATGTTTGCCGTCTCCACGTTCTGCCTGCACAGCCTCCCCCTTACTGCAGCTCTTGACCAGCTCACGGCAATAACCGATCACATCGAGATAATGGACGACGGCCTTCATCACCTTGACCGTGCAGATCCTCTGACTAATTATTCTGCCCGGTACACCATTCACGCTCCCTGCCGGGGAACAAATATCGCAAGCCTCCTTGAACCGATACGACAGGCCAGTGTTGAAGTGATGCGGCAGTGTTTTGTAATTGCTGCAGAAGTTAATGCCGGTGTTGTCGTGCATCCGGGATATTTCGCGTGGGCAGAAGAACGTGTAAAAGCAGAACAGCAGCTGACAAAATCGTTATCGGATCTTTCCCTGCTTGCCAAAGAGTATTCAATCCGCTACTTCGTCGAAAATATGGGAAACTGGGACTATTTCTTTTTGAAAACTCCCGATGAACTTCCTCTTATTGGCGACATCCCTTTTGCATTGGATACCGGGCATGCGCACCAGAATCTTTGTCTTACAGAATTTCTCAGATTCCCCGCCGCCCATTACCACCTCCATGACAACGATGGAAGGGAAGATTCCCATCTTGCTCTCGGAAAAGGTACCATAGATTTTGAGCCAGTGATAAAAGCGGTACGAAAAAACAGGGTCATACCGGTCCTTGAAGTCGCAACGATTGAAGGGGTAATGGAAAGCATCAGTATGCTGAGCAGGTTCTGATTCTCTCGTGCGGGAA
>Ga0209079_10001192_pt1 | contig 9895 bp, 6 predicted proteins | sample PPLLaktember2015_2_FD_187259 | JGI IMG/M metagenome (GOLD analysis project Ga0209079, IMG submission 187259) | Freshwater sediment microbial communities from Prairie Pothole Lake near Jamestown, North Dakota, USA - PPLs Lake P7 Core (6) Depth... | ecosystem: Environmental > Aquatic > Freshwater >... | reverse complement strand
TAGCCCCGCACCTCTCGCCCGCTTCATAGGTCATTCCCGGCATATGAGAGATTGAAACTTTTATTGATCAGCGGAAAATCAGGGATGATATTCCCGATGACAGCCCACTGGATTGCGGGCCAGTTCACAAAAGACGGATCACGGACTTTACAGCGCTGGATGGTTCCGTTTTCCCCTGCCATCACCATGTACAGAATTTCACCGCGCCAGCCTTCGACGGCGGACAAGGCCCATTCACCGGCTTGTGCCCTGCGACCGGGTTCGACGGCGACCGGCCCCTGCGGAATCTTCAGCTGAATCTCCCTGATCAGCCGCATAGACTCATGAATCTCATCCATACGAACCCGCATCCGCGCCCGCACATCGCCATAGCGATAGTTCACCACCTTGACGGAAAGTTCGTCGTAGGCGGCAAAGGGCCGATCACGCCGGAGGTCTTGATCGAGGCCCGATGCCCGTCCGACGACTCCCACCACCGCATGATCCCAGGCTGTGCGTTCGGTCAGGACACCGGTGGTCTCCAGACGGTCTATCAGTGAGGCGTTGTGGGCGATGATCGATTCCAGTTCTGAAAAGTCCTGTTCGATGCGGTCCATTTCAGCGACAATCTCGGCCAATTGTGCCGCCGTGAGATCGAGTCCGGCTCCACCCACCCGGGTGACTCCACGGAGAAATCGCGAGCCGGTTAATCGGTCGTTGAGCTGCATAATCTGCTCTTTCATCCGACTGCAATGAGCATGGGGCAGGGCATAAGCCGTATCGTTACAGATCGCGCCCACGTCGCCGAGATGGTTGTGGAGTCGCTCGAGTTCGAGAAACAGGCTCCGGAGGTATCGTCCACGGCGTGGCACCTCGAGATGGAGCAGCGATTCGACCGCCTGGCAGTAGGCGAGACTGTGGCCGATGGTTGTATCACCGGATACTCGTTCGGCTAATGGAACTGCTGTGGCCAATGTTTGTTGCTCGAACAACTTCTCAACGCCGCGATGTGTCCAGAAGTGATGCAGCTCGAGTTGCATGATGGGTTCACCAGCCACGGAAAATCGAAAATGGCCCGGTTCGATGATTCCGGCATGGATCGGCCCCACCGGGACTTCAAACACCCCTTCCCCCTCAATGCGGCGGAAGCGATGTTCGCCTTGCTGCCGACCCAGTGCATGGTCCCAGGGGAAGTCTTTTTTGAGCGGGTGGGTGCCTTTGGGCCAGTGTTCGTGCCGGACCAGGCGCCGCAAGTCCGGATGCCCCTGCGGAATCAATCCGAACATGTCGCGAATCTCCCGCTCGTACCACTGTGCGGCATGAATGTGTGGTGTGATGGAGGGGAATAACCGATCGTCTCCCGCAAGTTCAGTGGATAACAGCATCCAGCGGCGGGAGGGCTCCAGGGTGAACAGGTAGTGCAATCCATAGGTGTTGCGTGCGGGGCGATTGTCGACAGCCCATAAGAGCGTGAGCCTGCCATGGAAGCCCGGTTGGGTATGGAGGTAACGGGTGATCGTCGGCAGGAGATCCTTGGAGACGAGAAAATGAGAGAATTCCCCATGAACCACGTCCTCTTGTACGATGGACGGGAAAGCGGCTTTGAGTTCTGTGTCGCAGGACCTCGTCTTTGCCATGGCAGTCATCCCCCTAGTGAATCAAGATGATTCGCGTCGCCTCTTCCAACAGTTGCCGTATGGGCTGAGGGAGGAAGAAGCCGAATCCCACGAGTGCTGCTGCGAGCGCAATGATCGGCAGATGGCCTAATGACCAGGCTTCTCCCTGAACAATTCCATCCGGCGGGGTGCCCCAGACCATTCCGGTGATGCGATAGAGCATGCCGCTGAACGCAAGAACGGAACAGAGTAGAAACAGTCCGGTGAGGCTCAGGCTGCTGAATTGATCCGACAAGGCAAACGTGACCATGCCGCCGCTGTTGGTCAACCACTGTCCCGGAACCCCTTGCGCAGCCAAAGCCGTGACGATTTGCACTTCACTGACAAATGATGCAAAGGGAGGCAGCGCCGAGAGGGCTAGTCCCGCCACCATCAACGCCATCGCCGTCCAAGGCTGCGCGATGGCCAGCCCCTGCACCTGGCCTATATCCACCGTGTGGAAGCGACGATGAATGTTGCCCGCGGCAAAAAACGCCATCGACTTGGCGAACGCATGATTCAGCAAATGAAACAGGCCGCCGAAGGCTCCTAGCGGACCCCCGACTCCGAAGCCGATCATGGCGATCCCCATATGCTCGATGCTGGAGTAGGCGAACAGCCGTTTATAGTTGTGCTGAATGAGGATGAAAAATGCCGCCGTTACAAACGAGGCAAACCCGAGCAAGGCCAGCAGCCCGCCGGTGAAGGCAGGGGAAACGGCGTGATCGACAATGATCCTGATGCGAAGGATTGCATAGACCGCCACAATTTCCAGGACGCCTGCCAGCATCGCAACCACCGGCGCCGGGGCTTCGGTGTAGGCATCCGGCAGCCAACTGTGCATGGGCACGAGCCCCACCTTGGTCCCATAGCCCACCAGGATGAAAATGAAGGCCAGCTTCAGCACGTGCGGATTCAATCGGTCGGCCACCGGCAGCAGTTGCGTCACATTCAATGCCTCGCTGACATCTCCCAGCACATGCAGTGACGAATAATAGGTGAGCACGACGCCGAAGAGTGCGAGAGAGATCCCGACCGAGCAGAGGATGAGATACTTCCATCCCGCTTCCAATGATTCTCGCCGTCGCCAGAAGGCAATGAGAAAGGTCGTGGCGAGCGTCGTCGCCTCGATGGCCACCCATTGCACTCCGACACTGTTGGCGACGGTCGCAATCACCATGGCCAGCAAGAACATGTGAAAGAGGAAAAAGAACAAGTTGAGTCGTGTCGGCGCGATCACCCCTCGGGCGACCTGGTCATCCATATAGGAGCGCATGTAGAGCGAGCAGGCCAGCCCGACGGCTCCGATGATGAAGAGAATGAAGGCCGACAGGGCGTCGAGGTAGACCAGCTGTCCCAGTGCCGTGAAGGGACCATCCCGCACCACAGTCCTGGTGATCATGATTTCTGCCGCCACGAGCAGACTCATGCTGATGAGATTGATCGCATGCAGCAGTGCGGACCGGTGCACGATCAAGCTCAGGCCTCCCGCGAGAAGCGGGGCAATCAACAAGACAAGGACTTCGATCATCAACGGATCCTTTGCTTATTCCTTCAGGACGGTCAGGTGAGTGGTATCCACGCTGTCGAACGCGTCTTGCAGGCGGTTCGTATAGATCCCCGCGATCAACGCTGCGATGAGCACGTCGAAGAATACCCCCAGTTCCACGATCAAGGGCATCCCGTAGGTGGCGGCCGTGGCTCCTAAGAACAACCCGTTCTCCATGACCAGAAAGCCCACCAACTGTGTCACGGCCTTTTGTCGGGCGATCATCGTGAAGAATCCGATGAGTACGATCGCGAGCGCGATGGCCAGAGAGTCCCGGGTCAGCAGAAATCCCAGCGGGATGATGGGCTGCGTGATGAAGAAGGCCAGCATGACGAGGGCGCCGCAGATCAGCAGGCCGGCCGGTACGTTGATGTTCATCACCAGTTCCCGTTTGACATTGAGGCGCTCAATGACCTTTTTGAGTACCCGCGGGATGATGATCACTTTGATCAGGCCGGTCAGCCCGGCTGCAATGTAGATATGGGGGTTCCCGGTCAGAAACGCCACCAACGCTGCCGTCAGCACGAGAAAGGCCGATTGCAGCGCAAACAAGTCGACGCAGGCGGAGAGCCGCCGCTGCGCTACGATGGCGAAACAGGTGAGTAAGAGCAGGGCCGAACATAAGTCGACGAGCTGCGATCCGGTGTGGGGAGAAATCTGCATCTGCTCAGCTCCGAAGAATGTAAAAGAACAGCAGTCCGAGCAACGCCAGGATAAATGCGACGCCCAGAAGATCCGTCACACGGAACAACCGCAATTTTGCGAACATACACTCGATGACCCCGATCAGCACCGCAAGCCCTGCGATTTTCACCACGTAGACCACGAGCCCGATCCCCATCGTGGTCGGCGCCAACGTGGTCGCGATGCCCCAGGGCGCGAAGACGTTGGCGATCAGGGAGAGAAACACGGCCAGCTTCAGGCCGGCCGCCCATTCGATTAAGGCGAGATAGCGGCCCGAGTATTCCAGGACCATCGCTTCGTGGATCATGGTCAGTTCCAGATGTGTGGCAGGATTGTCGACCGGCACCCGCCCGGTCTCGGCGAGCGCTACGATGAACAGGGCTGCCAGTGCCATCAGATGCGGGGATGGATCGGTCGCGATCCCTTCCAGCAACGCGGTCTTATGGACAATCGTGCTGAGATTGGTGGAGCCGGCGGTGAGCGCGATGGCAAAAATGGAGAGGATCATGGCCGGCTCGGTCAACGATGCGATGATCGCTTCCCGGCTGCTGCCCATTCCGCCGAACGCCGATCCGGCATCAAGCCCTGCGAGGATCAGGAAAAAAGTTCCCAGCGCCAGAAGATACACGAGCGCGATGATGTTTCCCGCAAAGTTCAGAGGAGTCTGGGTCGTGAACGTGGGAACCAACAGACCCGCGGAGAGCGTCGAGGCGAATAGGATGTAGGGAGTGGCTGTAAAGATCCATGAGGTGGTCGTCGAAATAACCGGCTGCTTACGGAAGAGCTTGGCGAGGTCGGCATAGGGCTGGAAAACGCTGGCGCCTTGCCGGCATTGGAATCTTGCCTTCACCTTGCGGATGAGCCCCACGAGGAAGGGAGAGACCGTGAGCAGCACGATGACCTGTGCCGTTACGAGCAACAGGGATTGAATGATAGGCGACATCCTACGTACGTCTCCTAGACGGCGAACAGCAACAAGACGACCAGCGTCACGAAAATATAGGCCAGGTACAGATGGAGGCTGCCGGCCTGAAGAATGCGTAGGCGGTCAGCGATTCTCATAAAGATATGGACCACCGGATCGTAGAGGTACTTCTCAAAGACCGGCTCGATGTGAAACTCAAACTTCCGTTGTTTGGCGAAGTAGCGGGACTCTTGCAGAAACTCAGTTTCAAGCTTGATGGTCGGCTGGTAAATGGTGCTGAAGACTCGCTTAATCGGTTGGACAAATCCCGTGGCCGTGTACTCCATCCGTGGTGAGAGATTGATCCCGCAACCCCAGGTCTTGTAATAGCGCTTCACCAGATGGCCGCCAAAGAGAAAGGCCAGGGCCAGGCCGAGGAGCCCGCCCAGGATCAGCATGGCTGCCAACATGGGGGGCGAGACGCTGGAGAACTCCATGTTCACCGGCGCCAAGGCCCAGCCATCGAGCGCCAACACTTTGTCGCTGATCGATACACCGGTGAGGGGACCGGTAATCCGGTCAAGGAGCGGCACGACGATCATGGGGGCGAGGCCAAGTCCGACGCAGAGCAGAGCCAGGATGCCCATCCCGATCCGCATGGCGACCGGGACCTCTTCGGCATGGCGCGCGTGGGCACTTCGTGGGAGAGCCAAGAAGGAAATGCCGAAGGCCTTGGCAAAACAGGCCAGGGCTAAGACGCCGGTCAGGGCCAGGATGGCTGCGGCGATTGGGAGCATTAACTTGAGGAACAGGTCCGGGAACTGAAAACTCAGGAAGAGTGTCTGAAAGACCAACCATTCGCTCACGAATCCGTTGGTCGGCGGAAGGGCCGAGATCGACACCGCGCCGATGAGAAAAAACAGACCGGTCCAGGGCATGCGCCGGAGGAGCCCGCCATATTCCTCCATGTTGCGTGTGTGGGTGGCGTAGACGAGAGAGCCTGCTCCCAGGAAGAGTAAGGCCTTGAACATGGCATGGTTGATGGTGTGGTAGAGCCCGGCCAGCAGGCCCAGCGCAGCGAATTCCTTGAGCCCGTAGGTTTGAAAGATCATACCGGCGCCGATGCCGAGCAGGATGATGCCGATGTTTTCCACGCTGTGAAACGCCAGGAGCCGCTTAAGGTCGTGCTCCATAAGCGCGTACATCACGCCCAGTATGGCGGACAGGGTCCCGACGAGCAGCACCAGGAAGCCCCACCACCAGGGAAACTGTCCTCCGAGAAAATCGAAGTAGACCCGGATGAGCGCATAGATCGCGGTCTTGATCATGACGCCGGACATGAGAGCCGAGATATGCGACGGCGCGGCCGGATGGGCGTAGGGCAACCAGACGTGCAACGGGACGATCCCGGCTTTTGTGCCAAAGCCGATCAAGGCGGCGAGAAAGACAAGGGTCCGCATCCCTTCTGGAAGGGACTGGCCCGGATGGCGAAAGGCATCAAACGAGAACGATCCAGCCGATTGAAACAGGATTAGATAGGTAAAGATGACAAAGGCGGTGCCTACGTGCGTCATGACCAGATAGAAGAAGCCGGCATAGCGGACGTCGGCCTTCTCATGTTCTGTGACGACGAGGAAGTAGGAGGCGAGAGACATCAGTTCCCAGGCAATGAGGAAGAAGAATCCGTTGTCGGCGATGACCACAAGCGTCATGGAGAGCAGGAATCCGTTCGTCAGGGCTGCCAGCGCTGCTACGGAGACCCGGCCATGGAACTCCTTGAGATACCCCATGGCATAGATGGAGGCGGCCAATCCGGCGAGGGAGATGGTCAGGACGAAAAAGGAGGCGAGGGGGTCGAGCCGGACCGCAAAGGCAAGAAGGGGAATGGGCGATGCGACAATGGCCGTCATTGGTTCGGACGCCAACAATCCGCTAAGCCCTAATGTGATGCCGATGAGACTTGCCGCACAGGCACAGACGCTGCCCACTATTCCTTGCGTCTGCGGCTTTCGCGGGACACAAAATGGAAGTACGAGGCCGAGTGCATAGCAAAGACACAGAGCAATTAGCAGAATATGCATAAGGCCGACAGTTGTCCTGTTCCCCTAAGTCGGTAACCGACTGCGATGACTTCGCGTTCCCATTCAAGCAACTACATCGTCCTTGGAGCACATGCCATGACCCCGTTCAATCGACTTCTGGAAGCGCCGACAACTCTACCTGTGTAGTACTTCCATACTCAGTGATCCTGCTTATGGACGAGCGGATCGATCTCTTTCTTCGCGTCCTCCGTCACGTTGTAGCGCGTGTACGCATGGTCCAAGACCTCGTTGGCATAGAGCCGCCCCGTAGGAGCCGGCACTCCGATATTGGCCTCCACGGTCCCCTTCGGACCGACGGTGACGGTCTGCTCCGTCGCCGTGCGGATATAGGGATGCCACACGACCAGCTTATAAGTACCCGGCGGCACATCCGTCAGGGTGAACCGGCCTTGCTCATCCGTCTTGGCAAAGTACGGATTCGTGATAGCGACTCCCCAGCTTTCCATGTAGGCGTGGAATCCGCACTGCATCACGAAGATCCGGCGGCCCTTGCTGAGCTTCACCAGTTCTTTCATCGGCGGGCCGGCCATGTGTTTGTGATACATCCCGGCTTCCGTACGATCTTTGAAATTACGGGGGTGCTGCGGATTCATCGGCAGGGGCACGTTGAAGAGGACGCGCGCCCCTAAATTCGACGTTTCATAGGCCTGAATGTCGTGCATGACCGGGTCCATATTGACCACGGTCACCGACTGATCGTCCCGCACCACGGTCGTAAACGGGAGGAACAGGCAGTCGCGGGCCTCGATCTGCGGCACGGTCTTTTCAGCAAACGGTTTGCCTTTGTCGATCCCTTCCAGATAGACCACGACCTCGCGAAACTCGCCGGCCGGCCCGACCTGGAACGGCTGGAGAATCCGCCAGCCCTGTCCGTCGGAAATCCGCCCGCAATAGAACGGGTCGGGCAAGGTCGTCAGGTTGTACCCCTTCGGCTTGGGGACCGTGCCCTCCAGCTTCACGGTCCCCGTGAGGGTTCCGCCCTCGGACACCGTGATTTCTTCATAGGCCAGGGCGGCGTTTCCGCACAGGATTGCAGCGAACAGTAGTGCAATGGTGGCGTAATACATTGAAAGGCTCCTCTTCTGCAGAATTCTGCAGAGGTGATCTGTTCACAACCGAGATTGCAACGGTCGGCCGGTTCGGCTTCGGCAGCGGGCAATGCCTTCGCGGGCTTTGAGATTATTCGGGTCAGTATCCAATACTGCTTTCCAGTTGAAGTGAGCCTCTTCGTACTGGTCCAGTCTTTCGAGTAAGAGAGCCAGATCACACCGTGCGAGGAGATCGGTGGGACAGACTGTCAGCAGCTGCTGCAATTCAACCAGTCGCGTGATCCAAGAATCATTCAACATCGGAAGACTTGCTCACTTTCTGGGTGGAAATGAACGTGCAAGCCGGTCACGCAATGATCGGTTTACAGATGTTGGCGAGGCGGTGGACTCATTCCGAGCGGGCAACCGAAGGAGCGCCCGCACATCCCGTAACACTCCATACACAGCGACCAACACTATCAGCGCCATAGGAATGTCGAGCGTCCAGAGGCCGACCGCGCTGCCGAGGCCCAGAGACAGGGCCGTGATGAAACTGACGATCTCCAGCTGTCCACTCAAGCTTGTCCACGTGGGCCCGTTCACCTGCTCATGACATACTGCAACGCATGTCATAAGACAGTGCAGGGAAGATGCCCGCGGTCCGGTTGTGCGGACATTCGATGATGGCGTGAAAGAAATAGCGTACTTACGAGCGAGAGGGGGTTCCCTTTACAGATTGTCCGGGCAGGTCTTCAGCGCTGGCTGCAAGACTTGCAGGTGATTCTGAATTGACGGCGGTAGAGTCCCGCAAATATTGCAGCACGACATTGGATCTGCCCATGTGTTGGAGATCACAACGCGGTGGCGGTTAGGCGCGGATGCCGTATTCCTTGATTTTGTACTGGAGTGTCCGGAGGCTGATGCCTAAGAGCTTGGCGGCGTTTTCCCGATGATTGGTGACTTCAGCCAATGTCCGTTGGATGACATCTCGTTCGATCTGCTCCAATGAAGTTCCTAATGTGACCAGCAGTGTATGTGCGTCTTCCTTGCTGGCCTGGATCTCTTCGGGGAGGTGTTCCGGCTGAATGGTTTTGTCCCGTACCGTCACGACGAGGCGTTCCATCAGGTTGCGTAGTTGGCGAATGTTTCCCGGCCAACCATATAACCGAAACAGTCGCATGGCTTCCCGTGACACGTCTTTCGGTTCACGGTGATGCTGCGTCGCGCACTCCGCGAGAAACCGGTCTACCAGCAGGGGAATATCATCCGCTCGATCACGGAGCGGCGGAAGGCGAATCGGCACAACATTGAGACGGTAATAGAGGTCTTCCCGAAAGTCTCCCTGCTTGACGGCTTCCTCGAGGTTGCGGTTGGTGGCCGCGATGATACGGACATCGACTGTGATCAGCTTGGTTCCCCCCAGTCGCCTGAATTCCTTCGTCTCCAACACGCGCAGAAAATCGACTTGTGACTTGAGGGACAGCTCACCCACCTCATCCAACAACAGCGTGCCGCCGTTGGCCAGTTCGAACCGCCCGACTTTAGTCGCCATTGCGCCGGTAAAGGCCCCTTTTTCATAGCCGAACAACTCGCTTTCGAAGAGATTATCGGGCAGGGCTCCGCAATTCATCGTGATGAACGGGCCGCCGGCTCTGGGGCTCTTATGGTGAATCGCTCGGGAGATAAGCTCTTTGCCGGTTCCGCTTTCTCCTGTGAGCAGCACGGTGACGTCGCTGTCTGCCACCATCTCCACCAGTTGGTAGACCCGTTGCATAGGTTCGCTGTCCCCGACCATTTGATCGAAACGCATCCTGGTTTCGAGACGGTCTCGCAGGTGTTTGTTTTCCGTGGCGAGGACGTGTCGCTCAAGCGCTTTCTCGACCACGACCGGAAAACGCTCACGATCAACGGGTTTGGTGAGGTAGTCATAGGCACCGTAGCGCATGGCTTCGACCGCTGTATCGATCGAGCCATAGGCTGTCATGACCACGACT
>Ga0209079_10001187_pt1 | contig 9910 bp, 11 predicted proteins | sample PPLLaktember2015_2_FD_187259 | JGI IMG/M metagenome (GOLD analysis project Ga0209079, IMG submission 187259) | Freshwater sediment microbial communities from Prairie Pothole Lake near Jamestown, North Dakota, USA - PPLs Lake P7 Core (6) Depth... | ecosystem: Environmental > Aquatic > Freshwater... | reverse complement strand
CCGACGAGCAGCAGGGTCGTCAGCGAACTCTTCCAGTCGCCGAACAGGTTGCGCTTGAGCCAGGGCACCAGGCCCTCGGTGTTCACCGGCGGCGGCCGCGGCGCGATCGGGGTGAAAGTGTCGGCAGCCATCAGCGCTCCTTGATGGCCACGCGCTTGTTGTACCAGTTCATCAGCGCCGAGGTGCTGAGCGAGGTGCTCAGGTACACCAGCATGATGATGGCGATGCACTCCACCGCACGCCCGGTCTGGTTGAGCGTGGTGTTGGCGATCGAGACCACGTCGGGGTAGCCGATGGCCACCGCCAGCGACGAGTTCTTCGTCAGGTTCAGGTACTGGTTGGTCAGCGGTGGGATGATGACGCGCAGCGCCTGTGGCAGGATCACCATCCGCATGGTCTGCCGCCGCGACAGGCCCAAGGCGCTGGCGGCCTCGGTCTGGCCATGCGAGACCGACTGGATGCCGCCGCGCACCACCTCGGCGATGAAGGCGCCGGTGTACATCACCAGGCCGATCAGCACCGCCATGAACTCCGGCGTGGCGCTGATGCCGCCCTCGACCATGAAGGCCAGCTGCTCCGGACGCGACCATTCGCGCGGCGCGCCGCCGGCAGCCCAGCCGGCCAGCGCCAGGCCGACGATCGCCAGCAGCGGCACCAGCCAGCGGTTGCGGTCCTGCCCGGTGCGTTCGAATTCACGCTGCGCCCAGCGCCTGTAGGCCACGCCGCCCACCAGCCCGAGCAGCGCGCCCAGCGTCATCCACGCATAGCCAGGCGCCCACACCGGCGAGGGCATCGAGAACCCGCCCTTGCTCAGGTAGAACATGTCGCCCAGGTTCCACGCCGCCTGCGGCGCGGGCAGCACCTCGACGAAGAACAGGTACCACATCAGCAGCTGCAGCAGGATCGGCACGTTGCGGAACAGCTCGACGTAGCCGTAGCACAGACCGCGCACCAGCGCGTTGTGCGAGAAGCGGCCGATGCCCATCAGCACGCCCAGGATCGTCGTCAGGATGATGCCGACGACGGCCACGCGCAGCGTGTTCAGCACGCCGATCCAAAGCGCCCGGCCATAACTCTGGCTCGGGTCGAAGGCGATCATCGTCTCGCCGATGTCGAAGCCGGCGGCCTGCCCCAGGAAGTCGAAGCCGCTCTGGATGCCGCGCACACGCATGTTCTCCTGCGTGTTATGCGCCAGGAACCACACCGCGCCACCGATGAGCAGCAGCGCCACGGCCTGGTACACCCAGCCGCGCACGACCCGGCTGCGCCAGGACCATTCGATGGGCTTCTTCTTCGGTGCGCTTGCGCTCAAACCGGGCTCCACGAAGGGGCGCATCCACACGCGCCGGAGCGCACCGCGGGCACGAGGCGGCCCGCGGCGCGGTGGCGACTCAGCGGACCGGCGGGGCGTACATCAGCCCGTCCTTGGTCCACAGGTTGTTGGTCCCGCGCGGCAGCCCGATCGCTGTCTTCTCGCCGACATGGCGCTCAAAGATCTCGCCGTAGTTGCCGGTGGTCTTGATGATGCGGTAGCCCCAGTCCTTGTCCAGACCGAGCAGCTTGCCAGTGTCCTCGGTGCCCGAGCCGAGCAGCCGCATCACGCCGGGGTTCTTGCTGTCCTTCCTCATCTGGTCGACATTGGCCTGTGTGATGCCGTACTCCTCGGCCTCGAGAAGCACGTTCAGCACCCATTTGCTGATGGCGAAGAAATCGTCGTCGCCGCGGCGCACCGCCGGGCCGAGCGGCTCCTTGGAGATCAGTTCGGGCAGGATCACATGGTCGTCGGGCTTCTGCGCCTCCTTACTGCGCGTCGACGCCAGGCCCGAGGCGTCCGTCGTGTAGGCCTGGCAGCGGCCGGAGAAGTAGGCGCCGGTGGCGGCCTCGAGCTTCTCGAACACCACCGGCTTGAGTTGCAGGTTGTTGGCGCGCGAATAGTCGGTCAGGTTCAGCTCGGTAGTGGTGCCGGACTGCACGCAGATGGTGGCGCCCTTGAGCTGCTTGGCGCTCTTCACGTTCAGGCTCTTCGGCACCATGAAGCCCTGGCCGTCGTAGAAGGTGACACCGACGAAATGCATGCCCAGCGACGCATCGCGCGTCAGCGTCCAGGTGGTGTTGCGCGACAGCACGTCGACCTCGCCCGACTGCAGCGCGGTGAAGCGCTGCTGCGCGGTCAGTGGCGAATAGCGCACCTTGTTGCCGTCGCCCAGGATGGCGGCCGCCAGTGCTCGGCAGTAGTCGACGTCCAGACCGCTCCACTTACCCTGGCTGTCAGCGGCGGAAAAGCCGGCCAGGCCGGTATTCACTCCGCACACCAACGTGCCACGCGCCTTGATGGCATCGAGGTCCTTGCCAGCAAAGGCAGCGGGCGCAGCGCTCAGGCCGGCAGCCAGCACAGCGGCGGCTAGAGTGGTATGTCGCATCGGGGTTCTCCTGGAAAGATGAGTGGGTCATGCCTGGCGGCAACGATGGTGGGAACTACTAGCAAGAAAGGGGCCTTGAATGTGTCAGGCAGATGTACGACAGCCCGCGTCCTCTTGGTGGCCCGGAATGTGCACCGACTGCGTGCAGGACCGCAAGCCGCGGAAACACCAATGCCGGCCGGCGCCGGCCTTCAGATCCAGCCGCCGGCACGCATTCGTGCCTCGCAATCGGCCGCGTCCACGAAATGCAGTGCGCGCCAGCCGGCGCGCTGCGCCGCGAGCACGTTGTCCGGCACATCGTCGATGAACAGCAACTCGTCCGGCTCGGCGCCGAAATGTCGGGTCGCTGTGTCGAAGATGCCCGGCTCCGGCTTGATCTGATGTACCCGTGCCGAGAACACTCCGGACTCGAAGCAGCCGATGAAGTCGTGCGTAAGCTCGAGATGGTCGGCATAGGGCCCGGGCATGTTGGACAGGAAGTGCAGCCGCCGGCCCTGCGCATGCAGACGCCGCAGCAGGGCCACGGTGTCGGGCACGGGCTGCAATTCGGCCGGCACCGCGTCAACGACGGCCCGGACCGCCTCAGGGGGCAGGCCGGTGCGTGCGGCGATGCGGCGCACCAGCTCGGGCGGTTCGACCCGGCCGCGGTCGAAATCGGCCCAGTCGCCGGCATAGCCCTGGAAGATCTCGCGTTCAAGTCGCGCGGCGCTGGCCTCGTCGACGGCCTGCCCTGGCAGCGTTCGCCGCACCAGCTCGGGCGCTTCGACCCGGCCGCGGTCGAAATCGGCCCAGTCGCCGGCATAGCCCTGGAAGATCTCGCGTTCAAGTCGCGCGGCGCTGGCCTCGTCGACGGCCTGCCCTGGCAGCGTTCGCCGCAGCAGCTGCCGCGGCTGCCAGTGGAACAGCACGCCGGCGAAGTCGAACACGATCCTCATGCACCCGCCCTTCAGTTGCGCCGATCGTATCGAGACCCGTGGAAGTCCACGCTACGAACGGTGTTGCCAGCTGGCTTCGCGTCAGCGCTGTCGGTTGACCGGACAATGAAACTATTGCATCATCGGTCGCGTAACAAAATTACATCCGGGACGGCCCGGGCGATGCGATGTCTTTCGACCTTGTGCTCTTCGGTGGCACCGGTGACCTGACCTGGCGCAAGCTGATGCCGGCGCTGTTCCAGGCCTTCCGCCACGGCAAGCTGCCCGAGGGCGGCCGCATCCTGTCGGTGGCGCGCGACGAGCGCAGCGACGAGGCGTACCGCGGCTTCATCCGCGAGCGCTTCGAGGGCGTGGACGAATCGAAGCGCCCGAATGCCGAGGAGTTCGCGCGCTTCGCCGAACTGCTGCATTACAAACGCATGGACCTGTCGCAACCGGCCGACTATGCCGGGTTGCGCGATTGGCTGGACGCGCGCGCTGCCGACACCGTGGTGCTGTTCCTGGCCACCAGCCCGCACCTGTTCCCGGTGATCTGCGAGCAGCTCGGCGCGGCGGGACTGAACGACGAGCGCACCCGCGTGGTGCTGGAAAAGCCGCTGGGCCATGACCTGGCCAGTGCCCAGGACATCAACCGGGTGGTTGGCGCGGTATTCCGCGAGGAACAGGCGCTGCGCATCGACCACTACCTGGGCAAGCCGGCAGTGCAGAACCTGTCGGCACTGCGCTTCGGCAATGCGCTGTTCGAGCCGCTGTGGCGGCGCGAGAGCATCGCCAACATCCAGATCACGCTGGCCGAGGCCATCGGCGTGGGCACGCGCGGCGACTTCTACGACCGCACCGGTGCCTTGCGCGACATGGTGCAGAACCATGCGCTGCAGCTGCTGACGATGATCGCTATGGAGCCGCCGCCCACCGGCGACGCCGATGCGCTGCGCGACGAGAAGCTCAAGGTGCTGAAGTCTCTGAAGCCCTTCACGCCCGAGAGCGTGGCGCGCGACGTGGTGCGCGGCCAATACCGGGCGGGCAACATCGATGGCCAGGCCGTGCCGGGCTACCTGGACGAAGCCAAGGTGCAGAGCGACAGCCGCTGCGAGACCTTCGTTGCACTGCGTACCGAGGTGCAGAACTGGCGCTGGGCCGGTGTGCCCTTCTACCTGCGCACCGGCAAGCGGCTGGCCGGGCGCGAGGCGCACATCGTCGTCAACTTCCGCGAGGTCCCACACCCGATCTTCCCCGGTGCCAACCGCGCCAACAAGCTGGTCATCAAGCTGCAGCCCGAGGACGGGCTGGAGCTGCACCTGATGGCCGCCAAGGGCAGCGGCCCCGGCGAACTGCTAGCGCCGGTGTCGCTGGATCTGGACTTCGACAAGGCGTTTTCCAGCGAGCGTGTGGGCGGCTACGAGCGGCTGCTGCTGGATGCCATCGCCGGCCGGCTGAACCTGTTCGTGCGCAGCGACGAGCAGGAGCAGGCCTGGCGCTGGGTGGAGCCGGTGCTCGCCGCCTGGGACAAGGACCCGAGCGGCCCGCGCGCCTACACGGCCGGCAGCTGGGGGCCGGCCGCCGCGAGCGCGCTGATCGCGCGCGACGGTTGCGCCTGGGCCGAGGAACAATGACAGCCCCTCGCCCCATGGGTACATGGGTCGATCCCCCGGGAGGATCGGGCCTTGCTTGGCGAGCTGAGGCCGGACACAGACAGTTCCTGCGGACTGTCTGTGCCTGCCGAAGGCCACTGGGCTCTGGCCGATTGCGGCCCGGCGCGCCGGGCCGAAAGCCGTGATGCTGGACCGCATCCGCGCCTGTATCTCCGCGCTGCCGCCGGCCGAGCAGCGCGTGGCCAAACTCGTGCTGGCCGATGCGCGCGGCTTTGCCAGCCTGCCGGTGGGCGAGCTGGCGGCCCGTGCGCAGGTCAGCAAGCCAACGGTGGTGCGCTTCTGCCGCAGCATCGGCTATGACGGTCTGGCCGACTTCAAGCGCAAGCTGGCCGGCAGCGTCAACGAGGGCGTGCCCTTCGTGCACCGCGCGGTGGACGATGACGACGGCGCGGCCGAGATCATCGTCAAGGTCATCGACAACGCGGTCAGCGCCATGCTCAAGTACCGCAACGCGGCGGCCGGCCATGCCTTCGAGCGGGCCATCGCCGCGCTGGCCGAGGCCGGGCGCGAGGGCCGGCGCATCGAGTTCTACGGCGTCGGCAATTCCGGCATCGTGGCGCAGGACGCACAGCACAAGTTCTTCCGACTGGGTGTCAACTGCGCGGCCATCAGCGACGGCCATGTGCAGGTGATGAGCGCCACCATGCTGAAGAGCGGCGACGTGGCGATGATCATCAGCAACTCCGGCCGCAGCCGCGACCTGCTGGACGTGTGCGAGATCGCGCTGCGCAAGGGCGCCACAGTCATCGTCATCAGCGCCAGCGGCTCGCCGCTGGCCTTGCAGGCGCAGGGGCCGAACCGCATCCTGCTGGCCGCCGACCACCCCGAGGACCACGACCGCTACAGCCCGATGGTCTCGCGCCTGCTGCACCTGCTGATCATCGACATACTGACCACCGGGGTGGCGCTTCGCCTGGGCAGCGGCCAGCTGCGGCCACTGCTGCAGGAGATCAAAAAGAACCTGCGCAGCAAGCGCTACGCGCCGTCATAGCCGCTCAGGCGGTCCCGCCCAGGCCGAGCAGGACGTCCACGCCGTACAGCTGCGCCAGCTGCGTCAGCTTGGGCGGCGCACCCCGTACCTCGAAGGCCCGCCCGCCCGCCTGGGCCAGGCGGCGCGCCTGCAGCAGCAGCGCCAGCGCAGCGGTGTCGAAGGCCGTCAGCGCCGACGCGTCGATGGCCAGCGTGCCCTGGCCACCGGCTGCGTCGGCCTGCAGCGTGCCCAGGGCATCCGCGGCACTGTCCAGCGTCAGCGACTGCGGCAGCTTCATTCAGCTCTTCGGTGTGCCCTTGTTGCGCTCGGCCAGCTTGGCGATCAGGCCATCGATGCCGCCGGCGCTGATCTCCTGGTTGAAGGACGTGCGGTACTGCTCGACCAGCCACACGCCGACCACGTTGACGTCGTAGATCTTCCAGGTGTCGCCGCTCTTCTCGAGCCTGTAGTCCAGCTGGATCGGTTCGCCCTTGCCCTTGACCTCGGTGCGCACCACGACCTCGGTGTCGCCCGGGTTGGCGCGCATCGGCTTCAGTTGCACGGTCTGGTCTTTCACCTGGGTCAGTGCGCCGGCGTAGCTGCGCACCAGCAGGGTCTTGAACTCCTCCTGTAGGCGCTTTTGCTGCTCGGGCGTGGCGCTGCGCCAGTTGCGGCCCACGGCGGAGGCCGTCATGCGCTGGAAGTTCACATGCGGCATGACCTTGGTGTCGACCAGTGTGACGATACGGCTGACGTCACCGGCCTGGATGGCCTTGTCGGACTTGACGATGTCGATAACCTCGGTCGATACCTGCCGGATCAGTTCGTCGGGCGCAGTGTCGGCACGGGCAGGCGCCGTGGCGGCAAAGGCCAGTGCGCAAAGCAGGATAGGCAGCAGTTTCATGGGTGTGGCCTCGGCAGGGACGGGACGCACCATAACGCAGTGGCGCGGCGGTGCTTGGACAAGGTCATTCCTTCCGTTCGGGCGCGGGCGCGACGCGGTCGTCCTCGGGCGGGTCGCCGTCGTACACCAACCTCAACCTCCGGCTGAGAAAGGCGTCGCGCACGAAACTGTATTTGTCCAGGGCCATGGCGTCCAGCGCCCGCGTCGCCGACAGCAACTGCGAGCGCGCGTTCAGCGCACCGAGCACGGTGGTCACCGGCCGGAAGGCCGACTCGTTGATTGCATAGTACGGCGAGGCCGCCAAGTCCAGCGGCAGCCCGACCGCGTCGCGCAGTGTCGACGGTCCGAACGCCGGCAGCACGAGGTACGGCCCGGGCGCCACGCCCCACACGCCGAGCGTCTGGCCAAAGTCCTCGGGCCAGCGCTCCATGCCGACCGCGGTGGCGATGTCGATCAGGCCGAATGCGCCGAGCGTGGTGTTGGTGGCGAAGCGCATCGTCATCATCACGGATCGCTGGAACTTGCCCTGCATCAGGTTGTTGGCCGACGACCAGAGGTCCTGAGCGTTGGCGAAGAAGTTGCCGATGCCGATGCGTGCCAGCTCCGGCACCACTGTCAGGTAGGCATCGGTCCACGGCAGCAGCAGATCCCGGTCCAGGTCCTGATTGAAGCGAAACATCGCGCGGTTGAACGGTTCCCACGGGTCCGCCTTCTGGCCGGGGGTGAGCGGCTCGTCCGGCTCGACGCCGATCACCGACATGACCGGCGACACACCCGAAGTGGGCTGCGCCGCGACCGATGCGGCTGCGCAAATCGCCGGCAGCGCCGCCGCGGCGCGCAGCAGCGATCGCGTCAAACGATTCACTTCGTCCCTCCGCTGGCGCTGCCCGCTTCAGCTGCCCGGTTGAACAGCATCTGGCCGATCAGGTTTTCCAGCACCAGCGCCGACTGCGTCTGCGTGATGGTGGCGCCCGGAGCCAGGTGGGTGTCGGCGCCACCCGGCTCCAGGCCGACATACTGGTCGCCCAGCAGCCCGGAGGTCAGGATCTTGGCCGAGCTGTCATTGGGGAATTCGAAGCCGCGGCGGATGTCCATGCTGACCACCCCCTGGAAGGTCTTGCCATCGAGCGTGATGGCGGTCACCCGGCCGACGGTGACGCCGGCGCTGCGCACCGGCGCACGTACCTTGAGCCCGCCGATGTTGTCGAAGCGGGCCGTGATCGGGTAGGTCGCCTCGGTGTTGAAATTGCCCAGGTTGGCCGCCTTCAGCGCCAGGAAGAACAGCCCGGCCAGGCCGAGCAGCGCGAACAGGCCGACCAGGGTTTCAGTGGATCTTGTGCTCATGGTCTTCTTCTTGCGGTCGAGCGCGGGTCAGGGTGTCGAGAACATCAGCGCCGTGAGGATGAAGTCCATCCCCAGCACGCCCAGCGACGCGATGACCACCGTGCGCGTGGTGGCATGGGCCACGCCTTCGGGCGTGGCTTCGGTTTCGTAGCCCTGGTACAGCGCAACGAAGGTGCAGATGACACCGAACACCGCGCTCTTGACAATGCCGTTACCCAGGTCGCGCCACACGTCCACGCGGTCCTGCATGATCGACCAGAAGTTGCCGGCGTCCACGCCGATCAGCAGTACCGCCACCACATAGGCGCCGAGTATGCCCACGGTGGAGAAGACCAGTGCGAGGATGGGCATCGACACGATGCCGCCGATGAAACGCGGCGCCAGCACCCGGGCGCGCGGGTCGATGGCCATCAGCTCCATCGCGGCCAGCTGCTCGCCGGCCTTCATCAACCCGATCTCGGCGGTCAGCGAGGTGCCGGCCCTTCCCGCGAAGAGCAAGGCCGTGACCACCGGGCCGAGCTCGCGCACCAGCGCCAGGTTGACGATCAGCCCCAGGCTTTCGGCCGCGCCGTAGGTGACCAGCGCGTAATACATCTGCAGCGCCAGCACGAAGCCCACCGCCAGCCCCGACGCGGCGATGATGACCAGCGAGCGGTTGCCGATGGCATGGACCTGCGCCAGCACCAGGTGGAAGCGGCGCAGCGCCGCCGGCGAGAAGCGCAGCAGGTCGACGAAGAAGAAGGCCGAATGGCCGAGCGCACGCAGCCAGTCGAGCGAGAAGCGGCCGAGCCGCGCCAGCGCGTCGGTCATGGGACGACCCTGCGCGCTGCGCGCTGCGGGATGAACGCTTGGGAGCGACCCGGCGCGTTCATGCATGCAGCCCCAGGTCTTCGGCCAGCGGCGGCGCCGGGTAATGGAAGCGCACCGGGCCGTCGGGTTCGCCGCCGATGAACTGCCGAACCTCGGGATGGGTCGATGCGCGCAGTTCGTCGGGCCGGCCGTGCGCCACTACCCGGCCCTGCGAGGACAGCAGGTAGGCGTAGTCGCAGATCAAGAAACATTCGAGCACGTCGTGCGAGACGATCAACGAGGTGGCGCCGGTGGTGTCGTTGAGTTTGCGGATCAGGTTGGCGGCCACGCCCATCGAGATCGGGTCGAGCCCGGCGAAGGGCTCGTCGTACATGATCAGCTCGGGATCCAGCGCGATGGCACGGGCCAGCGCGATGCGCCGCGCCATCCCACCCGAGACCTGCGAGATGCGCAACGGCGCCGCACCGCGCAGGCCCACCGCGTTGAGCTTCATCAGCACGATGTCACGGATCATGCTTTCCGGCAGCTTGCTGTGCTCGCGCAGCGGAAAGGCGACGTTGTCGAACACCGTCAGGTCGGTGAACAGCGCGCCGAACTGGAACAGCATGCCCAGGCGGCGGCGCAGCCGGTACAGCTGCTCGCGGTTGGCGGTGTCGACCCGCTCGCCGTCGAAGACCACCTGCCCTTGTGTGGCCGGGTAGACCCCGGCGATCAGCCGCAGCAGCGTGGTCTTGCCGCAGCCCGAGCCGCCGAGGATGGCCGTGACCTTGCCGCGCGCGAAGCGCAGCGACACGTCGTTCAGGATCGTGCGGGACGCGTCGTAGCCGAAGCTGACGCGGTCGATCTCTATCAGGGTTGGGTCTTCAGGCATCTAG
>Ga0209079_10001186_pt1 | contig 9918 bp, 9 predicted proteins | sample PPLLaktember2015_2_FD_187259 | JGI IMG/M metagenome (GOLD analysis project Ga0209079, IMG submission 187259) | Freshwater sediment microbial communities from Prairie Pothole Lake near Jamestown, North Dakota, USA - PPLs Lake P7 Core (6) Depth... | ecosystem: Environmental > Aquatic > Freshwater >... | reverse complement strand
GCATTACCGCTAAGCCATTCCAAACATCAAAAATAAATAGACCGTCAGGTTTAAGATGGCGATGAACATTTTTGAATACTCTAAGTATATCATCGTTCTCAGTTATGTATCCTATAACCGCGAACAAGGCAAAACAAGCATCAAACGTACTATCTAACGAAAAAGACCTCATGTCCCCCTGACTAAACTTGCAACCACATTTCTGCTTTGCAACATCAAGCATTTTCTCAGACAAATCTATACCAGTTACATCATACCCTCTTTCTTCTAGGACTTTCGTATAGTTACCAGTTCCGCAGCCAAGCTCCAAAACTTTATTGGGCTTAACACCTTTCTCAAATAATTGCTCGATGAATTCAACTTCTTTCGCGTAGTCTTTGTCTTGATAAAGTAAATCATAATATTTTGCAAGATCTAAAAAGCTAACAGCTTTCACTCCAACATCACCTTATCTTTTTCTTTACCAGAATATGGACCCTGCTTAACCTCAAGCAACTTCGTATCCTCAAGCATCCTAAAACCGTGACCACCAGCAACAAACAACATCGTTGTACCCATTGGGGCCTCTATTGATTTAATATATTTCCCTACTGTATCATACAAATCGACGATTGCACGGCCTTTCTCAATGTGAACAACCTCTTGGATTTCGCTGATTACACTTTCCTTCCTTAAATGGATATGAGGTGTTATTTTTGCACCCTGCCGATATATGCCAACTCCAACCTGCAACGGAAACGCCTGTTCTGAAATAAAGTTAGCACCCTCTTTTTCAAAGTTAGGCAATACAAAAATCGCTATAAGCGTACCATCTAAAGCGGTAATTCGCTCCAAACCAAATGTCACCTGTCTATCCGCTGATACCGAGAAATAATTTTCCCTTCATTAGGATAGTTTGGAGCATCCCACGGGAACCGTTCACCCTTTTGCCAACGCTCCCACCGATCAAGATCTTCCTGTACCAACAGTTCTACAAGCTTATCAAACTTAACAGTTGGAGACCAACCTAGCTTCTCTCGAGCCTTTGAATAGTCACCGCACAACAAAGTCACATCGACTGGCCGCATAAATTTCTTTTCAACCTTAACGTATGATTGCCAATCCAATCCGCAACAAGCAAACGCTTTCTCCACAAACTCTCTCACTGAATGAGCCTCGTTTGTCGCAATAACAAAATCATCAGGTTCCTTTTGCTGAAGAATCAACCACATTGAATGAACATAATCAGGAGCATAACCCCAATCACGCTTAGCATCGAGATTGCCCAAACAAAGCTCTCTCTCCATACCCAATGCAATTTTTGCCACAGAATTAGATATTTTCCTAGTAACAAATTCTAATCCTCGTATTGGACTCTCATGATTAAATAATATACCATTACATGAGAAGAAATTGTAGCCATCCCGATAAATTCGAGTTAGCCAGTAACCATAAAGTTTCGCAGCGGCATAAGGGCTCGAAGGATGGAAAGGCGAATTTTCATTAAGGCTAGCGCAATGTCCATCGCCATATAATTCGCTTGTAGATGCCTGATAAAATTTGATTTTAGGGTTAATTTGTCTAATTGCCTCTAAAATTCTCGTAACACCTAAACCACTGACTTCCCCCGTACTAATTGGTTGCTCAAAAGAGGCACCAACAAAACTCTGAGCCGCTAGATGATAAATCTCATCAGGTTTAGCAAGCTTAATAGTTTCTACAATAGAACCCGCATCTACTACATCGGCCGAAATCAGGTTTATTTTCTCAAAAACACCCAAATACTGCAAACGCCAAAAATTCGGAGTTGAAATTCTCCGATAGGTTCCAAATACTTCATACCCTTTTTTTAGTAAATAATCAGCTAAGTAGGCACCGTCTTGACCAGTTATGCCCGTAATTAGAGCTCGCTTGCCCATTTGTGTCTTTATCACCGAAGCTTAACTATTAATAGTCCTGTCGATATTTAAGCGTCTACAATAAATTCATTCTTGATAGCTAGATATCTAACCACTGAGTTTGCATGTCTCTATCACATAAGGATTCATTATATCTCAGGAATACTTTTTGTGCTATTGAACAACTTCCACTCGCAAATCCAATTTGCTTCTAAAAAAAGTCTTTTGCTTAAATCTTGAATTTTCCCTGCAACCTTACCAAAATCAACTTCTAGAATTAATTAAAAATTTCGAAAAAGCCAAAACAGTCTTTTCCCAACTAAAATTATTAGAGTATTTTAAAGCATTAAAAGCATAACCACGATACTCATCAGAATTCTGAAGAATTCTCAGCACATTTTCAGCAAGCCTGCAGATATCTCCAGACGCAACCAATACACCTGTCTCTCCATTCTTAATACTATCCCTCAATCCAGGCACATCATAACCAACACACGGCACTCCTAGAGCATTAGCTTCAATAACATTCAAACCCCAACCTTCTCTAATGCTGGGATTAACCAGAAGCCAGCCCTTCTTAATTAAATCGCGACGCTCCAAACTTGGTAAGCAACCAAAAAATCGAACACCACTAATGGCAAATTTTTCCTCTAGTTCCTTTCGAAAGGGTCCATCACCAAAAATCCACATCTCAACATTTGGCAGCTTATCTTTTACAATCTTAAATGCCTCAAGCGCATGATCAGGACGCTTTGCACGTTTTAAACGTCCAGCAAACATAATTACTGGCTCAAGATTTTTTTGCGAAAAATCACTTAACGGAGTAAAATTCAATCCTTCCGGAACTACCGATACATGCTTAAAACCTAAATCTAACAAGTCTTTTCGAGTGCTTTCTGAAACCGTAACTGTAGGTACATTAACACAACGCTTAAGCCATCGATCCTCCAAAAAGTAATAACCAATATAGCTCAATGGGAAAGGCGTCTCATAAAACCAATATTCCCTAGCTAACTGATGAATTAAAGCTACAACCTTTTCGTTGCCACTAACAAACTCAGAGGCAAAAAAAGGTCTTGTGTTAATCTCATCTATTACAATATCAAAACCTTCAGCTCTAAAACGCTTAAAATAAAATTCTTTAGCTTTCCGATATACAGAAAAACGCCCACCTGAACGGACAATCCTTACTCCATCCACAACCTCCTCTTTTAAACAACCCTGAAATTGCGATGTAAACAAACAAACTTCATTCCCTGAAGCAACTAAGCGTTTTGCAACTTCGTAAGTGAAAACCTCCGCTCCACCCATTGCAGGATTAAACCAACAACGCCAATTAAACCAAAGAATCTTTAGGTTATTCATCATTCTCACAGATTTATAGCCATCGATTTTTTGGTAGTTTGCCTCTGATACCAACGAATTACCCTCAATCTGTAAGCGATCCCGAGTAAATCAACAAACATACACCAAGCATCCTTAGCTTTAAATGGCGCACGAACAGCCAGTCTAACAGGCAACTCAACAATTCTTAAACCATAAAAATGCGCCACAGCAAGCAATTCAACATCGAAAGCATACCGTTTCACCGCCAATCTAGGAAAAATATCTTTAATAGCTGTTCTTTTTATAACCTTTAGACCCACTTGAGTGTCTTTTAAGTTAAAACCAACAAGAAGCCTAACCATAACATTGAAGGTTCGGCTCAATAACTTTCGCCCCAGAGACATTGAAAGCGCTGAATTCGGATGCCACTTAGTAGCAATCGCTATATCAGCGTCATCAAGAGCTGACACATATTTTGAAATAGTATTTACATCGACTTCCATATCGCCATCGATGAATGCAACTATATCACCGCTTGTCTGCATGAAGCCCGTTTTTATAGCATGACCTTTTCCCTCATTTGTAGGATAACGAATAACTTTTACGTGACCATTTCTTTTTGCATACTTCAAAGCCTTAAGAAATGTTTTGTCCTGGCTTCCATCGTCAACAACAACAACTTCGTACTTAACCATCTCATTTTTAACTACCAAATCTAGTATGCTAAGAGTGTCTTCAATGAAAACCTCTTCATTATAAGCAGGAATAACAAACGATAACTCTACCTGCTTCAAACAAAAAACCTCTTTTCCTCTTGTGAGAATTGAAAACCTTTATCCCTAACATAGCGTTATATCGAACCCTATCGAAGCGACATAATATTCTTAGCACGATAATTTCAACTTGTAAATAATTCATGGCTACTACATTTAACATTTGCCATATTCGCCACAAATGACCTTAATCAATGCCTACTCGATGAGTTTTATAAGTCTTCGTTAATTAAAACAAAAGAAATTAACTTTAATTCTTTTCCAGTAATTGCTGCCAAGCTTTAGCCGAGGCCTCAACCGAAAACTTTTCAACAGCAACGCTTCTTAATTCATCAACGGATAAATCATCTTTAATAAAAACACCATGTAAAATCTTCAAAAACTCAGATTCATTGTTTGCCAACCAACCAGTCCTAGCGTCAATCGTTTCCTGGAAACCCATACAATTAAAAGCCAAAACGGGAGTCCCACAAAATAAAGACTCAACAGTCACAAGACCAAACATCTCCCATTTCTGAGGGCAAACAGTTAATTTACTCCTTGAATACATCTCTGCTAATTCAGCATCGGATAAATTAGAATTATATAGAACCGAGTTTTTATCTCTCGGTTTAATAGCTGAAGCTACTTTAGAACTCCCAAAAAGATTAACGCAATATCCCTCTTTCAAAGAAGTCTCAATTATTTCATCAATGAACTTTACTCTTGTGTCGCCTAAATGTGAGCCAAGATAAACAGTTATCTCCTCTCTCTTTTTAGACGATACAGGAGTGAAAATCTCTGGATCTACACTAGGATAAATAATCTCCTCAACTTCTATATTATAGAGAGCATGAAGAAGTGTTGCAGTGATTTTGCTGTTAGCAACAATAAGATCTGTTGCTTTGATTAAACGAGTATATGTATTCCTGAAGGTTAAAAAGGGAAAATATTTCAGGGAGCTAAAGATTATTCTTTGCTTAATTTTCAATGGACTGAGATCAAAACAATTAACAATAGAGTGTGTGCCATAGAGTATTTGAGCGTAACAAAGTATTTTTGAATTAATTTTTTTCTTGATTATCGTAACCAACTTAAGTCTCTTTAATTCATCGTCCACAAAAATAAATCGGGGGTTCAAGTCTTCAAGTAACTTACAGAAATTCTCGGTGTTTCTTGATGCAATCATAGGGAAGCTGTATCGTTCTTTGAAATACGTTATGAAATCGTCACTACAATTAAGCAGACAAAAATTAATCTTATAGCTGCTCTTAAGAGCTAATGCAAAATTGATGAAGGGACGTACAATACCTTCATGAAGCGTCTGTTGATCAGTAATAATGAAAGCAACACTCAAGTCTTTTATCCCTTAACTCAACATTTCAGTGAATCTTAAGCTATCAATTAATTTTATTCGCATATTAACCTTTTAACAAGCACAACTTTCAATTACTATTCTTTTTCAATGTCAACAAGATAATTAAGTCATCCAATATACCCAAAGAAACCAAAATTTCTCTTAGAAAAACCAAAGGTCTACCAAACAACCTATACTTTCCCAAGATCTTCTTTTTGACCCTAGCAATAGCTGACACCGACCTATCAGTCCTCTGAAGATACTCACCCATGAACTCATTAAAATTATTTGGTACTCGCCACCGTGCACCAAATTCTCTCACCCAAAAGCTCTTCTTGTGCACATTTATTCGGTACAAATCACCCTCGGGCCGCTTATTAATAGATGTCAACAGTAAAGTTCCTCCATCCGCCATAACACGCTCCAACTCAGCAATGACTAATTTATGATTATGCAAATATTCAATCGACCCCAAAAAAGTTACAAAATCAAAAAAATTATCAGGAAAAGGTAAAGGATCTGAATCTAAATCAGCCACATGTAAAAACGGCTGCAAAATCTTTGGTGCACAAGAAATGGCGTAAGAACTAACATCTACCCCATAGGCTTCAATACCTAATGCTCTAAAACTAGAAACAATAGATCCTTTTGCACAACCAATATCTAAGACCCGATGTGGGCTGAAATGCTTCTTTATAATTTCACATAACGGTTTGAAGGTCCTGCAATAGTTATTAAAAGAGTAAACTGAAAAAGTGCCTGGAGCACAATTTCCAGAATCAAAAAAAGCTTCTCCATACAAATCGCTTTTCTCTGCTCTCTGACTTTCAACCAACTCGTCCCCAACACTACATTCTGTCAAACGGCAACACTCCGAAATCAGCGCTACCTCCAGATAGCAGCAATCGATTCACAGACAATTCTATTGCAAGGATGATAGATCATTATAAACCTCCGCAGTTTCCAAAGACATCTTTTCCCATGAAAAATCCAATGATCGCTCAAATGCTCTTTCACTCAAAGAGTCACTTAGTTTTTGGCTGTTCAATATATTAATTGTCTTTTCAGCCAACCCTTGAAAATCATTAGGCTTGACTAACACACCGTCTTTTCCAACGTATTCTGGCACATCGAGTAAATCAAAAGCTACTACAGGCGTTCCACAAGCCATAGCTTCAAGCAAAGTCAAACTAAAACCGCCCAATGAAGGAGAAACATACACATCAGCGGCATGATAATAATCTGGAAGCTTATTTAGGGGGATATCATGGAGAACTTTCACTGAATTTTCTAATCCAATATTTCTAATTAAAAAACGGATATGCTCCTGGCGGTCTCTATCAAAACTGTTCTTTATGCCTAAAAGCAACATTGCACTTGGCACTTCCTTGATAACAGTCTTGAAGGCCCAGAGAAATTTTTCAAGATTACTCCATCTAACAACTGTAAATATTATTTTCCTTTTTTTCTCTAAACTAACTTTTCGGGTAAAAAAAGAATGATCTACGCCATACTTTACAACCTTGGCTTTATATAAATCAAAATTCACTTTATTGCGAACATAATTTTTGGTAAACTCTGAAGAAAAAATTAACCTATCACTCTTTTCGCAGCATAATTTAATGCATATTCGTTCATAAGTCTGCCAAAATCCATGACCACCATCCATATCTCGATGATGGATAAATGGTATAGCATCATGAATTGTTGTAATCAACGGGTGCCTATTTGCTAATACTGCCGTTTTTGCACCAAGAGGAGAAATTCCATGGTAAACTCTATTTTTAGAATCGAGCACTTTCGAAAAGAGTAAAGCTTCTTTGGTTAAGTAACCAACTTTGTTCACGCCCTGTTGCACATTTCTTATGCAAATAGGAAAAACCCTAGTAGCCAAACTTGATTTTGAGAAATAATTGAGCAAGTGATAGGCATATGTATCATGCCCCCTGCCTGTCTTCAAAGATGGATTCCAAGGAAAGAAAATTAAGCCTACGTCATCTACCGCTAAAGAATTCTGCCCTTTTAACTTAGTGCCTCTCCGCTAAACCCTGATAAAATAAATGAATGAGTTACTATTAACAATTATTGTAACTGTTGGTTTACAAAAAAGAATTATGTAAACTGACAAATTTTCTAAGAAATCATAAACTTGTATATTGCAATATTCCCGCTATGATATACATCTTGGAATAAATACGACACGGATTCTTGACCATACCATCCAGAGCCGTTAACCCACCACACCAAATATAAAGTACTCGAAGAAGAATAACTAAGCTCTTGAGCGATAACGGCTGGATCATCGAACCCATAGTAAACCAATGAATCAAAATCAAACAATAAAGTAGCCCAGCCATAAAAGGCTTGATGAGTAAGCAACGACGCATTTTGAGGCAAGTTAGAACGCGCCCAATTCAAAGCATTAAAAGCATCTTCACAATCACTGAGTTGCAAAGTATTCTGCAACATCGATTTCGGCACATACGAAGGATAATAGCTAAAATAAGTACAAGCAGATTCATTGGGTAAAACTATAAAGCTCACGCTCAAAAGGACTAAAAAGATACTTACAACCACTTTAATCCATGCCCATCGAATAGAAGCAAATCCCTGAGCAGCATAAAACGCTAACGGTATCATTAAAAACAAAATCCAACGATAAGGCAACACTCCACCAACAAGAAAAGGCTCAGGACTAATGACAACCAAAATAAGTGGAATAAAAAGCCAAAAAATCCAAGCTTTCAGTTGAATATTACTCTTAAAACCCCTCGCCCCAAAGAAAATAAACGGCAACAAAGGCAAATAACAAAATGCAAGAAAACCTAACGTATTAATAACAAAATCAAAGTGTGATGCGCCGATTAGTGCATTAAAACCTGCAGAGTACCGCATGGAAAAACCTATAGCTGGCAAGGAATACACAAAATAGTTAACATAAAGAATTAATAAAAACAAAAGGCCCGCTGGAATACTTCCAAGGAGGATCCTTTTCACTTCAACCATTCTTTTATTACGGTACGAACTAAAAAGAGTTGCAACAAGTATAACAAACATTATAACTGTAATAAGCTGATGAGATAGAACAACTAAACCAAGAGTTAACGAAAGCAAAGCAGTAGCTTTTATGGATCTACCACTTTTCTGTAGAAGTATCAACGATAAAAACAGAAAGATCAAGCCAAGTTCGCTTCTAAGCATATCCCAAGAAATTCTAAGCGCTACAAAGTAGAGTGTAGAAAACAAAACTACGAGCAGACTCTTTTTTGAAGACCAAGAAAGGACTCTATTTGCATAGAAATAAATAGTCAACCCCAAAAGGCCCAACAGAAGAGGAGACAAAATTTTTATAAAAAGAACAATTGAACCACCAGCTGAAACCACACCAATTGTAAACAAATATAGTAATGGTGCATCTGCCATGAAAAATAAAAAGTCAACGCCGGTTTTAGCCCACTCAATTGTACTAGGCACATAGAAACCTATTGTATCAAAACCAACCAAATATTCTCTCATGAGAAACTCGGGGATAGAGCGCACAATTAACGGGGTAGTAAACGCCAGAAAAGGAAAAATAAAATTACCGTTTTTTTTGACCCAAGCTTTGATATTGCCCGCAGGTAGTAGCCACATTTCTAACTCCGTAATCTTAAGAGGATTGTTGGTACCAACCCCTAAATTCCTTACGATTGCACCCTTTATTTCTTATCCTTTTTGCTCCGCGAAACTAATTAACTCTGCAATGCATACCTTGCAGCTGAGAGGATCAAACCATTAGTATTGCTACCGATCTGGGGAATCACAGTTCTGCCTTCAATGTCAACCATATAATCAGCACCATCGTGGTACCCATTAGATGGTTCCAACAGACACTTTTCGAGGTAAATGGTTAGGTCCCGAGAGTACGTTGTATTGTATAGCGCTAAAAAGCTGAAAGCAACTTTAGTGAAGATGATTGGATTGATTGGAAACTCGGATCTGTCGATTTTGGTCACTTTCCAAGTGTCACCATTTGATAAGACAACCCATTCATAGATAAATACGCCATGTTCAACTCCGTTCCCCTCACTAAAAGCTGCATATTGCCCTGTAGCATTAAACCTCGCTTCATGAGCCAAATACATTTTCCAAGCCAAATCCAAAATACGAGAATTATTCTTCAACTCAAAAATAGCATGAAGTAAGGGCTCATTTAACAAATCAGCTTTAGGCAGCGTAACATCATAGGTTGTAACTGTACCTGCTCGATCCATATTATCCAGTATTGAATCAGGGGCAGACGACAATTCAGAGAAAAAGCCTGCAAACCCATTGGCAACATAATATGCGTAAATACTAGACGAAAAGGTGCTTTCATGTTCTATGTCAGGAACAAGATGAATATAGTTTGTCCGATTTCCGTCAACATTGTAAACGAAATTATTGATACGAGTAGCCCAATCAGCGTTATATTCCTTAAGATTGTTGAGGGCAACCAGCAATCTTCCAGCATCAACAGTATCAAAAGAGTATATGGCAGTATCTGACAATTCGAGAAAACTCTCTTTATCACCAGCTTGATAGAACCAAAACGGATAACCAGTAGTCTCATTCAACTTACGGGTTT
>Ga0209079_10001185_pt1 | contig 9920 bp, 4 predicted proteins | sample PPLLaktember2015_2_FD_187259 | JGI IMG/M metagenome (GOLD analysis project Ga0209079, IMG submission 187259) | Freshwater sediment microbial communities from Prairie Pothole Lake near Jamestown, North Dakota, USA - PPLs Lake P7 Core (6) Depth... | ecosystem: Environmental > Aquatic > Freshwater >... | reverse complement strand
TGATACTTACGGCTTTGTTTATTTTTAGAGTTCGTGACCATGTACATTGTCCTGCTGGTACATTGATTGTATCTCCAGGTGAGGCATTAGCAATAAGGGTCTCGATATTTTCAAGACTACAATCAGATGCTGCCCCACGGAGCGGATGAGGGTATGTGTATGGTGTGTAATATTCTGTCCAGTGGTTTGTAGTGTTACATCGGTAGAGTGTACCAGATATTGGAGTAACTGGATTTGCCCCTATATTTGCCGAAGATACTTCAGAACATGATTGAGAGGTAAGCCAAAAAGCAGTTCCTGTTGTGCATCTATCCTCCCCAAGATATTGAGGCAATATAGTGCCGCACCCTACGCCAGCCGCACAGGCTGTTCCAGAACAATTTGTATTATACTTCCAGTAATCTATATTTTCCCTGAGAGCTGGTGGTGGTGACCCACTCTCACAATCGTCTACAGCATTAGACGCTGTAACCGTCCCCTCTGTGCCTCCTGTTGCTCCATAAGTGTTTCTAAAGAAGTATGAACTGGACACCTCCTGCGGCATACCATCTGTAGTACAGTATGTTCCAGTGGTTAACAACCCAGACGGGCATGTATGAGTTGTTTGTGTTCCACACCAACCAGGTTTGGATGTGTTCTGGACAGCGGTTGTAATCTTTTGACCTGTCCCAGTTACACTTGACCGATTAGAGAACGAAAGATTTTTCCCCCCCCTTGCTAAAAAGTGGTCACGGCTGTACCAATCAGTCGTTACAGTTTCGTTAAAATAGTTTCCGTACATTTCATTAAGGGCAGAAGGAAATATTCCACCATAGGCATTATGGCCATTAAGCCCACCAGACAGAGTGTCAGAAGTTGCTGAATCATTAATGGTGTTGTATCGTACAGTTAGCCTTGCTCCCCACCCAGAATTCCATAACCTTAAATTTTGAGGATTGGTCGTATTAAATATATTATCTTCTATGTAAATCCCCTTCCCATCTCCATAAGTAAATATTTCATTTTCCCAATTCCACTCGCCATATTGATCACAAACACCATCAACTTTGTTGTCTCGTTTCGTCCCTAAGAATTCAAGAAATGGCGCACCATTGAAAGTGTTTGTGTCTATTACCAAGTTTACCAATCCTCTTACCAGAACGGCATGATATGACCAATCCCCCGTTTCCCCCGTTATTAAATTATTAAACTTATTATTATCTATTCTTGCCTTCAAATAGGTTGTTTCGGTATTGCGGAGAATGATGATGCCTGTTTTCTGGTCGGCATCAAAGGTAAACCCAGTTATCCTCAATAAGTGACTTGCATCAGATGCAACGCTTGATGCTCTATACTGTATTAGATTTTTTGAGCCTCCCTGATAACATTCCCCTACCGTCCCCGGAATAGATGTAATATCGCCTACTTTTATTGTAGTCGCATCTACTCCGGCACCTTGTAGCGTTATGGCTTTAGTGATATAAAGTTTATCAGCCCACGTAGTAGATGCACACGCTGGAACAGTAACCGTATCACCTCTCGCAGCTTCCGTGACTGCTGCCTGGACATGGGTAAGAGAGCAACTTGCGGCTTCTATGGTTGCAGCATTTCCATACCCACAAAACAAAAGAACGATAAAGATTGTAAAGCTAAGTATTTTTTTCATTATTTCACCTATATACATAAACATAAAATATTGCATCTGTCGTATTGTAAGCTGTCCACCCTTCATAGTTGTCACAAGAATTTCCATCATGTGATGGGCTTGAGTTATCTTGCTCCAAATACACCACATTGGTATCTGTTGATGAACCAGAATAAACAAGTGCAATAACATAATACCCTGCACTGAGCATAATCCTGTTTGTCCCGGTAAAATTGAACGTGTAGAGGGTTGCTGTCGTTGTAAGGTCAGCAGCATTCATAGTACCTGATGTGGCAAGAGCGGAACCCGTTGGCACTGAGCTTGTCCCATACGTACCAGTATGAGCATAAATATTAACTGATAATGTTCCTGTTGGGCTGTTTCCCTTCGCAAGATAAAACTTTACACTGTCCAGTTCTCCACCACCACTGGTAAACGATACCCCCGCCTCCGTAGCGTAGGTGGCATTTAACCATGCCGCACCAGTATGACTACCTGGATAGTTGGATTCAGAATACGTGTCGTCAAGGGTAAGCACACCTCCTGTGTTTATTGCCCCTTGAATGGCCGGAGAGAACGCATAGAGGTTCCAGGAAATTAAGAGAGAGAAAAATAAGCTCAGTAGTTTCATTATGGCACCACAAAGGTTGATGTACCTATACTTATAGCCTTGCACATCCAATCGTAGGCATCCGTCTTGAATGTCCAACAGGCGAATGCCTGTCCTATCTGCGCTGATGTCATCCTTACATACCCGTTATCAGATCCGGCAGTCACGGCTCCGGATGATGCAATAAGGTAAATCTTGTCATTCGTCCCTGCCCTTACACCCCAGTATTTAGCAACCGTGGTGCCTACAGTGAATAATGCCTGAAGCCCTGCTGCTGCTGTCGGGAGGGTTAAATAAGTATCATCTGTCTGACCAGTGTTGTAAACTGTTGTATTTGTTACCTGGACGGCACTCAACGAACCCGCTGTAGAGCCATTAACCTCTTGAGGGTTGATATTGATTATAGGAGAGGTTGTCCCGCTTATAGTTACTCCACCGCAGTTTTCTATATGTCCGTCACTGTCTTTGCAAAGTAAATGTGATGCAGTCGAGTTGTCAGTCTGTGGTGTCCCACAAGAGGTAAGAGAAGTTTCATCCGTATGCCAACATGCTATCTGACCAGAGGATGCTGATTCAATAGTAACGCCTCCCGTTGCTGTAATGCTCCCTGTTTCGACCCAACCCCCTGTTCCTGCAGGTGAGCATTCAAGAATGCTGTTTGCTCCCGGAGGAGCTGTGGGCATTGTACATATTGGTGTCCCATCCGTTTGCTGAAAGGCTACGGTAGTGGTATAGGTATTTGTACCCGTCCATGTGTTATCAGCAGCCGTAGTCGCCAATCCTGTCAGACCCGATCCGTCTCCTGTAAACGTGGAGGCAGATACGGTGAGCAACTTCCATCGCTTGCTCCCGGAGTTGGTGTCGGGAGTAATCGTATCCGGTGAAGATTCATCTGGAGGATTACTTGCATAATCTTCCAGGCGGTAAAAGTACCCTTCATAGGTGCCACTGTTATCCCGGAACACGAAAGCCCCGTCTCCATCAGTGAGGGATTCCCCATCAATACCATCTAAGGCTCCACTTCCCCCTGTAAGCCCCGTTGCCCACCACATTTTGTTGGCAGCGAAGCTGTCAACAGAGAAAAGGGCACAGGAAGCAGCAAGCAGTAAAAAAATAACTGACCAGTGCCTGATAATTTTTCTCATAATCGTCTCCTTAACTATACTTGGTTACTTTAAGTGTACTATAAATCTCAGATACTCCACATTTCATATCGCCTACATCTGTAGCCAACCCTAGACCATTAGTAGTTTGAGCATTAGCCGTATAATGTAGTAGTCTATATTCATGAGTTGCATTTGTGACCGTGAGTAACCCTCTAACCAGACTTTGAGTAGTACTAGAATAGGTTCCTGATGCCTTTACAGATGTTCCTATTATTTCATAGGTAGAGGTGGACATATTTTTAATAGCCGCCTTATGCTCTCCAACTGCATAGGCAGGCGCAGTTGCTTCAATAAAGTAAGTACCAACAGCAAATAGCATTTTACTTGAAGTAAGCGTAATCCAACTAGTATACCCACTAGATCCAGTTATAGTGTTTAAAGTCCGCCAATTCCACGCTTCCTTTGTAGCAGTACCACCATCAACAGATACAGCTTTAACATCTGATAAAAATGCCCACGGTGGTACCGAACTACCAATAATAGTAGCTACTTCAGCAGCCGTTAATGCTTTGATATTTCCACCTGTAAGTCTCCCCACCAATCGTTGTTCCGCTATAGTTACCGCAGCCGGAGTATTATCCGTATTAGCAGCTAAAATAGTATTTGCATCGAACAGACTATTTGCTACATGACCACTTAAAGTCATAACTCCTGTAGTGATATTAACTGATACAATTGAAACCCAACCAGCAGTGACCGTATATCGTTTAAGAATCTCTGGATTTGCAGAGTTATCCCACCACAACATGCCTTCAAAAGGACTTGCTGGGGCTGTTGCTCCCCTATTACAAGATGCTGCTGCTGCAAATAATTCTGCAAGTGAAGTGCCTAATTCCACCATATTAAGTGGAGAACCAGGAATTGTATATGTAGTTACTTGTGACATGTTAAACCTCCTCTAAACCGTGGCCTCTTGCCACGCCAGATATTGTATGAGTTCCTGAACTAAATGCTATATGAAAACCTGTTCTTGTTATTGTGGCAAGAGCATATGCGGCTCCATCATTTACACTAAGACTCAGACTTGGTATAGAATAAAAGGGGTAAGCATAAATCACATTTTCTCCTGCCCCACTAATCTCTTGGTCAAAGCCTTGTGTTCTGTCTGCTAAATCAACATAAATGTCTACTGCCTCAACTATTGGTGTAATTGAACTATCCCCACTCCAAAGATATAACCTAAATTGGAATGCTCTGGCGGTAAAATCCCCGACTATAACATGTGACCAGTCTGTCCATGTGGGGGAACCTGCTGGGTCATCTTCAGTTGTTCTTAATTCTAACTCAACTCCACATCCTCCAGTAGGGACTCCATACAGATTTACTATATCATATAAATCTGCATAATCATACAAATCATCGTAAAGATTTACTGCACTTGTAGAAAGCGAAGCTGAGATTCGTGCAGTATATACCCCACCAAGGTCTACTTCATCGGATAACGTGTAAAGTCCATCTTCAGCAATACCTAGTTCATACATGGTTACTTCATCAAAGAACATGGTGCCGGGAGAAGATGCATGAGAAGTGCTTTTACGAAGTTTAACATAGCATGGGGTTTCCGTACAATCAAAATCAAAAGAATTGGATACCCACGTTGTCGTGGATGTATCTGATACTGTCCCTTGAGTTAGTGTATCACCATCTACTACAAACATATAGTCATCATTCCCTGCTGTTCCTGACTTTACATAGGCAGATAGTCTATAGGATTTTCCTACGACTAAATCAATACCCGTGGAATTGGCTTGTTGGAAGTCTCCAGCAGCACTTGTTAATTTAAGGCAGTCTCCTTCGTAACCACTTCCTGCTGCTTCTAGGGTACAATCTTCACCAGCCCAGCCTGTCGGTGTAGCATACTCAACATAATCTCCACTTGCAATAGCGGTGGCTTCATCAGCAGTGAGAACATCTTTGAAGACCACTACTTCGTCTATCTTACCATCAAACCTTGACCCAATATAACGAGAACCATTATAAAACTGAACACCAATTAGAAAAGGAGCTAGTGTGTAACTTATATCATTTGTAGCTGTACCCTCTACATCTGTCCCTAAAACAGCACCAGTAGCATCTCTTAAGCGTATAGCATAGGATTTATCAGAAGCATCGAAAGAAAAAGTTACATGATACCAAGTATCTAATGATAGAGATGTTCCATGTAATGTTAACTCTTCATAATTAGCTCCACTGTTATACCCAATCATCACCCCCACAACATGATTATCTCCACTTGGTTTAACTCTTAATGAAAAACTCCTTTGACTGAATCCAGTATCATATTTACTAACAATGGCGTTTAGATCACTCGCAGTAGCAAAGGATTCACAGTTAAACCAAGCACAAACACTCATTATACCATTTGATGTCCCTGATTTAAAGGGAAAATCAGAAGACAAGTCAGTATCAGTTCTAGAAAAATATTGAATGTTGTCTAATTCTAGGTCAGCACTTCCACTACCTTCTTTATAATCAGTACTTACAGTAGGAGGATTTGCTGAAGCTGTTAAGATATTATCCCCCTTATCATCATGAGTAAAGGTAGCCCCAGCCTCAAATCTAAAGCGAGAAACACAATTATCATCAGTATCAAAATCATTTGAACCAGGAGTACCAGAAGTAAAATCCGAACCATTTGTGATTAAATTTTCACCTACTGGCGATGGTGATAGGTAGATACCTCCTATATCCTCATCATAGTCAGCCCCAGCACCTGTCCCACTCCACGTAGGCTGCGAAATAGTGTCTGCGTTGGTAAATCCTGGTATGCGGATAATACTCGCTTTAGCTATTGTAGCAATTGAACTTTCATTTCCTTTATAATCCACTGCTTTAATCAAATATGAACCTACCATTGCAGGTACGGTAATGGATGTTGCAGGCATAGCAACTCTTTCTACTATATCAATAGAATCTTCCCATACTGCACCAGTGGTTAAAGGTGACCACCTAATTCGATAATGACTTAAATCAATATCTGTAATCGGATACCAAGATAAATGTGCCTGACTTCCTAAAAGATTACAAGTAAAGTAGGTAACATCTGATGGTAATTCAGATTGACCGATGACAACATGATTCAGTGTTGCCGTCCACTCAGAAGGGATACCATACACACTAATACTTCTAGCTGCAATATGATAGGTACCGCCCTCCACAACATCAGTACAAATCGCAGTAGAATCATCACCTGGACATGTAACATGAAACCAATCCTCTGAATCAGTAAGTTTATAACGTACTTCATAAGAACCAATTCGTATATTTGTAGTATCTACACCACATGTAACAAAGATTCTCGGTGAGAGATAACCACTTATCCCCAGTTCAAGTGTCTCAGTACCAGATTGTACTGAGAGTATGTTAGGAACAGTTGGGATAATCAGGGTAACGTCTGACTCCCGTGTTATATTTGTATCAAAAGGAGGTATCTCTCCTTGATCAGCTTCATAGATTGCTTCTCCAAGATCAACAAGCTCCAGAGTAGCCGATAAGTCATCTGAACTACGAATAGATTTCACAAGGCACTCATTGGTTTCTCTTGTTAATTCCCCAATGATAACCAAATCCCCAACTGGGGGTATTAAAGGGTCTCCTACATCTAATGCGGTTTCAAAGCGGGCTATATCATACTCCCCCACAGCCATAGGTGCCAGATTGATTAGTTGACTTGTATCATCATCACTTCTTCTAATCCTCATAACATATTGCGATGAATTTGTTATAGAGAATCTTTCATCTAATTTTACCCCAACAACTTGTGTAACAGATTCCACCCCTTCTTTATTCCATTCAGCGGTTTCCGTATCTTCCCAAGTCGTTATTCCTACTTGATCTTCAAAATATTCATATTCATTACTTTGGAAACTGGTTTCTGTAACGATTGCCTTTATTCTTCCCCATCGTGTACCCCACATTGGCACATCATGAGATACTAAAACTTTAGAACCTCTACGACAGACAAGATGCTCAAAATCCATAGACAAGGTATATATTTCTGGTCTAAGTCTTGCTTGAGCTATGTGATACCGACCAAATTTCCAAATAAGGTCTGGGTCTGTTATCCCTATTAATGGTATACTCTCAAATTGGGTTGCTTCTACTAAAGTTGTAGTAACGGTATTAACCTCAACCCCAAAGGCATCCATCATATTGTAGTAATAACCATCATCTAGAACAATACGCTCATCATCTTTCCAATCATTATCTTCATTCTTATATTCTATACGAAAACCATGTGGGGGATTAAAAAGAACCTTACTAGAGGAGAATCCCCAACTGTTTCTAGGGGTTATATGTTGTACTACTGCGGTATCAGCTCGGTCATAAACAACTCCCCATAAACCTTCTGCCAAACTTGGTGAACCTCTTCCAGCAGCAGCGATATCCGCACAGGTATTCCACACCGAGGTGGCAGATTCTCGTACCATGTTAAAGGCATAGGTTTCGGTTCCACAGAAGTTATACCATTCTCCTAATTCAGTATCATTTATCTGAGCTATGCTTCTAGCTCTTACATTAGCAGGGTGCATTAATACACTACGATAAAGAGCAGCAGGGTTTGAAGATACTGCCTCGCCTGTCCAACTATCCCCATCCCAGACAGTGACATAGGAACTTACAATACCACTTAACTCACTGATCACACCATTTAACTGCTTAGTTGCTCTAATTCGTAAAGCAGTCATTGCTAATGGTAAATTAAAATCAATAGGGTGTTCATTCTTAATCGCTCTAATAGATGTCCACATAACGGTATTGGATATTTTATCCATATACACGGGTTGATAATATAAATCTTTAATTATACGAACTTCATATATCCCATCTCTAGAAACACCTTCCGTTGCTCCCCATCTATAGCCCCATCTAAGAGGTTTGGCTCTATTCTCTTTCCAATATTTACTAGTTAATTCTATCCAAGGCTCTGTTCCTTGAACTCGCCATTCCACATGAATTTCACATTCTGCTTGCTGTCGTGTTCCTTCAGAATCAAACTGATAAAGCCCTACTGGAAGAAGAACATCAACACTTATCTCATCTGCATTTTGGACAACCTTTATAACTTCTCCCCAGCCTAAAGATGAATAATCGGCTTTATATACTCCTACGGAATCAAATAATAGGGTACCAGGAGCGGAAGCATGAGAGGAGGTTTTTCTTAACACTAAGGTCTCATCTCCATACGTCTGGGTATAAGAGAATGTAATCTTCTGCCATTCCGAGTTAGCCGTAAACGTTTCCTCATGTAAGATTTTTGGATTGGTGGAGTCGGTAGTTCCTTTCGGACTCCACACAAATATCGTACCCGTTTTTGTAGCTGCTGTTCCCTCTTTTACCCAAGCGGTGACGGTATAGACTTCTCCTTTTTTTACATTTGTCATTCGTTGACTTATTTGTTGATAGGTTCCTGAGGTACTAGTCAAAGCACCACATTTCCCTGCCAGACCCCCATCACTTCTCACTAAATATCCATTGAATACATCCCAACTTCCTATAGTAAGATATGCATCTTCGTATGTCCAGTTATAACCATTCTTTACTTTACTTACTGAGGGATCGGTGGGGTCTACTAACTCCAAATTAATATGGTCTTGCTGCACAGATTCAGGCATAAGAGTAATAGGGGCATCATCGACTCTTCCTTCTCTAGTCTCAATTTCATAATCTGAATAGAGGGAGAGTAAAGTATCTCCTATTTTAATATCTTCAATTTTTAAGGGTCCATACCCCCATACAAATAACATCCGAAGATACTCTTCATTCCCTACAATTTCTGTATATGGTGCAGCACCATATACAGGAAACATTTTATGCCTACCTAACACGACTGGTATTGTACCAAACAAATTCACCTTGTTTTGCGAACCTGTAATTGAATACGGTTGTTTTGGGTTTGGATTAGGGGAGGTTCCTGTATCTAAAGGACGTATAGGTGCAATAGCATTAATTAACATAGACCCTGCTGTCATAACTGCCATAGAAACCAGACCAGAAGTTATAGCAAATTGGGTGCCAGTTGCAACACTTCCTTGAACAAAACCCATTGCTCCTGCTGCTGCACCACCTGTATAGATCGATATAACAACGACAGCAAGCATCATGACGACACGCAGAATTGTTTTATTACCTCCTTCTTCCCCTCCTTGCATAAGGGTGCTAACAAGTACATGAGAATTTACATCGGGTACAAAATCCCACCTATCACGGGGGACAGGTGTTCCATTCACCTCAACCATAACATCATAGTTTCTTCGTTGTGGAGGAACATTCGATTGGGTATACATCTGGTTAACAATCTCAAGTAAGGTTAGACCATGAGGGGTCTTCATTACTTTTGAAGATTTTAACTGGTATGGCTGTATGATAATATTATTATCTAGCATAATGCCGATATTCCTCTACTCTATCTTTCCATAACATTCCTGTATATTCCTCAACCATACTATTTATTCCAGATAGGATATGTAACATACGTCTAGTATCTATTATAACACCCACATGCCAAATGTACTTTCCA
>Ga0209079_10001183_pt1 | contig 9943 bp, 9 predicted proteins | sample PPLLaktember2015_2_FD_187259 | JGI IMG/M metagenome (GOLD analysis project Ga0209079, IMG submission 187259) | Freshwater sediment microbial communities from Prairie Pothole Lake near Jamestown, North Dakota, USA - PPLs Lake P7 Core (6) Depth... | ecosystem: Environmental > Aquatic > Freshwater >... | reverse complement strand
CTCGAAGACCTGCTGAAAGAATAAAACCAGGATTATAAGGATTAGAGGATTAAAGGGGTAGGAGGAAAATCCGAAGAACATTAGCGGAGCCGTGACGCGTAATCGGTTTCATCGAGAAGGCAGATGGGCGAATGAGAAAATATTATAACTGAAGGATTTTTGTCATTTCATCGATCTCTTCATTCGCTGAATCGAGTTCCTGCATAAACTTTCCAAGGTCAATCTCATCAATATTAGCTGTTATTTTTTCAAGATACAAATACGCATCATTATCAGTCAGGATGGTGACATCAAAATTGGATTCTACACCAAGGTAATGTAGCCATGCCAATCTGTCTGCAAAGGAGATGATTGCTGTAGCAGCCTTATTATCTTCCGGTGCCTCCTTCACTGTGTGATGATATTTTGCAACATCCACAAATGTCCAGGGTAGCTTCCATTTTTCCATAAGCCATCCCCCAACCATATCATGAGACTCTCCGATAAGGCGTTGTTCGACCTCCCGTAGGGTGACATTTTCTTCTCGCGTTGTCTTGATAACAACCTTGTATATATCGTGAGCAAATCTGTCCAGCACAACCTTTCCTACATCATGGAGAAGTCCAAGAAAATAAATAACATTATGGTCCAATATCTCAAGCTCTTGAGATAGCCTCCGGGAAACAACACCGGTAGCGACAGAATGTCTCCAAAAGTCATCGCAATCAAAGGTTTCCACGTTTTGAGACGGTTTGAGTGACTGATAGGCACCACATGCTATGCATATTCCAGTAATCTCTTTGATGCCCAATAATTTTACTGCATGATCAACCGTCGTAACCTTGTTAGGAAGCCTGTAGAAGGCTGAATTTGATACCTTCAGAACATTCATACTCATTAAAGGGTCTTTGGAGATTATACCGGCAAGAGTCCTTAGCTCGATATCCTTGTTGCTGAGAGCATGCAGCAGTTCTGTCATTACGGCAGGGATTGGAGGAAGAAAATCGATGACTTCTTCTATTTTTTTCTGTAAATCGTCAATCATGGCAATCCCTGGGGCTCACGTCGCCCCCTCCACGAACCAAGTCCGTGGAGCCTTCCCTTCTCGCCCAAGAATGGGCTGGTTATCTGGTATCCATGACTTGGCATTGTATCTTTGCTCTCTCTGCCCTCTGCCCTGAACCCTATAATGATTTCCACTGGGGCTCACGTCACTTCCCTATGTTATTTAATCGGTTGAAATGTGAAAGAAATTAAAATGCCCATTTCAATTCAGCGCTGATGATATCTACATGGCCATCGTATTTACCACGCAGTCCTCCACGAAGTGTGTCTTCGGGATTCGAAACGGATTTATTGATCTTCGTGTCTTCAATAAACAGGTGTGCATACCCAACATTAACCATGAGGGTATCGGTGAAGCTGTATCCTGCACCACATGCGAGCCAGAAGCGATCATTGTCGGGTATTCTCGCAGTTATCAATCGCTCGTTTGGCGTAGGGGCTTGATCGTAAGCTGTACCAAACCTGAATGTCCATGTCTTGGTGGGGGTAAATGTTGCTCCCATCGAAAAGCGAAAAACATCTTTCCAGTCTGTGGTCACAACAGAATTCGGTTGGTTTGGGTTTTCGAAACGGATGCGAAGTTCATCAAAGGTGCGCCAGTTTGTCCAGGTTATATCTCCCATCACTGCCCACTGCGGATTGAAACTGTGGTAAAGGCTTATTGATAAAGAATCGGGGGTCTTAAGCTTTGCCTCTATGTCGCAATTCTTGAAAAGAGCACTGAGGGCAGGCACTGTTTGGAAAGAAGCAGGTACATTAGAGAATTCAGCATCGCCTTTCAGTTTATAGGAAACTTTTGAGCGATATGCAATACCAATCCTGGTGTTTTTGGTGAATTCATAAAGAAGGCCGACATTCCATCCTGCGCCCCATGTATCGCCTTTAAGCTCTGCGAAACCATCATTTCCCTGCGGTACAAGGCCAGGTAAACCGAAGCCAATAGTCCCGAAGTCGATAGAATTGGTCAATTCTGCTTTGATATACGAAATATTCAATCCGGCGCCAACACTGAAATGTTCATTAAATTTATAAGCAAGACTTGGGTTTACATTAAGAATCATTAAGTCAGACTTAACGGCATGATATCTGCCTACCCATCCTCGATCATATTCTGTCATCAACCCAAAGGGAGAGTTTATGCCAATGCCGAAAGCAAATTGATCACTGATTTTTTTAACGAAAAAGAGATTAGGAGCAACCTTCGCGACACCCGCTTCTCCACCGTTACCACCGAGAAGGGGGGTTCCTGTCATATGTCTTGATCCTTCATTTTGAAATTTAAAGCTTGGGACAATGACATGGACTGCAGTTTCCATTTGTGAAGGTAACTTGGTCATCCCGGCAGGATTGAAAAAGATGGTTGTGGCATCCTGGGCTATAGCGGCACCTCCTGCGTAAGCATTTCCAAGACCGCTCACCCCTTGTTCGATGAGAGCAAATCCAGATGCCAAGGCTGTTCCGGACGACACGATTATTGAAAAAAGAGCAACCAAAACAGCTAAATTCACGAATCTTGAATTCATTATGTTGTCCCCCCCCGAAATGTTTATTGTGATGCTATCCAACCTAGAATAGCCACATATACTATCAATTATTGAGTCTGCAAAACAAGCTATTTACCTTTATTGTGAGGAATAAATTGTCGCAGGGCAAGAAAATACCTGAAATACATTACAATGATTCTGATAGGGTGTTTTCCAGAATAAATTATTTTATCAGCATAAAAAAATATATTATACTCTCGCCAATTGTTAATTTTTGTAAGTTCTTTGATGCATTACACTTACACGCCTCATTCTTGTATTGAGTGAAACCGGGTAATTTAAAGCCAGGACAGAGATAAAGATAGATGGCAATACTGTATTTGAGTGCAAAGCGATTTAGGTTGTGTGTCCTTGCAGGGGCAGAACTTGTTTTTAAAAACCGAGACCACCTGAATAAGATTAACATTTTTCCCGTGCCAGATGGTGACACAGGGAGTAACATGTCCATGACACTCATGGCCGTTGTAAGGGAGATTGAAGCCTTGCAGGATGTCTCTCTTGAAACGACTGTTAAGGCAATTGCTTGGGGAGCGCTTATGGGGGCGCGTGGTAATTCCGGTATCATACTGGCCCAGATCCTGTCAGGTGTAGCTGAAGGCATAGAAGGTAAAGACAGGCTTTCAGCAGAGGATGTCGCCTTCTCATTCTCCCGTGCAGTTAAAAAAGCCTACAAGGCGATTCTCCACCCAGCCGAAGGTACCATTTTGACAGTTGTCCGGGAGACAGCAGAAGCGGCGGTGGAGGCAGCTAAAACTACTTCGGATCTTGCTTTTCTCATCGATGTGATGGTGAAGACAGCCAGGGTCTCTGTCGAGCGAACCCCTGAGCTTCTGCCCAAGCTAAAAGAAGCAGGTGTGGTCGATGCAGGGGGATTGGGGTTTCTCTATTTTCTCGAAGGTATGCTGTATCTTGTCAGGGGTGTAACCATTGACGATGTGCCTATTGATGATGAAAAGGAATTGGCCAACATGTCAGGTGAAGCATCGGATCATCAACTGAGCTATCGTTATTGTACTGAATTTGTTCTCAAAGGAAGCCAAATTTCCGAAGATGTCTTAAAGAAGGACCTTTCCCTGAAGGGTGATTCTATAGTGGTTGTAGGAGACAGCCGTTTGGCGAGGGTTCACATTCATACAGGCCAGCCACAAGAGGTATTGCAGTATGCCTCTGCATTAGGTCAGGTTTCGTCGATCAAGGTGGACGATATGCTTGTCCAGCATACGTCACGCTTGGTAAGCCAGAAGAGCACAAAAGCAAGCTCCGTTGTTGCTATTGTGCTCGGAGATGGATTTAAAGAAATATTCTACAATGCCGGTGCTGAACTTGTAGTTGATGGCGGATCAACACAGAGCCCCAGCACGATGGACATCGTTTCTGCCATAGAGGCTGTTGAATCCTCAAATGTGATTATCCTCCCTAACCACAAGAATATCTATCCCTCCGCCATCCAGGCAGCAGAGATGTCGACAAAACAGGCTACTGTTCTCAAAACATCATCTCCGCCGGAAGGTATTTCTGCATTATTGTCCTATATGGACGAAGCCCCCTACGAAGAGAATGTCAACCGTATGGACCAGGCGTCACAACAGGTAAAATCCGGAGAAGTGTTGGTGGCTTCAAGGGATGTAACGTTAGGCGGTATTCAGGTCAAAACGAATGATTTTATTGGCATCTACAAGGGAAAAATTCAATGTTCGTTTGCTTCAATGGATGAAACACTACCTGTTCTCGTCAAGCGTATGCATGAGCCTTCTGATGAAATCATTACACTCTTCTTCGGCGATGCTGTCAAAAAAACCGATGCAGAAACCATGCAATCGATTCTTCAGATGAGTTTTCCTGACAGAACCGTTGAGCTTTATTACGGAGGTCAATCACATGCACACTATATCGTTTCCGTTGAGTAATGGAGAAAAGAAGGTATGAAAATTATAACAGACAGCACAGCTGACCTCACAAAAGAATTTATCCTCAAACACAATATTGAGATTGTCCCTTTGACCATCCACCTCGGGGATAAGAGCTGGAAGGATTATTATGATGTTGAACCTGGTGAATATTATGAGCTACTGAGAAAATCATCAGCATTTCCGACCACATCTCAGCCCACCCCCCAGGATTTTGTCAATGCGTATTCACCATTTGTTGAAAAAGGAGAGCCAATCCTGTCCGTCCATCTCTCATCCAAATTGAGTGGCACTTTTCAGTCTGCATTACTGGCGAGAAGCCAATTTCCCGGAGCCCGGATAGAAGTGGTGGATTCTTTGCAGGCTTCTTTCGCGCTGAGCATGATCGTCATTATTTGTGCAGAGAAAGCAAACCAGGGAGCTTCACTGGAAGAGGTTGCAGATATGGCCAGAAAAATTGGCCCGCAGATTGAGACGTACTTTTCAGTAGACTCTTTGGAATATCTCCATCGGGGAGGGAGGATCGGAAAGGCTCAGGCTTTTTTAGGAACCTTGATGAAGATAAAACCCCTTCTGAAAGTCGTGAATGGGGAGGTACAGCCAATAGAGAAAATACGGACAAGGGACAGGCTCCTGAACAGGTTTGTAGAATTGGTGGAGCAGGCAGCACGAGAACATTCACAGCTTATACTAACTGTAGCTGAATCCGACAATAGTGAAGTTATGACAGAACTCCTTGGTAGGCTTGAGAGAATCCCTGGCGTTTCACTGGTTTTTCGGGGCAAGATAGGAGGAGTCATCACATCTCATGCCGGCCCAGGTGCACTCGGCATAGCGTTTGTGAAGGATATGTTGAAGTAATTCTTACAAAACTATTAATATTATATCATTGGGAAAATCATTCTATTGCTTGCAGCTGCGGGCGACTTATACCCTGCATACGATTCACTTCCATTCACTTTTCGAACTTGCCGCTGGGCTTTAGACAGCGAAAAGTGGCCTAATCGCGGCCAGGCCGCAGGCCCACTTCAGTTTATCGGCAGGGTGCCCAAGCGTCCTCGAATGCTCGCTCCAAGAAACAGTTTTCCCATATCAATGCATATGGATGATTTCAGGTCGGAATAATTGGATTTAAAAACTAAACCTATTTGAAAATTGCGGAAAGAGATTAACGGGGGATATTAGGGAAAATCTAAGTCAACGGATCGTGAGGAGTTACGAGGGAACTTCCCTGGCCGACCTTGCTTTTCAGCCATCTGTTACTGCCAGGCTTGCATTTCTTATGACGCCACATGTCATTGCCGATGTAGATACCCTCATCGTTTTTAATGCGCTCATAACAGACGTAGCAGTAATCTTTTTTGAGTTCCTGAAAGAGGGGTTCCTGGAAATATTTCTGCTTTGACATTGCGTTCTTTCCTGTTGTCGAAGAATACAGGATAAGGACCCTCAAAGCAAGACAATTTTTGGTTGATTCGGTGATTAGGCAATTAGTTGATTGAGTTACTGAGTTTATTGAGTTGAAAGGATAAAGTCATTGCGTTTCCTTCTTCCCTCTCCCATCCTCAATCTTCAATCTATGGTTTATTAGTCTTCGATATCCGCGTGTGGTAGGGCGGTTTTTATAAGGTGATACTCGGTAAGTACTTTGCGGGTAAAGCGCGTGTCGGGACCATTATCCTCAGATGTTGACGGTTTAACCTTTCCCAGTCCCACATTGTAGGCATGTAGAGCTGTATTGAGATTCTCAAACTTTTCCATGAGCCATGAAAGGTGGCTTACGCCGATCCTGATATTTTTTTCGGGCTCTTCCAGACATTTCGGACTCTTTATGGAAACACCCGTTTCCTTTGATACATGCTTTGCCAGCGAAGGCTTAATCTGAAGCAATCCGCGGGCGCCCTTTTTAGAAATTGCATCGCTCTTGAAATTGCTCTCAACTTTCATGACTGCGAGCACAAGCCTGTAGTCAAGCTCGAAGTCCTTCGCCTCTTCATAGACTGAATTAGCTATTTTTCTTAATTTCTCATCATTTGAACTAACTTTTCTTTCTTTGAGGTAACAGAAGATCTTTTCCTTGATAGCCACCCTGCTTTTATCGTCATTACCAGACGCGCCAACATAGCTGAAGGCACCCAAGATGACTGTAGAGCAAAATAAGGCGGCAAATAGAATCGTTGTGCATCGTGCGTAGAGTTTCATTATCGTCTTTTTTACACCAAATCCTTTGTCAAAGTCAATCCTGCAATTTGGAATAGTCCTTAACCCCGTTTTTTTCATTGTGAGGAAAGAGGCATATAGTGATTCTGCCCAGGCTATAGTTTTAATTCGATGTTATTTCTGTACGCTGGAGAGTGCTTTTATCTATTTTGTTTCTTCTGTCAGCTCTTTGTTCAATGCCCTGTTAATTAAGAAATGCTGTTTTATTGATTATTGTTTGTGACAAAGACCTACTCAATAGACGCGAGATCAGAAAAAGTAAAGGAGGAGATTAGCACTCCTCCTTTACTTTAAAAACCAAACTTGCTATAACCAGCAGACTACTTATATGCAACTGATGTAGCGTAATTAAGATAGTTTATCTTCTTATACTCGCCCTTTACAGCGGCACCTATCTTAAGACCTTTCGCCTTATTGTACTCCTGGTCAAACTTTACATAGTCATCCTGGAGAACTAGTTCACCCTTAGCAGTCTTTACAACAAAACAATGGCATGCAACATCGTGAGAAAGAACTGTGCCCTCGAAGGTCATTGATTTCGCCGCAGCCATTTTTTTCGAAAATTCCTCAACGTCCCCACCTTGAGCATAAACTGCAGTTATAAAACCAAAACTCATAAATACAGCCAATGCCAATACCAACAACTTTTTCATTTTGCTACCTCCTCAGATAGTATTTAAAAGCTTAATGGACAAACATTAATCCATTCTGATTTGTTTGTCAAGGGTTACTGTCAAGAAAAGAATACACAATTTTGTAGCATATTAAATCATGGCCAGAATGTATCATATTAAATCATACCAGAAACTCAAAATAAAGGAGTTCGTTGATCCATGTTTTATGCTGCCAAACACCAGCCATCCAGAGGGCGCTCGTGATCATAAGCCCACGAACCAAGAGAGTAAACGGATGCCATCAACTGGAGATATCCTGTGCGCTGAAGCATATTACGCCTGCCACCATCGGTAGACTTCCGAAACATGTTCATGTTTAATATGTAAAACAAAGGAAATCATTCAATGCTCAAGGTGCACCAGGATGTTGTGTATGCCCGTCGCAATGTCTTGTGCCCATCTTTGATGCCCATGGTGTCCCTTGTAAGGCCAATGAGGGCCTGAGCGTTGTTTCCTACCCGTATAATTTTGATTACATTGTCAGTTTCATTATGATAAACTTTGTGAGTTAAGGGTTATAAATGAACCCAGTCGTCAGCTAAATATATAGGGATCATGCTCTTTGCCGACGTTTGCTTTGATTTTCTATGGGAGGTGTGCCATAAAAGAACAATTTGCCTCCAGTGTGATCGATAGTATTCGAAAGAAGTTTATTGAAAATCAATACGTGATACTTATCTTCCGTTTAGTTTTAGGGGCTACCTTTCTTGTTTCCTCGGCTGGAAAGCTTGTGGATATCGAATATTATTCCGTTGCCATGGTGTACAATTTCGACATACTGCCGGAAACACTTGCTGTCGGATTCGGATGGGCCCTCCCATTTATTGAACTTGCGTGCGCCCTTGGCCTGCTCCTTGGCGTACTGACTCGTTTGTCTGCTCTCGGCATTGCCCTAATGAGCATCTCTTTCGCAGTTACCAAGATCATTTTGCTTTCCCGTGGCAAAGATGTGGAATGCGGATGTTTTGGAGCCATCGCATCAACAATGGCGTCATGGAGCGTCTATCTCGACCCGACAATAACGTTGCTGGCAATGACTATCCTTTTCTCATCGCGGAAGAGCCGTCACTGGGCGTCTCTTGGGAGCAGACTACCGGAAAAGTGGAGCTATAAGCTGAATCTTTTGTGGTAATGAAAGACCCAACGCTTTCCCGGTAATTATTGATTCGACCTGTCAATAACCTCAGATCATACTATTTCTTGCGTTCCGTCGGATACTTGGCGTTGATCCAGTCGTCCCAGGCACCCTTCGGGGTACTACCCTTTAAATAATAAACTTTCTGCCAACCAGCCTCCCGATATGCTTGTGCCAAACTGACACTCGTTGAATCGTTCACTCAGGCACAATAGAGGACGATTGTCTTGTCTTTGGGATACTTTTTCATCCAGGAACCGAATCTCATCGATTCTTCCCTTACGGCCCCTTTGATTTTTATATCGCTCTTATCCCAGTAGTAGTTCGTACGTACATCGATAATGATTACGTCGGACTTCCCTAACAGAGGGAGAAGCTGCTCTTTTGTCATCATATAGGCCTTGTCAGCGCTCGAGGTTCCGCAAACAAGGACAATGAGCAGCAGTGCAACAGTTGATACTACATATTTCGCCATAAGCAAACCCCTTTTCATGATTTTGTGCCTTTGCGGCACAATTCCTATTGCATGTTTTCTTGCTTCTTACGGAATGTATATCTTTGTGCGCCCGCTTGTTGCTTGAGCAAAGCGGTTATTTTTAAACATTCCGGACATGCCAGGTAGTGCCAACAAAATATACTATAACACCAAATCAATGCGATTCGCCAGTAGCCGTCAAATTTCTTCACAGATATTAAAAGGGTTTTCTAAACATCGTATAACTTCCTTTTAATTCATGTGATGCACATATTTAATTATCGGATCAGAAATGTGGGGCAAATGAATTCGGATAGCCCAATTGACAAACGTAAACAAAATGCTAATAGTACATTAATATACTCGACATCAGGAATAGGTGGTTATGGATGTAAATAGTATAATAGCTTTTAGTTCAGGATTATTATCTTTTTTTGCCCCATGTGTGCTTCCTCTCTTGCCATCATACTTAGTTTTTATAAGCGGTGTAGCTATTGATAATTTTGCCGCAGCCAAAGCACAAAAATACAGAAAAATTATGTTTATTCATGCGGTTGTTTTTGTTTTTGGGTTTTCCTTCGTTTTTGTAACTTTAGGCTTGTCTTCATCAATAATCGGCCATTTCTTGTCAACTTATCAGACACTACTTATGAGAATAGGGGGAGTATTACTTATCATTATGGGGTTATTCAGTTTGAACGTTATTCGAATACCCCTGCTGAGCCGTGAAAAGGTGATTCATCTGAAAGAGAAACCTGCAGGGATTTTTGGCGCCTTTGTTGTTGGAGTGGCATTTTCTCTTGGCTGGACGCCCTGCATAGGTCCGGCACTGTCTTCCATATTACTTATCTCTTCCACAGCGGAAAGCATGTGGTACGGAGCATTCTTGTTGAGTATGTATTCCTTGGGGCTTGCCATTCCGTTCATCGTATCTGCAGTTCTTT
>Ga0209079_10001182_pt1 | contig 9952 bp, 7 predicted proteins | sample PPLLaktember2015_2_FD_187259 | JGI IMG/M metagenome (GOLD analysis project Ga0209079, IMG submission 187259) | Freshwater sediment microbial communities from Prairie Pothole Lake near Jamestown, North Dakota, USA - PPLs Lake P7 Core (6) Depth... | ecosystem: Environmental > Aquatic > Freshwater >... | reverse complement strand
GAGGTGGCGCCTGCTCACGTCGAGGAATTGCTTGCGGCTCCGGACGTGCCTGAGCCCGTAGAGGAGCCGGCCGTTGCCGCAGAGGAACAGGTGGAATCTGATGTCAGCGTTCCAGCGGAACAACCGATCGTCGAGACACCGACGGAGGCTGCAGAGCCAGAGGTTGAGACGGCTGCACCCGTTGCCGAAGAACCGCTTGTCGTAGCGGCGCCGCACGAGGCGGCCGCACCGGTCGGATTGAAGCGTCCACCGCTGTCGCCGCTCGAGGCTGCGATGGCTCGGCAATCGCGCGGTCTGACCATCAAGGGGAAGATGGATCTGACGACGAAGCCGGCACCGGGAGCAGATGCGGACGGCGAAAAGAAGAAGAAGAAAAAGAAGAAGCTCCGAGAGGACGTCACCAAGAAGCCGACGAAGGCGGAACCGGCGAAGACTGGCGAAGAAGAAGAAGGAAAGGCGACCAAGAAACGCAAGAAGTCGCGACGTGCGGAGGTCAGCGAGGTCGAAGTCGAGAAGGCGATCCGGGAAACGCTTGCCGACACCGGAGATGAGGTGGCTACGACGCGCGCGGCAATTAAGAAGCGCAAACGCGAACGGCGTGAGGAAGAACAGCAGCGCCGGTTGGATGAGTTGGAACGCGACCGAACCCGTGTTCGCGCGACGGAGTTCGTCACCGTCGGCGAACTGGCGAATCTCATGCGTGTAAGCGTTGCCGAGGTCATCCAGAAGGTCATGGGACTGGGGATCATGGTGTCGATCAACCAGCGTCTCGACAAGGATACGATCACGCTCGTGGCGGATGAATTCGGCTTTCAGGTCGAATGGGAAGATGCCATGGCGGCGGATGCGCTCTATGACGACGAGGATGAACCCGAGGAACTCCAGTCGCGGGCGCCGGTCGTCACCATCATGGGTCACGTCGATCACGGAAAGACGTCACTGCTCGACTACATCCGCAATGCGAACGTCGTCGCGGGAGAATCGGGCGGCATCACGCAACACATCGGTGCGTACGAGGTCACACTGCCGGGGAGTGGGAAACGTATCACTTTCCTGGACACTCCAGGTCATGAAGCCTTCACCGCGATGCGTGCGCGCGGCGCGCAGGTCACGGACATCGTGGTCCTTGTTGTGGCGGCCGATGATAACGTCATGCCCCAGACGCTCGAGGCGATCAGCCACGCCCAAGCGGCGAATGTGCCGATCGTTGTTGCATTGAACAAGATCGACAAACCCGAGGCAAATCCGGACCGTCTCAAGCAGCAGCTCGCCGAACGCGGGGTGCTCATCGAAGAATACGGTGGAAAGTACCAGGTGGTCGCGCTGTCCGCGAAGACAGGATTGAATGTTGAACTCCTGCTTGAAAAGATCCTGCTTGAAGCGGACGTGCTAGACCTGAAGGCCAATCCCGACCGGTTCGCACGAGGACGTGTGGTCGAGGCGGAACTGGACAAAGGCAAGGGAATCACCGCGACCGTGTTGGTCCAAAAGGGAACGCTCCGCGTCGGCGATGTGTTCGTGTGCGGCGTTTGGAGCGGCCGAGTCCGCGCGATGTTCGATGAACGCGGTCAGCGTATGGAAGAAGCGGGTCCGTCCCGTCCTGTCCAAGTGACCGGATTCGACGGCATTCCGCAGGCAGGTGACGAGATCATCGTGCTCGAGGATGAGCGTGAAACGCGAGACATCAGCTTGCGCCGGCAGCAATTGAAGCGGGAGCAGGATTTCCGTCAGGCGCGTCGTGTCACGCTGGACGATATCTCGCAGCGGATCAAGGACGGTCAGATCCGCGATCTGCCGGTCATCGTCAAAGCGGACGTGGACGGTTCTGCGGAAGCGTTGGCGGATTCGTTGATGAAGCTCTCCACGAAGGAGGTGCAGGTGGTCGTCATCCACAAGGGTGTCGGCGGAATCTCCGAGTCCGACGTCTTGTTGGCATTGGCGTCGAACGCGGTCATCATCGGCTTCCATGTGCGGCCGAATCTCAAAGCCCGCCAACTCGCTCAGACGGAGGATGTCGACATCCGGCTGTACAGCATCATTTACGACGCCATCAACGACGTGAAGAACGCGTTGGAAGGCATGTTGGCGCCTACGGTCAGCGAGGAGATCACAGGAACCGTGGAGATCCGCGAGGTCTTCAAGATCTCGCGCGTCGGGACGATCGCGGGCTGCTATGTGAAGGACGGCAAGCTCAATCGGAACAACAAGGTGCGTTTGATCCGCGACGGTATTGAGGTGTGGCAAGGAACGCTCGCATCGCTGAAGCGGTTCAAGGACGATGTCCGAGAGGTCGAGGAAGGCTTTGAATGCGGCCTTGGTCTTGAAAACTACAACGACCTGAAGGTCGGCGATATCGTCGAGGCCTTCAAACTCGTCGAGACGAAGCGAAAGCTTGACTAAGGAAGCGCCATGTCTGTTCGAACAGAGCGCGTCGCGTCCGTGATCAAAGCGGAGTTGGGAACCTTCTTCCAGCGGGAGTTTCCGATGGAGAATTTCGGATTCCTGACGGTGACCGAGGTACGCGTCACGCCCGATCTGCGGCAGGCCAAGGTGTTCATCAGCGTGTTCGGCGACGCAGACCGCAAGAAGCGGTCAATGCAGATGCTTGAGGACCGCAAACCCGAGATTCGTTCCGCGCTCGGTCGAGCGGTCCGGCTCCGGTTCCTTCCCGAACTCGTCTTCATGCTTGACGAGACCATCGACCGGGCGATGAGCATCGAAAAGCTGCTCAAGCAGATCCAGGATGAACGCGACGCGCGCGATGCGGGAGGTCAGAACGGTGCGCCAGGCGCCTGATTGGACCGCCGAGACCTTCCACGATCCAGGCGTTGTATTGTTCATTGACAAGCCGCTCGATTGGACCTCCTATCAGGTGGTGCGGAAGATCCGGGGATTGTTCAACGTGCGCAAGGCCGGTCACGCGGGCACACTTGACCCGAAGGCGACGGGATTGCTGATCGTGTGCACGGGAAAGATGACCCGCTCGATCGTCTCGTTCATGAATCAGGCGAAGGAGTATCGTGCGACGATCCAGGTGGGGATCACGACGCCGAGTTTCGATCTTGAAACGGAGGTCACCGAACGTCGTGATTTCAGCGGTGTGACCCTGGAAGCGGTGGCCGCGGCGGTGTCCGGATTCGTCGGCGCGATCGAACAAACACCGCCGATGTATTCGGCCATCAAACGGAATGGACAGCCGTTGTATCGCTACGCGCGAAGAGGGGAGACCGTCGAACGGACCCCCCGAACGGTGCACATCACGGCGTTCGACATTGAAGCATATGACGCGCCGAACGTTATCGCCCGGATCGCCTGTTCAAAAGGGACCTACATCCGGTCGCTCGCGGATGATCTGGGACGACGGCTGGAATGCGGCGCCACACTGACGGCGCTCCGGCGAACAAAGATCGGAAGCCACGACGTCGCGGATGCGTGGTCGATTCAGGAACTTGAGGAACTCGCCCGGCAATTGGGCATTGTGAGACAGCGACGGCATGCGCATCCACCATCGGCTTGAAGACGTCGGATCACGCGGGCCGTCCTTCGTGACCGTGGGGATGTTCGACGGTGTCCATCTGGCGCATCGTGCGATCATCGAGCAAACGGTATCGCGAGCGCAAGCGCATCAGGGACGCGCGATCGTGGTGACATTCAACCCGCACCCGAAAGAGATCATCGGCGATCCGTCTGCCGTCGAATTGTTGACGACGCTGGACGAACGGACCACGCTGATCGGTGCTCTGGGTGTCGATATCATGCTCGTGTTGCCGTTCGATCGCAACTTTTCGCGCATCGCGTTCCGGGAATTCACGCAGCGTTTCCTGATCGAAGGACTTGGTGCGGCTGGCGTGATGGAAGGATATGATCATCACTGGGGCCGGAATCGTGAAGGCGATGTCGACGCGCTGAAGCAGCTGGGAGCAGAATTCGGTTTTACGGTGTATGCGTCAGAGCCGATTCGCGTCGGTGAAACGCTTGTCAACAGTTCGAATATCCGTTCGTTGCTGCGAGACGGGAGTGTGGCAGAGGCGGCGCGGCTGCTTGGACGACCGTATGCCCTCACAGGCACCGTGGTCGAGGGGGACAAGCGGGGCCGAACATTGGGCTATCCGACGGCGAACTTGGCGCTCCCGACGCCGAGGAAGCTGGTTCCGCGGAACGGTATTTACGTCGTCCGGGTTTTCGTGGAGAACAGGACGATCGGTGGGTTGCTCAGCATCGGTGTACGTCCGACATTCGGGGCCAACGGTCGCCGGATGATCGAAGTGCACTTGCTGGATTTCCAGGGCGACCTGTACGGCGAGACCCTGCGAGTTGAGATCCTGCACCGGATCAGGGACGAACAGAAATTCGATTCGCCGGAGGCGCTCGTGCGGCAAATGACGCTGGACGAGGCTGAAGGCCGGCGATTCATCAACGACTCTCTCATCACATCATAACGACAGACCAACCGATTGGTCAAAGGAGAAGCAATGGCAGTCACATCGGAACAGAAGAAGGAACTGATCGACAAGTTCGGCAAGAACCCGAAAGACACGGGGACGCCGGAAGTGCAGATCGCGATCCTGACGGCGAACATCAACAGCCTGACCCCGCATTTCGAGAAAGCGAAGAAGGATCACCACTCGCGACTTGGATTGCTCCGGATGGTCGGCAAGCGCCGTCGGTTGCTGGACTATTTGATGAAAAAGGATGTCAACCGCTACCGGAAGATCATTCAGGAGCTTGAAATCCGCAAGTAACGCCCCGCAATGGGGGCGGCGCCGGAAAGTCCGGAACGCCGCACGCACGTAGGAGAAAGAACAACACTCATGAGTACACCGATCACAACAGAAGTCGAACTTGGCGGAAAGACGTTCACGTTCGAGACGGGACGATTTGCCAAGCAGGCACACGGCGCCGTCATGGTCCGCTACGCGGACACCATGGTTCTCGCAACCGTCGTCAGCGACACGGAAGCGAAAGAGGGGCAGGACTTCTTCCCTCTGCAGGTTGAATACCGGGAGAAGACGGCTGCAGCCGGCAAGATCCCCGGAGGATTTTTCAAGCGCGAAGGACGTCCTTCGGAGAAAGAGATCCTTTCCTCGCGCCTCATCGATCGGCCTATCCGGCCGATGTTCCCTGCGAACTATCGGAATGAGACACAGGTCCTCGTCACCGTGTATTCGTCGGACTCACAGCATGACGGGGACATCCTGGGAGCCTGTGCGGCTTCTGCCGCGCTGATGGTTTCCGACATTCCATTCGACGGCCCGATCGCAGAGGTTCGAGTTGGCCGGATCGACGGCACGCTCATCATCAATCCGACGTATGCCGAGCTTGAGAAGAGCGACATCGATCTCACCGTTGCCGGAACGAGCGATTCGATCGTGATGGTCGAAGGCGAGTCGTCCGAGATCTCCGAAGCGGAAATGGTGGACGCGCTCCGACTCGGACATGATGCGATCAAGATCTTGTGCGCAGCACAGGTGAAGCTCTCAACGATGGTCAACAGGTCCAAGCGCGCGATCGTCGTTCCGGCGATCCCGGACGGGATGAAGGATGACGTTCGTTCCCTGGCGTGGGAGAAACTCAAGACGCTGAGCCGAACCACGATGGCCAAGGAGGAACGTTCCCAGGCGACGCATACAGTCTATGAGGATGTGACGAAGGCGCTTCTTGAAAAATATCCCGAACAGGAACTCCTGATCCATGAGTTGCTGCACGACCTGGAGCGGGACGCCATGCGCTGGACCATTCTCGACGACAAGAAACGCCTGGACGGGCGCGGGCTGACGGACATCCGGCCGATCACGATCGAGATCGGACTCCTGCCGCGCACCCACGGCTCCGCCCTCTTCACGCGTGGAGAAACGCAGAGTCTGACGTCGGCAACGCTCGGGACGAAGATGGACGAGCAGGTGCTCGAAGGACTCTTCCCGGATACGACCAAGCGCTTCATGCTCCACTATAACTTCCCCCCGTTCAGTGTGGGCGAAGTTGGACGTGTGGGCTCTGTCGGACGCCGTGAGATCGGTCATGGGAATCTCGCTGAGCGTTCGTTGAAGCGACTCATCCCAGCGGAAAAGGACTTCCCCTACACGATTCGAGTCGTCTCCGATATCCTGGAATCGAACGGCTCCTCCTCGATGGCGACGGTTTGCGCGGGAAGCCTTTCTCTCTTTGATGCGGGCGTTCCGATGCCACGGCCGGTTGCCGGCATCGCGATGGGCCTTGTGAAGGAGGGAGACAAGGTGGCGGTCCTCAGTGACATCCTCGGGAACGAGGATCATCTGGGCGACATGGACTTCAAGGTCGCCGGCACAACGAAGGGAATCACCGCCTTCCAGATGGACATCAAGATCAAGGGGATCTCGTTCGCCATCCTCGAGCAGGCGCTGTCGCAGGCGAAGGACGGACGGTTCCATATTCTGTCGATCATGAGCAGCGCGATCGACCAACCGCGTCCTGACGTTTCGCAGTATGCCCCGCGGATGGAGACCATTAAGATCCCGGTCGACATGATCGGTCCCTTGATCGGTCCTGGCGGCAAGAACATCCGCAAACTCGTTCAGGAAAGCGGCGCCGAGATCAACATTGAGGACGACGGCACCGTCACGGTCGCCGCGGTCGAACGTTCGTCCGCTGAGAAGGCGCTCGCGGCAATTCGACGGATGACCGAGACTCCAGAAGTTGGAAAGGTGTACAAGGCGACCGTGAAGAAGATCACCGAGTTCGGTGCCTTCGTCGAGATCCTCCCTGGCAGGGAAGGCCTCGTCCATGTGTCGCAATTGGACGTCAATCGCGTCGAAAAGGTCGAAGACCTCTTGAAGCTGAACGACGAGATCGAGGTGAAACTCATGCACATCGACGAAATGGGCAAGATGAGCTTGAGCCGCAAGGCGCTCTTGCCGGGAGGCGAGAATGCGCATGAGGAGATCCGGCGTCAGCGGGAAAAGAAGAAAGATGGTGGCCATTCGAAGCGGGACGGCGGACACCGCCCGCGTCACTGACCTCGTCCATTGATCGTACATGAACGCTCCCCGCATTCGCACCGGAGACTCAATCTCCTCGGGCGGGTGCGGGGATTCGATTTTTGTGAGGCAGCATGACTGTCCAACCCTTGACGGGCGATTACAGAGTACCGGGCGACAAATCCATTTCGCATCGCGCGTTGCTCTTTTCGGCGCTGGCCGAGGGACGCTCGGTGATCTCAGGCTTATCGATGGGGGGTGATGCCCTCAGTACGCGATCATGTTTGGAATCGCTGGGAGTCATCGTTCGGTCGGTGAACGAAACGTTGGAGGTGACAGGAGCAGGGTTACATGGGCTGAAGGAGGCTCCGGCTGCATTGGATGCAGGGAATTCCGGGACCACCATGCGGCTGCTCTCTGGCATTCTCGTCGGTCAGCGGTTTCCATCGACCATCACGGGCGACGACTCGCTGCGTCGCCGGCCCATGAAACGCATCATCGACCCGTTGAGGGTGATGGGGGGCATCATCGGGGGAAATGAGTCCGACACGGCGCCGCTCCACATCGAACCGAGCCAGCAGCTGCATGGAATTGATTATGCCATGCCAATAGCGAGCGCTCAGGTGAAGTCCGCCATTCTGCTTGCGGGGCTCTATGCTGAAGGGACGACGAGCGTGCTGGAAGCGATCCCCACTCGCGACCATACCGAACGGATGCTCGGCCTTCGACGGTCACGCACGACGGACGGAATGCGTGTCTCTGTCGAAGGAGGGTGGAGGATCGCTCCGCGGGAGTATCGTATCCCCGGGGATCCATCAGGAGCGGCCTTCCTTGTCGCCGCGGCATCACTGGTCAAGAACTCGGAGATCGCGATCACCGACGTGTGCTTGAATCCTTCCCGCATCGCCTACCTTGGCCATTTCCTTTCGTTGGGAGCCAGCATTCAGCTTCAACGGATTCATGATGTCGCAGGAGAACCGGTCGGCGATATCGCCATCCGATCGACCCAGTTGCAGGGGACCCTTCGAATCGACGCGAGTACGGTCGCCGACGTGATCGACGAGATCCCGATCCTTGCTGTGACCGCGATGGCGGCCGGATGCGGCGTCACAGTCCGCGATGCCGCTGAATTGCGAAAGAAGGAATCAGACAGGATCGCGGCGCTCGTGGGCAATTTCCGGGCTTTGGGGGTGGATGTTGAGGAATATCCGGACGGTTTTGCATTTGAGCCGAAAAACGGATTAATTGGCTCGGAGATCGAGACGCATCATGATCATCGGATCGCGATGTCGTTCGGCGTTGCGGGCTTGGTGATCCCCGGTATTCAAATCAAGAATCCAGAGATCGCTTCGATCTCATTCCCTGGGTTCTGGAACGCTATCGGACGAGACAAGGAGTAGCACACCGTGGCAAGTGTTCGGCTTGAGAATGTTCAGAAGGTGTACGACAACGGCGTCGTAGCCGTGCATACATTGTCGCTCGAGATCGCGGACAAGGAATTCGTGGTTCTCGTTGGTCCTTCGGGATGCGGAAAGACCACCACGCTTCGGATGATCGCGGGCTTGGAAGAGGTCAGTGCGGGGAGCATCTGGATCGACGGCCAGCGGGTCAATGACATCGCACCGAAGGACCGTGACATCGCAATGGTCTTCCAGAACTATGCGCTGTATCCTCACATGTCCGTATATGAGAATATGGCGTTCGGTCTCAAACTCCGAAAATATCCGAAGAAAGAGATCGATGAACGAGTCCGCGAAGCAGCAGCGATCCTCGGGATGGAGGCCTATCTTGATCGCAAGCCCAAGGCCCTTTCCGGCGGTCAGCGGCAGCGCGTTGCAGTCGGCCGAGCGATCGTGCGCAAGCCGAAGGTGTTTTTGTTCGACGAGCCGCTCAGCAACCTGGATGCCAAGCTTCGTGTGCAGATGCGAACGGAGATCTCGAAACTCCATCAGCGGCTTGGCGCGACGATGATCTATGTGACGCACGACCAAACGGAAGCGATGACCATGGCCGACCGCATCGTTCTGATGAAAGACGGCCACGTTCAACAGATCGACAGTCCGCTGGATATCTACAACAAGCCCGCAAACAAATTTGCGGCCGGCTTCATAGGCAGCCCGGCAATGAATTTCTTCGAGGGATCGCTTCTCCGGAAGCAAGGATTCTCGTTCGTCGAATCAGACGGGACGCTCTGTCTTAAATTGGACAAAGGAGTAACAAAACGTTTAGGAGGCCGGAACGGGCAAAAGGTCGTTCTCGGTCTCCGTCCTGAGCATATCGAAATGACCGCCTCGAAGAAGTCCGGAAGAGCGCGAAACGGGGGAGCGATGGGGATCGTCGAAGTGGTGGAGCCGATGGGGAACGAGGTGTATGTCTACTTCAAGACGGCGGACGGGGGAAAGCAGTATGTTGCGCGTTTACATCCGGACCAGGCGCCGAAGGTCGGGAATCGCGTGCATCTCTCAGCGGACGCAACGAAGGCGCATTTCTTTGACATCGCAACGGAGCTTTCTTTGTAGAAGATATCGCTCCGCATTCGGTGTGGGGGGTGTTACAACGTGACGACCTGGTGTTTGAAACGGTCGATCACCAATTCGCCGTCGATCCAGCGAATGAATTCCAACCCGTACTTGTTCAGGAAGTACACGATGTTCAGCGAGCGTTCCTGCAGCGCCCCTCCGGGGAAGAGCGCGCCTGCTGCACGCTCGACCTGTCGTAACGCCGCTTCATGTTGCCTCTTCTGAGCTGCGATCGCCTTCTCCTTCAGCACATTCAGATTCTGAACAGACTTGCCAACGGTCGTATCCAGCGGCCCAAGGAGCGTTTGATCCAGCGCCTGCAAGGTCGGCCGGAGTTGACTGAGTACGCGTTCGAGGTCTTCTTGCGACGTTGCGAATACGGCGTTCAGGTCGAGGTCCGAGATATGGACCGCAACCTGCTGCTTCAAGAGCTCTACATCTCGGAACAAATCGGCGAAGCGAAGCTGGAACCGGTGGATC
>Ga0209079_10001175_pt1 | contig 9966 bp, 6 predicted proteins | sample PPLLaktember2015_2_FD_187259 | JGI IMG/M metagenome (GOLD analysis project Ga0209079, IMG submission 187259) | Freshwater sediment microbial communities from Prairie Pothole Lake near Jamestown, North Dakota, USA - PPLs Lake P7 Core (6) Depth... | ecosystem: Environmental > Aquatic > Freshwater >... | reverse complement strand
CTGGCAGGCTTCAGCGCGATTGCGGATGTCTACGGCGATGCGTCGGCCCTGGCGGTACTCGGGCGCTTCGAGGAGTTGGTGCGCGAGGCCCTCGGAGGGCTCTCGCCGCCGATCAAGTGGATAGGTGACGAGGCGATGTTCGGGTTTCCCGACCCGGACACCGCTCTCCAGGTGCTCGGACGTCTGCTGCCGGCCTGCCGATCCGAACAACGGATTCCACTGACAAGAACCGGGCTCAACCACGGCCCGGTGTTTCGCCGAGCGAACGACATCTTCGGCTCGACCGTCAACATCGCTGCACGCATCGCCGCACTGGCGTCTCCGGGGCAATTGCTCGCGACTCAACCGGTCGCCGACGTCGCCGCAGCTTCAGGAATCGTTGCGCAGGACATGGGCAAGGTGGCGTTGCGATCGATTGCCGACCACGTGTCGCTGTATTCCATCGAGCTGGCACCGGCCTTCGATCCCGCCTGGATCGATCCGGTGTGCAAGATGCACGCGCCGTACGCGGCGTACCTCAGAAACACGCCGACGGGACCATGGTTCTGTTCCGAACGCTGCGCCGAGGCCTATCGACGGTCGCCGGAGGTCTACCGCAGCGCAACAAAGGCCCCGAACGGTGCTTAGCTTCGTCGAAGCGCCCGCGTGGCGATGACACACCGAGGCTAATGCCGCGACCCGTCAACCCGACAGCGAGAGTTGTGATGACCGAGGGCGGAATCGCCACGGTCGGATTTGAGCGACGCCCGCCTGCGCGGGCATCGCGAAATCCTGGTGGCCAAGGGCGGAATCGAACCACCGACACAAGGATTTTCAGTCCTCTGCTCTACCAACTGAGCTACTTGGCCGCGGGCAAGATTATAGCAGCCCTGTCCCGCGCCTCCGGCGCCGGAGCGCCCGCCGAGCTTCATGCGGCGAGGAATCCGTCGAGTTGCGCGAGCGTTTCGTCGGGCGCCTCCTCGGCGAGGTAGTGCCCGCAGTTCAGCGCGCAGCCGCGCACGTCGACCGCCACCTCGGCCCAGTCGGCAAGCGGCGTGAACAGCCGGTGCACGACGCCCTTGTCGCCCCAGAGCACGAGCAGCGGGCACCGCACCTTGCGTCCTGCCGCAACGTCGGCGGCGTCGTGCTCGAGATCGATCGATGCCGCGGCACGGTAGTCCTCGCAGGTCGCGTGGATCGTCGCCGTGTCTGCGAAGCACCGCTCGTACTCGGCGAACGCGCACGGATCGAACACCGAGGCGCTCGACCCCCAACCGCCCAGCTTGCGCCGCAGGTAGTAGCCGGGATCGGCGCCGATCAGGCGCTCGGGCAGGTCGAACGGCTGGATCAGGAAGAACCAGTGGTAGTACGCGGTGGCAAACGCCTGGGTCGTGCCGCGGTACATCGCGCGCGTGGGCGAGATGTCGAGCACGGCGACGCGCTCGACCGCGTCGGGGTGGTCGACGCACAACCGATGCGATACGCGCCCCGCCGCGGTCGTGCCGACCAGCCGGAAGCGCGCGTGGCCGAGCGCTCGCATCACCTCGACCATGTCCTGTGCCATCGCGCGCTTCGAGTACACCACGTGCGTGGCGTCGCTCGCGGGCTTCGAGGAATCCCCGTAACCGCGCAGGTCGGCGCACACGACCGTGTGGCGTTCCGCGAGACGCGGTGCGATGCGATGCCACATCGCGTGCGTCTGCGGGTAGCCGTGCAGCAGGAGCAGCGGCGGGCCGCTGCCGCCCACGACGCAGTGGATCTCTGCGCCCGACGTCGCGATGCGACGCGTCGCAAACCCGGGAAAGAGCTCGGTGTCGGCACTCATCGTCGCTCCTCTTGTCGCGTGATCGACGCCCCGGGTGACAGAGCACCCGGCGCCACAATTTTCGGCGGATGCCGCTCGCGCCAAACCCACGGAGGCACCGGCTCGCGGTCGCGCCACAGGCCGCGCCCTGCCGCCTTCGCCTCGGCCTCCTGCGCGATCAGTGCCGGATCGTTCTCGAAGCGCCGATACACCCAGGCGTAGCCGTCGCGGATCTGCGCAGCGTTAGCGTCCTTGCCGGCGACCAGCACGCGCCCGAGCGTGCGCCCATAGCTGTCGGTGCCCCGCTCGATCACCTGGACGACGCGTCCGCCGACGCGCGCGGCAAGCCCGCGACGCGCCGCGTTGCCATGGGGCTGGCCGCGCTCCGGCGCGTCGATGCCCACCAAGCGCACGCGACGCTCCACGCCACCTGCGAGCACGGTCACCGTGTCGCCGTCATGAACCTTCACCACGCGCCCGCAGAAGTCGGCGCGCGCGTGCGCCGCAGCGACGCAAAGCAGCATCAGGAGCGCCGCTCGCCACGCGTGGTACCGTGCCTCGTTTCGGTTCGTCATCCCTCGACCGCTCGTCGGGTGGCCCATCCTGGCCGGACCGTCGCCGGCGCCCCGTCATCGCCCGGCGGTGCCGCAGGGCGTGCGATCGATCATAACGCGGCGACGCGGAGCCCTGGCGCGCGTGCCCCAACCGCCTGCGTTCGTGAAATGTCCATCGCGACACGTATTGCGCAGCCGCGGCAGCGCGCTATAGTGGCTCCATCGGCGCGCTGCTCGGCATGCCATCGTATGTGCATGGCGCGCGCCGTACCACGGTTACTTGCAGCGGAGGCCACGATGTCGGACGCGCCCCGGATGTCCCCTTTCGCCGCCGCGGCCGCCCTTGCGCTCTGCGGCCTCTTCGCGCTGTCCGCGCAGGCCGCCGTGCCCGAGGGCAGCAAGAGCGAGCCACAGTCCGCGACGAAGTCCGCCTTCACCGGTTCCGACGAGGATTCGATCGACGCGGAGCGCCTCTATAGTGCGCTGGTCCGCGTGCAGACGACGGCGGTGCCGAATGCGCGCTCCAACGCGACGCTCGGGCGCGAGCGGGAGGGTACCGGCACGGTGATCGGCAAGGGTGGCGTGATCCTGACGATCGGCTACCTGGTCGTCGAGGCCGACGACGTCAAGGTCACGGATTCCCAGGGCCGGACCTATCCAGCGCGCGTGCTCGCCTACGATCACGCGACCGGTCTCGGGCTCATCAAGACCTCGGTGCCCTTCAACGTGCCGCCGGTGCCGCTCGGCAACTCGGCGAAGCTCGCGGACCGGGAGCCGGTGCTGGTCGCGGGCTGGGGCGGCATTCCCGACACCGCGCTCGCCTACGTTGCTTCGCGGCGCCCGTTCACCGCGAACTGGGAGTACATGCTCGACGAGGCGATCTTCACCATTCCCGCGACCACCGGCTGGAGCGGCGCGGCGCTGGTCGACCGGCGCGGCACGATCGTCGGCGTGGGTTCGCTGATCGTGCGCGACGCGACCGCCGAGGAGCCGCAGATGCCCGGCAACATGTTCGTGCCAATCGACGCGCTGAAGCCGATCCTCGAGGACATGGTCAAGAACGGCCGCCGCAAGGATGCACCCCGGCCCTGGCTCGGTCTCTCCGCCGACGAGGTGCAGGGACGCCTGATCGTGTCGCGGGTGTCGCCCGACGGCCCGGCGGACGCCGCCGGCATGAAGGCCGGCGACATCATCGTCGGCGTCGGCCGCGAGCCCGTGCGCACGCAGGCCGATTTCTACCGCAAGGTGTGGAGCCGCGGCAGCGCGGGCGCCGAGATCACGCTGCGCGTGCTGCAGGACATGGACATACGCGACGTGCGGGTCAAGTCGATCGACCGCGTCCAGTACTTCCGGTCCGTCACGACCTACTGAGCGCGGTACCGGCGCCCGCGGCGCCACGAATCCTTTCGCGCGTGGTCACGCGGCGCCTGCCGCGCGTGCCCGCCCGTGCGCACCAGCCCTGCACGGGTCGACGGACGGATTCCGTACAATGGCCGACTTTGCCCAGTCGCCGGTACGGCCCCGCCGCTCGATGGTCCTCTACGCCGCCACGATCTTCCTGTCCGCGTTTCTGCTGTTCCTGGTGCAGCCGGTGATGGCGAAGCAGATCCTGCCGTGGTTCGGCGGATCGGCGACCGTCTGGACCACCTGTCTCGTGTTCTTCCAGTCCGCGCTCCTCGCCGGCTACGCCTACGCGGACTGGACGGTGAGGAAGCTCGCGCCGAAGCGCTCGGTGATGCTGCACGTGGCGCTGCTCGTCGCGAGCCTCGTGGTGCTGCCCATCCTTCCCGCAGAACGCTGGAAGCCCCTCGGCGACGAGAACCCGTCGTGGCTCATCCTCGGCATGCTCGCGGTCACGATCGGGCTGCCGTACTTCCTGCTGTCGACGACCAGCCCGCTCGTGCAGTCGTGGTTCGCGCGGCGCTTCCCGTCGGCCTCCCCGTATCGGCTGTTCGCGCTGTCGAACCTCGCGTCGATGCTGGCGCTGGTCGGCTATCCGTTCCTGCTCGAGCCGTGGGCGCCGACGCGTGCGCAGGCGCTAGGCTGGTCGGCCGGGTACGCCGCCTTCACGCTGCTCTGCGCCGCGGCCGGCTGGCTCGCTCTCGGCCGTCCGGTCGCGGGTGCCGTGCCCGAGCGCTGGCAGCACGCCGGCGCCGGCCTGCCGCCGCCGATCGGCCATCCGGAGTCCGACGAAGCACCGACGACCGGCCGCCAGCTCCTGTGGGCCGCGCTCGCGGCGACGGCGTCGATCCTGCTCCTCGCGGTGTCGAACCACATCACGCAGAACATCGCGTCGGTGCCGCTGCTCTGGATCGTCCCGCTCGCGCTCTACCTCCTGACCTTCATCCTCACATTCGACGGCCGCGGCTGGTACAGGCGCGACATCATGCTGTCGATGACCGCCGCGGCGCTCGGCGTGATGGCGTGGACGCTCGCCGACCCGTCGCTCACGCACGAGCTCGAGATCCAGGTGGGCGTCTTCTGCGTCGGCCTGTTCCTCGCCTGCATGTTCTGTCATGGCGAGTTGGTGGGAGTGAAACCCGCGCCGCGCTGGCTGACCCGCTTCTACCTCATGATATCGGCGGGAGGCGCCGTCGGTGCGGTGCTGGTCGGCATCCTCGCGCCGCTGGTACTCCCCGCCCACTTCGAGCTGCCTGCAGGGCTTGCGCTGTGCGCCCTGCTTCTGCTCTGGCAGGTACGCCGCGACTATCCGATCTACGGCGTGCTGGGACTCTCGGCGCTGGCCGCGACGATCGGCTGCGCGATCTGGGGGGCGACCGAGTTCTACAAGGACACGATCATGGTCTCGCGCAACTTCTACGGCGTGCTGCGCGTGCAGGAGATCGGCGCGCAGGAGCAGACCAGGCGGCGCAGCCTGATCCACGGCACGATCCTGCACGGCAACCAGTACCTCGACCCGGTGCTGTCGCGCCAGGCGACCACCTACTACACGGAGACTTCGGGCATCGGGCGGCTTCTCGACGTGCTCAACCCGCGCCGGGAGCCGCTGCGGGTGGGCGTGATTGGCCTCGGCACCGGCTCGCTCGCGGCGTGGGGTGCGAAGGGTGACGTATTCCGCTTCTACGAGATCAATCCGGACGTGATCGCGGCAGCGAAGTCCGAGTTCACCTATCTCAAGGACAGCGACGCGACCGTCGAGACGGCACTGGGCGACGCGCGGCTCGTGCTCGAGCGCGAAGCACCCCAGGGCTTCGACGTGCTCGTGATCGACGCCTTTTCGTCCGACTCGATCCCCGTGCACCTCATCACCGCCGAGGCGCTCGCGATCTACCGCAAGCACGTCAAGGACGGCGGCACGATCGCCTTCCACGTGACCAACCGCTTCCTGGACCTGATCCCGGTGGTCGAGGCGCTCGCCAAGGCGCAGGGCCTCACGGCGACGCACGTCGCCGACGGCGGCGAAGGCGCGCTCGCAAGCCGCAGCGACTGGGTGCTCGTCTCCGCGAACAAGGAACTGCTCGAGCACCCGCGCCTGGCGGCGGCGACGGTCCCGATCGAGTCGCGCCCCGACTGGCGGCTGTGGACCGACGACTTCAACAACCTGGTCCAGGTGCTGAAGTAGCATCGGATGTAGAGGTCCCGCCGATGAGCGCGCCGCCGCATCCCGCCGATCCCGCACCGTATCGGGCGCTCGTCCGTCCGCCGGGGGCGCGCTATATCGAGGCGCTCGACCAGCGGATGCTTCCGCACGCGACGGTGCGGGCGAAGATCGCGGACGCCGATGCCGCCGCGCTCGCCATCCGCAGGATGTGGGTGCGCGGCGCGCCGCTGATCGGTGCGGTCGGGGCCTACGGCCTCGCGATGGCGCTCGACCGCGACTCGTCCGATCTCGCGCTGACGCGCGCGCACGCCGCGCTCGACGCCACGCGGCCGACGGCTGTCAATCTGCGCTGGGCACTCGACCGCGTCCGTGACGCCGTATCGGCACTGTCCCCGGCAGAACGTGCCGACGCCGCATGGTGCGAGGCGGACGCGATCGTCGTCGAGGACATCGCGATCAACCACGCGATCGGCGAGCATGGCCTGGCGCTGCTGCGCCAGATCGCGAGGCACCGCGCCGGACCGGTGCGGGTGATGACCCACTGCAACGCCGGTGCGCTCGCGACCTGTGGATGGGGCACCGCCACGGCGCCGATCTTCCTCGCCCACCTCGAGGGCCTGGCGGTCCAGGTGTGGGTCTCGGAGACCCGGCCGCGCCTGCAGGGCGCGAACCTCACCGCGTGGGAACTCGCCGAGCGCGGCATTCCCTACACGCTGCACGCGGACGCCGCCTCTGCCGCGCTGATGGCCCGACGGGAGGTCGACCTCGTGATCGTCGGCGCCGATCGCGTGGCGCGCAACGGCGACGTCTGCAACAAGATCGGCACCTACGGCAAGGCCCTCGCCGCACGCGACAACGACGTCCCTTTCTACGTCGCGGTGCCGTCGCCGACGATCGACTGGGCGACGGCGTCGGGGGATTCGATCCCCATCGAGTACCGCGACGCCGACGAGGTGCTGCAGATCGCCGGCCGCGACGAATACGGGCAGACGCAGAAGGTGGCGATCGCGCCGCACGGCGCGCGAGCGGCAAACCCGGCATTCGACGTGACGCCGGCGCGGCTCGTGACGGGGCTCGTCACCGAGCGCGGCGTGACGCGCGCGTCGGAGGAGTGGCTCGCGGCGATGTTCCCGGGCCGGGGAGCCATGCGATGAGTGCGGCGGGCGAGCAGGCGCTGCGTTCCGGCATCGTCGCCACGGCGCGCGCGATGAACGCCGCCGGCATCAACCGCGGCCGCTCCGGCAACGTGAGTGCGCGGTTGCGACACGAAGCCTGCGACGGATTCCTGATCACGCCGACGGGCTTCCGCTACGACGCGATGGGCGACGACGACCTCGTGCTGGTCGCGCTCGAGGGCACCGCGACCGGGCCGCATCCTCCATCCTCGGAGTGGCGCTTCCATCGCGACATCTATCGCGAGCGTCCCGAGGTCGCCGCGATCGTGCACACGCACGCGCCGTTCGCGACGACGCTCGCCTGCCTCGACCGCGGCATCCCGCCGTTCCACTACATGATCGCGCGTGCCGGCGGCCGCGACATCCGCTGCGCGCCGTACGCGACGTTCGGCACGCAGGAGCTCTCCGACCACGCGGTGCGTGCACTCGAGGGGCGCCGCGCGTGCCTGCTCGCCCACCACGGCATGATCGCCGTCGGCGCGTCGCTCGAGTCGACGCTCGAACTCGCGATCGAGGTCGAGACGCTCGCCGAGATGTACTGGCGCGCATTGCAGGTCGGCGAGCCCGAACTTCTGTCCGACGCCGAGATGGCGAAGGTTCTCGAGAAGTTCCGCACCTACGGTCAGCCCTGCCGGGCAGGCTGAAGCGAACAGGCTGTAGTACGCAGCCAGGCGCGTGACGCGCTGCCGGGTGACGCGTCGCGTCAACGCCGCAACCGGGCCTGCGGTGCCGGTGCGCCGCAACGAGGCATCGATCCGACGCTGTCCGATGACCGCAATTGCAAGCGGTTGATTCGTTGCTTCTTTTCCAGGCGTTGCGGCGCGTGACGAGCGGTCGCGTGCACGGCTGGACGGCATCCCGCGTGGCTCGCGCCTTGCTATGACGTTTGCATAGCACCGGCTGTGCGGACGCGGTGCTCGGAGCCCACGATGATCCGACGCCATTTCCTCCCCTTGCTCGCTGTCCTGGTCGCGGCAGCGTGCGTGGTCTATCCCCTCCACGCGCTTGCCCACCTGGGCGGCGAACAATTCTTCTCCGGGCCCGATGCGCCGTCGCCTGACGCACCGCAGGTCACGCTGAGCGGCCTGGTGACCGACCTCCGTCTCGAGGATCGTGTGGTCGGAATCTCGATCCGCTATGTCGGGCTGCGCACCGACGAGGGGCAACGCGTGCGCCTCAAGGGCACCGCCGTCGCGTCGCTCGCATCCGGCTCGCGCGTGCAGGCAAGCGGCCGCCTCGAGGGCGACACGCTGTTCGCAAGCGACCTGCGCGTCACCTATGTCTCGCTGGCGGGGGCCGCCTCGCGTGCGAAGGTCGAGCAGTCGGTCGAGGGCCGCTACACGCTGGTGATCGGCGACGACTTCGACGCCGGCCGCGCGAGCTACGAGCACACGGTGATCGACGACGCCGGCCGCATGACGCCGGTGGTGTTCGCGGTGATGCCCGACGTGCTGCACAACGGCATGCGCGTCGTCGTCTCGGGTGCACGCGCTGCGGACGGCGAGACGATCGATGCCGACCAGGTCACGATTCTCGCGCTCGCACCCTCGCGCCATGTCGCGCAGGGCGAAGCCGGCATCGCCGCGACCGCCCAGGCGATCGCGATCCTGGTCAAGTTCACCGACACCACGACCGAGCCGTTCACGCAGGCCTCGGTGCAAACGCTGATGTACGGGGGACCGGGGACGAACAGCGTCGCGGAGTTCTACAAGGAGGCGTCGTACGGCCTGCAGCTCGTGAACGGCGTGGTGACGCCGTGGCTCCAGCTGTCGATCGCCACGCCGACCACCTGCACCTACTCCAGCATCGGCACGGCGGCGGACACGGCGGCGAGCGCGGCCGGCTACAACCTCGCGTCCTACACGCATCGCGTCTACTTCTTCCCGCGGGTCTCCTCCTGCAGCTGGTCGGGACTCGCCACCGTCGGCGGCGGCCGGGCGTGGATCAACCAGTCGGCGAGCCTGCTGGTCGTCGCCCACGAGCTCGGCCACAACTTCGGCGCGCTGCATGCCGCGAGCCTCGACTGCGGCAACGCGGTGATCGGCGGCACCTGCACCTCGTCCGCGTATGGCGATTCCTTCAACGTCATGGGCAACCAGCGGGCGATGCACTTCGCCGCGTTCCAGAAGTTCGATTTCGGCTGGATCACCGCGTCCAACGTCGCGACACACGCGTCCGGTGTTGCCACCTACACGCTGTCCCCGTTCGAGTCCGCCGGCGGGACGACCTACGCCGTCAAGATTCCTGCGCGCACCAACCGGACGTACTGGCTCGAGTTCCGACGGCCGCTCGGCTTCGACGCCGGACTTTCGAGCTTCCCGAACAATGGCGTCCAGATGCGGGTCGCAAGCCCATTCGAGTCGATCTGCAGCGGTTGCTCCGACGACACGGAACTCCTCGACGCGACCCCACTCACCCCGGCGCTCACCGACGGTACGCTCGTGGCAGGCAAGGCCTATGCCGACTGGGACACCGGCTACACCGTCTCGGTGCTCGCGGCCTCGTCCACGTCCGCGCAGGTGCGGGTCGCGAGCGGCGCTCCGCGCAAGCGTCGCGACTTCAACCTCGATCTCAAGACCGAGCTCCTCTGGCGCAATGCGACGAGCGGCGCGACGTCGCTGTGGCTCATGAACGGCACGTCGCAAGCGGGCGGCGCGCAGCTCATGGCCGACCCGAACTGGCGCGTCACGCACTTCGGCGACTTCGACGGCGACCGGCGAGCCGACCTCGTCTGGCGCAACGACACATCCGGCGCGACCGCGATCTGGCTCATGAACGGCACGCAGTTCGCGTCGGGGGCCACGGTCATGTCCTCCGCTGCGTGGCGAGTGACGCACGTCGCGGACTTCAACGGCGACGGCAAGGACGACCTGATCTGGCGCAACGACTCGA
>Ga0209079_10001172_pt1 | contig 9971 bp, 13 predicted proteins | sample PPLLaktember2015_2_FD_187259 | JGI IMG/M metagenome (GOLD analysis project Ga0209079, IMG submission 187259) | Freshwater sediment microbial communities from Prairie Pothole Lake near Jamestown, North Dakota, USA - PPLs Lake P7 Core (6) Depth... | ecosystem: Environmental > Aquatic > Freshwater... | reverse complement strand
AATATCCGCATAAGTTCCACCAGTTCCATAGTCGAATGTGTGAACTAATCTATACCAATCATTACCGAAGTTTTCAATGCTTGCAGTTACTCCGTATGTATTGGAAGCAATTACTCCGTCTTGTAAGTCAAAGACAACAACATTATTATTTCCCGTTGAGCCATTCTGATTAACGCCCAAACCTAAATATCTTGAAGTTCCTTTCTTGGCAAAAATTGTGGTTGTATTTACCCCACTTCTACCTCCTAAAGTTTTATAGTATCTATGGAAGTCGTTTGCTGAAGTTGTTGAGGTTATTCCGTATGCGAGTAGTCCGCTTGGGCTAACAATAGACGAACCACTTTGTGAAGCGTTTTGATAGTTGTAGCCATTTGCTGTACTGAAAAACTCCGAGTAAGTTACTGCGTTAGTTCTTTGCGGTTCTACAAGTAAACTTGGACAAGTTCCGTTTGAGTAGTCAAGTCTTGGGATGTTAAGTCTTGTTTCCGTTTTTTGGTAGTCTTTAGCGGTTGAGCCTTCGACAAGTTGTGCGCCCCAAATGTAGCCGAACTCACCCGTATTCAAAACGTGACCGACATTTGTAGTTACTGAATTGCTTACAGAATTGATTGTAATAATACATCTCCACCAACCATTGCCAGCGTCTTGAATAGATGCGGTTACTCCTGGGTCTGTGTAGTGAACTGCACCCGTAGTCAAATTGAAATATCCGTTTTTCCACGAACCATCGTAAAGAGAAACTGCACCAAAACTACCCGTTCCAAGTTTTAGGTATGCTGACAAAGTTATATTGCCAGTGCTTAAAGTTTCATTGCTATAAACAACATTACCACCCGTTCCCGTAGCTTGGTTCAATCTGTCACCCGTCATTGTTCCGTCTGGAGCAGTTATGACATTTGGTGTTATTGTAGCTTGGTAATATGACCACGAAGCATTGTCAAATTCTTGACTATATCTAATTACATTGTAAGGCACTAACTCAACCAAGCTAGCAGAGTTTATTCTTGTTGCGGTGGTCGCTCTTGTTACTGACAAGTCGCCACTTCCGTCCGACGGAATAACGGAATAAAGTTTGCCCTCCTTATATCCGTTTGGCGTTACAATTAAAGAGGCAGTATCTAATAGGCTCATATTTGAGAAAGGTTTAAAATGGTTAAAGACATACAAAAAGACGATTCGATAACTCCACCCTCATCAGCTACTCTTAACTCAAGTTCAAAAGGTGCATTAAAGGTTGTAGTAGCGTAATCATACAAAGAATCTGCGGTGTTAATTTGGTCTCCCCACCACGTTGATTCGTATATCTTTCCCCAGCTTATGTTGTTTGACATTTTCTATCTTATTTAAAAATAACTTTAATTTCTCTACGTTGTTCTCCTTTGGTGTGTATGTCCGTTTTTTCATAGTTAACTAAATAAACCAACCAACGAAGTTATTAGTCGTATCAGGATACATATCTTGGTCAACATTCTGATTGTACTCAGGGAACAAATCTTGGTTGAAAGACATATAACTGATGAATCTCTCCGTGTAGTGTTGAGCAATTTGACGCTCTTTCTCTAATAAAAAGTCTACTTCGTTTTTCTCTACGTTTTCAGCGTTCTCCGAAGAGTGCTTGTAAACTCCTTTGTTAGCGATTGTGTAAGCTGCGAAAGGTAAATACTCAACCATTGACCAATGTATCAGCATAGGCTTTACATACGTCTCTACAAGGCTCTCATAGTTACCTGAAAGCGTATTTGCAATGATGTCAGCTTGAATCTTCTCAAGTAGTTTCGTGCCTAAGTAGTTTTGTATGTGGATGTCTTGAGCAATTTTAATGAATTGAATGAACTTGTCAACATCGACATTTCCGTTTACTGCGGTGTAACGCACCAAATCGTCTCTCGTAATTAGTAGTGCAGTTGCCATTATTGTTTTCCGTAAATAGGGTTAGTAGGTAAAAAGCCATTGAAAGGCATATCAACAGGTCGTGTAGAAACAAGTTTATCATTCTTGATTGTGTAGCCGAACTTCTCTGCTTTCGCTCCTGCGATTTGTTTAGCTTTAGGAGAGTTAACATCAATTCCAACACCCTCGAAACTTGCATAAATCTGCTTGTTCCATCTGTGATGGCAGTTACCACCACCTTTGTACTTCCATACGTCATAGGTAGCAGCTCCTTTCGGGCCCCAACCATTGTTAACGGGTTGAGTACTCATTCTAACTATGTCTTCCTTGCGGTAAATCTTGTTAGCAGTAGTCATTTTTTGACAGAACTGACGAGACTTAGCATTCGTTTCTCCTGCGTAAACATAGCGAGTGATGAACTTAACACCGTCAATAATCTTGTCTTGCTCGGATTTAGCGTTAGGATTTGCAGTACCAGTAGTCACAAAGTTATATACTTTCGATAACAAGGTGCTTTTCGGCTCATTAGAGAGCATTTCGTTCTCTTGGTCATCGTTATCATAGTCAACGGCATATTCGTCTATTAAAAGCCAATTTTCGTTAGGCTCTTCTCCGCACTCAAGTAAGGCATCTGCAATCTCGTTATCTAATGAATCGTGTTTTGATAGCTCAGTTCCCGTCTCTTCGATTACCTGCTCTTCAGTCATAGCATTTTCTAAGTCTACAAATTCAAGCGGTTTAAGCGTCTTAAAGAATAAGTTGAGTGAAATGTTGTTGAAAGCAAGAATCTTGTCTAAGGCATCAATTATTTCCTCTTGGAAAGGCTTAATCACCATATTGTTAAACAACACAAATGAGTTCTCTAACTCATCAGCGTTTGAACTGAATCCGTTAGACGAAGCAACTCCGAATAATAGCGGAGAAGTGACGTTGTGTCCGAGCATTATTTTACGCAAACACTCTTCACTTAAATATGTGTAGTGGTCAGGTGCGTCATTAAGTGGAATGTCCTCAACTGTAGTTCGTGTGTCCATATTGTCATTGAACGCTACGATTACTTTTTGACCTTTAGAACCCGTCAATTTACCAAGAACTTTGCTTGAGATGATTTCTTGTTGCTCTAAAGTAGGTACTCCGTTGTTGAAGTTTACAACCTTAGTTCCTGAGAATCCGTTTTGTACTTCGTTGATTAAGTAGTCAGATACTTCCTCCTCTAATAAAGCGTAAGGTACTGCTCCTTGATAGTCAGGATAAGCATAGTACTTCATTCCGACTGAATATGGCTTAGAGAATAAGATTTCTACCTTTTCGTTGCTGAATCCAAACGCAGGGAAACGCTTAGGTACATACTTTTTAACGTCTGACCAATCATCAGAGTAATAGTAACCCTCAATTTCTCCGTCTTTATTACACTTCTCAGCTCTTAAAAGATTCACTGGAATGTGGTAAGCCTTTAGGATTCTATCGTGCTTATCGTTGTAGTGTACCTGAATAGCAAACTGACCAAATAACTTGCGGTCAAAAACAATCTTGCGAAGACAATCTTTAGACATCAAGGTCATCATTTGAGCGTACTCATTCGGCTTCTTGTTTCCGTCAGTAGCTGAAAGTCCTTTCCCGTAGATAAGTCTCGCTATATTGTTAATGATAGCGTTGTTCGTGGTTGAGTTGGTGTAGCGGTCAATTAAAAACTGGTAGTAGTTGTTATCTCCGTTTGCACTATCATAGTTTACCCAAGCATCTCTCTTACTTTCTTGAATTGTAGGAGCGGTGTAGGCAGATAGATTTAGTACGTGTACGTTGTTACTCATAAACTATATAAGTGTTAGAGGTTGTATTTGAAGTGTATTGACCTGCGTTAACTGAGAATGTAGTTACGTTTTGGTCTGTACAGAATATGCGGTCTTTGTAGACGATTGTGTTTCCTTGTTTTAGTACGAGGTCGTAGAAGTGCCCCTCAGTTAAATCAAATGTAGCAGTGACATTTACTACATAGTCATTAGCTGCAATTTGAGTAATTGGTACGGTTTGAGGTGTGTTAGTTTGGTCATCCGTAATTACCATTGTACTGATTCCGCTTCTTGGAATGCAAGCAAAAGTTTGAGGTAGTGAAGATGTAGTTAGTACTATCATACTATAATAACTAACTTGCTATGGGTTTGTTTTAAATAAAAAAGGGAGACCTAAGCCTCCCCTTTCACGCTATGAAAACTAAAATTAGTTAGTAACGATTGTAGCAGTTCCAAAAACGTCTCCAGCACCACCTGCCAAGTCTGCCTCAGTTGTGCAGTCAAGTAAGTTAGCGTAGAGTTTCTCAGTACCTACGAAAGTAAGTGTATAACCGTTTAAATCGCCCATTGCAGTACCATTAGATACGTTTGCAGTAGTGATTTCCATTCCGTGCTCTAAACCTGCAAGGAAGAATTGGTTGTTACGGTTTTTAATTACTACGTGAGGTCTTCCGTATGCCAACAATTTCACGTTTTTGTGAGTTGTAGCATCTTGTTTTTTAAGGGTAACGGTAAGGGTTTGCTCAGCAAATGTAGTTCCGTTCTCACGGGATGAGTTGTATACTTGGTCAAAAGAGTTAGTTCCTTTGAGTTCGTATTTGTATAGGTTAGTTACGTTAGCTACTTCCTGAATAGTATCAGTACCTGAAACATAAGTAACGTCAGTTGGATAAGCGTAGTCTCCGTAATTGATGAAGTAGATAGCGTCAATACCACCTACTGCGTCTTTACATACTTCTAAGCGACCGTTTGCGACTTCACAAGACATATTTTTAAGTTTTAAATGTTATTAAAAAGGGAGGAGCGTATACCCCTCCCCGTTTAGTTTAAATTAAGCTAAGATTAGTTAGCAGAGTTTGTGATACCGTAAGTAACAACGTCAGATGCAAAACCGTATTTAGCATCAGCAGTAAAACGCATAATTACACGTACGTTTTGTGAACCATCTAAGTCACCCATATCCAAAACTTTAACTTCGTTCATATCGTTCAACAAACCTGTTGCGAAGTAAAGGTTAGATTTTTGTGCAAGCAATGCTGTGTTGTTAGCAAGACCGTTAGCCATAAATACACGAACACCATCAAAGTAAACGTCACCTAAAGATTGGTTAGTTCCTTTGTTATCGTAACCGTTAGCACCTACACCTGAAGCAGCGAAGCCACCCAAAGCACGTACATAAGCACGGTAGATGTTAGAAGATACATAAAGTGTAAGGTCTTCTTTTCCGTAAAGAGCAGCAGGACAAGCATCAATGATTTTACCAAGCTCTGTGATTACGTTAGCAGCAGTTACAGTTGTACCAGCAACTTCTTGTGCAGATGGCAAAGAAGCGTCAGTAGTCAACTGAGTCATAATACCTGCGAACTGACCTGCAGTTGCGTTAACACCTTGCCAAATTGAAGTTTCCATACCTGCAGCAACTTTCTCAGCAGCGTGTGCGATTAAGAAGTCAGCAAAAGACTTAGGAAGTACGTCAAATGCAGAGTAACCCATTTGGATAGCATCCCAATCCGAACGGAAGTCAGTTTTACAAAGTTGTAAGTTAACTTGGAAAGACTCAGGTTGTAGAATTTTCTCTGTTAATGTGATTGTAGAAGTAGGGTCGAAATCACAAGTTGCGTTTTTGATGATGTCATCAGTAGCAACTCTTTTGATAACTTGCTTGTACTTCACGTTAGGCATAACAGTGATTCCGCCTTTGTCAAGTGTTGGTGCAGACAATAAAGCTGCAGCGATGTACTTACCTGCAAATTCACCAGCGTAAGTAGTAGTAATTGAAGTGGTAGTAGCCATTTCTTGTTTTGATTTTAGTTATTAAATATTGTTAAATTTCTCAAAGATAGAATCCATTGTAGAGCGTTGACGGTTCTTAGATACTTTGAACGCTTCTACTTTAGTTTCGTTTTCAGGGTTGAATGAAATAGGTTTAGGCTCTTCGCTCAATTCAACTGGTGCGACCTCTTCTGCAACTTCAGTTTTTGATAAAGCGATTTGTGCTTTTAACTCTTCGTTTTCTTTTTTAAGTGCTTCGATTTCGCTAAAGAAAGATTCCTTAGTTACTGATTCGATGATTTTTTTTGCGGTAGGTGCAGCAGGCTCTTGTGCCATTTCTTCTTCAGCAGGCATTTCAGCTTCAGGAGCTTCAACTTCTACTTCAACTTCTGGCTCAGCAGCTTCACGAACATCAGCGATAACACCCTCTTCGATAACTACCAAGATGCGACCATCTTCGAGTTCGTAATCTCCAATAGGAAGTGCGATACGTTGTTCGTCTTCAGTTAAGATGAATACTGGTTGACCAGCTTCAAATACTTCTGCTTCGAGCATAGATACGCCATCCGAAAGACGCATAGTTTCCAACTTCACTTCTAAACCTAAAAGTGTGCGGACTTTGTTTAAGATTGATTTTTCGTTCATTTGTTTAGTTTATAGAAATATAACTTTTAGATTTTACGCTTGTTGTATTTTTATCCGTTTTGACGAACGATAGTTCTCACTCCGTTATTTTCAGTATTAGTTACTACTTGAGTAGCTGATTCAGTAGCTCCGATGCCTTGTGCTTCTAAACTTCCGTCACAACATTTAGTTGAGTACTTTCCGTCTGAACATAGGCAACCTCTTCTTGAACCTGGTCTTGGACTTGCCTTACTTGGTGTTTTAAATTTTTCTTTCATTTTATTATATATTTGTGTCAAAATCATTTATGGAAAATCATTATAGAATTATAGAATCTTCATATTTAAACGGACTAAAAAAAGGTTTTGTTGTACAAGTTAAAGTTGCTAAATGGTCATTATTTGGAATTAAATACAAATGGATTCCATATTTAACTGTAAGTGGTCAAAAACAATCTTGGTATTATAGTACATATGAAAGAGCAATGAGCGAAATGATTTTACAAATTAGACGTGATGTTCTTTCTAAATAGCTGCTATTTTAACTGCGTTTGATTTAGCATCAAGTGAGTCATTCAATCCAAATTCAATTAAGCCTTTTAATTTAGATACTTCATTCGGCAACTGAACTCCTAAATCTTTTGACATCTTTTCTAACTGATTGTATTTATCTAACGCTTTCTTATACTCATCAGCCGTCTTTTGGAATGAACTTTCCATTTTACTTGCAAATGACATTAACTGGTCAGTATTTGCCTTGTAAGATTTATTAGCAGCATTATATAAATTTTGCACATCGTCTACCAAAGCTAACTCTACTTCGTGTTTAGCGAGTTCTACACCTTGTAACTCTGCTGCGTTACGCTCCATTTGAGCGATTTTGTTTAGGATATTGTTCATTGTTTTTATTTTAGTAAATCTTTAAGTTGTTCGATGATGGAATGCTTCTCTTGCTCCTCACGTGGAGAATCTTCTAACTTGTCAGCGAAGTAACCCTCAATAGAGAATCCTTTTACCTTGCCGTCTTTTACGTCTTGCCATACCTCATCGTTATCCACTTTCATAGAAATCATCCAAGTTCCTTTTGGTAGACTGAATCCGTATAGCTTACTTTTGTCGTGTGTTTCGTCTTCGATTAGCCAGCTTTCTACTACGCTCATTCCTTTGATTGCGTCTTTGTGTTCGTAGGTAGCATTGTTTTGGTTGCCTTTCTTAAAGAATAACTCCATAGCTTTACGTACGGTATCTTCCGAGAAGTAGATGTAAAACTCTTCGTCTTTATTTCTGCGGTAAATCTTCTTGTTAGGGATAAGAGCAGCACCCATTAAGATACGTTTCTCGGTGTCTACTTCTTTGAGTTCTACTTCGTGTTTTGCTAAGGCGATGAAGTTCTCTTCAATCGCAGGAGATTCAACTACAGAGACTGCGTTGATTCCGCTTTGGAAGTCTTTTTCGTCAATGATTAACTCTAATACATTCATAACTTAATAACTTTTAGTATTTACAATGTTGCATTTTGTACTCGGTTTCTATCTAAGCTCTGTGCCGATGTCACTTCTCCACTAACCACATACGCTTGTACTGGCGTTTGCTGAAGTTGTGCTAACTGATTAATACCTGAGTTTCCTACTACGTTGAACGATGGAGCTTGCATACCTCCACCCGTAGATGTGTTTGGCATATTTACTGGCGGGTCAACTCCATTAGGAGTTTTAACTGATGCGATAGACTTGATATTTTTAATACCTGCTGCGATTGCTAAACCTGCATTGATTGGTGCAAGAACTGGCCCTACAAATGGAATACCAATAGTGGCGGTGTATGCCTTTTGAGCTGAAAGGAAAGTGTCTATAGTAGCTTGTGCAATAGCTGCTGCCTTTCCTGCTGCGGTTTGCTCTCCGAATAAATCAGCAATCTGACCAAATGTACCTGATAGAGCAGTTAAAGCGTCTTCTCGTGCTTTCTTCTTTTTTTCTTCAAGTTCAATTACTGCGTCTGCCTCTTCTTTAGCTATCTTTCTTTGCTCTAAAGAAGCATCCATAGAGATTTGAAGTTCCTTACGCTTTTGCTCTTGCATTGAAGCGAGGATGTTCTTACCTGATTGAGTACGTATGTACTCCATCTCCTCAACTTCTTTCTTGGCTTCCTCTTGTACTTTCTTTCCGCTATCCTTAACTACCGTTTCTGCGGGTTTGTTCATATCCTTTAACGAGAGTTGGAATCCTGCTGCTTGGTTTTTAAGTTCTCCGAGTTTGGCTTTTGTTTCGTTTATAGTTTTGTCTGCTTCGTCTGCGGTAGCTTTAGGGTCAAAGAAATACTCTGCCATTGATTGAGCAGCACCTGAAGTCATTTTAGTAATCTCAGCATTGATACTAAATGAAGTCAACTTACCAAATCCTAAAACCTCAGAGACTTTGTTTGCAGCCATTATAGCTAAGTCAATTGGTGCGGTTAAGTATCTAAGTACTAAGGCAGCCATTTCTAAACCTACTCGAAGCACTATCTTTAAGTAATCTTGGTTTCGTTTTGTAGCAGCGACCTCAGCTTTCTTTGTGTTTTCTTGTTGGACTAACTGAGCTTCAGTAGCCTTAATCACCATTTGAATCTGCTTGAGCTTGAGTTCAGTGATGTCCTTTTCTGATTTACCTTGAAGCCTTAAGATGTTTTCTTGACCAGAGATTGAATCAAATTTCTTTTGCTGAATGTTTACGTTAGCTTGTGCCTTAGCGTTTAGTTTTTCTTGTTCGTCTGATACTCCACTAACTGCACCTTTAATATCATCCCAATACGCTGCTACAGTTCCTAAAGCAATTACAAGTAGTCCAATACCTGATGCACCGATAGCACCTTTCAAAGCCATACCGAAAGCCTTGATTGATGGGATAGCTTCTTTGAATCCTTGTACACCCTCAGCAATAGCCATAGCGGATTGAACCTTGAGTAAGGCTTCCTCTACTTGAGCGGATTCCGTACCGAAAGCACCCATAGCACCCTGAACAAGTTGGAAGCCTGCAGTAGCACCACCTAACGCACCTCCGAGTTTTTGGCTCATCGTGGTAGCAGCAGCGTCAACTGCCATATCCGTCTGAATCTGAACTTTTCGGTAATTACCTACTGTAGTTAAGAGGTCTTGATATTCTTGAGATGCAGTTTGACCAGCGTTAGCTAATTCATACAAGCGGTCTTCCGCTTCGCCCATACGAGTTGTAAGCGGTTGTAAGTCGCCATATACTTCCTCGAAACTTGCTGATACATCGTGAGTCGCTTTGGAGAGATTCTCCATCGCATCTACTGCACCTTTTGTGTCTACGTCTATCTTGATTGTTTTAACCTCTGCCATTTCGTTTATTTGTTAAGTCTCGTTTTCCTTGTTTCCACATTTTTTTCATAGACGTTGTGTACTGGTATTTTCCTTTTGCGATGTCAATCAACTTGGATTCTCCGTAGAAATCGTCAAGCTGAAGCATAGCTACTATTTGTTTTATCATTGTACTACGATGTTTATTGTTTCACTTGTTCTTATTCCCGTTGTGCTTGTGTATGCTACTTCAACTGAAAAGACATCTCCAGCAGTAGCAGGCGGTGTAGTAACTTCAACTATTTGGCTATTCGTTAACGTGTACGCACTCAATGTAACGTCTGAACTTGATGGCGTCAATACTGCTGAACCCCCTCC
>Ga0209079_10001169_pt1 | contig 9981 bp, 8 predicted proteins | sample PPLLaktember2015_2_FD_187259 | JGI IMG/M metagenome (GOLD analysis project Ga0209079, IMG submission 187259) | Freshwater sediment microbial communities from Prairie Pothole Lake near Jamestown, North Dakota, USA - PPLs Lake P7 Core (6) Depth... | ecosystem: Environmental > Aquatic > Freshwater >... | reverse complement strand
CGCTCGCGACCGTCGCGAAGCGCATCGCGCAGCGCCACCGGCTGGTCTGCTTCGACGAGTTCCACGTCTCGGACATCGCCGACGCGATGATTCTCGGGCGACTGCTGAAGGCGCTGTTCGCGCACGGGGTCGTCTTCGTGATGACCTCGAACTACCCGCCGGAGGGCCTGTATCCCAACGGCCTGCAACGCCAGAACTTCCTGCCGACGATCGGCCTCATGCGCGAGTGGCTCGACGTGCTCGAGGTGGACGGCGGCACCGACTACCGGTTGCGGGCGCTCGAGCAGGTACCCGTGTACCACGTTCCCGCGGACGCGGCGGCCGACGCCGTGCTCGCCCGCACGTTCGACGCCGTGGCGAGCGGTCCGGACGAGGACCCGCAGCTCGCGATCGAGGGGCGCACGATCGTCGCCAGGAGGCGCGCCGGCGGCGCGGCCTGGTTCGACTTCGCCGCGCTCTGCGCGGGGCCCCGGTCGCAGCGGGACTACCTCGAGCTCGCGCGCGAGTTCGCGGTGATCCTCGTGTCCGGCGTGCCCCGGATGGACGCCGGGATGGCGGACCAGGCGCGGCGATTCACCTGGCTCGTCGACATCCTGTACGATCACCGCGTGAAGCTCGTCCTGTCGGCCGCGGTCGCGGCCGAGTCGCTCTACGTCGAAGGCCCGAACGCGCAGGAATTCCCGCGCACCGTGAGCCGCCTGGTCGAAATGCGCTCCCACGACTACATGGCGCTCGCCCACGCGAGCGCGGCCTGACGCCACACGGAAGTACAACGCAGCAGAAGCCCAAGGAGGATGACCGTGCACAAGTTCAAGGCCTACCGGACCTTCGAGGAGGACAAGGTCGTGTCGAGCCGCTTCGTCGAGCTCTCGCTCGACGATCTCGACGCCGGCGACGTCGTGGTGCGCACCAAGTACTCGACGATCAACTACAAGGACGCGCTGTCGCACAACGGCACCGGCCGCATCATGCGCAAGTACCCGACGGTCGCCGGCATCGACATGGCCGGCACCGTCGAGTCGTCGCAGGACCCACGCTGGAAGCGCGGCGACAAGGTCATCGTGCACGGCTACGACATGGGCGTCGCGCACGACGGCGGCTACAGCGAGCACGTACGCGTGCCCGGCGACTGGATCGTGCGACGTCCCGAGAGCATGACCGCGTTCGACGCGATGACGCTCGGCACCGCGGGCTATACCGCGGCGCTCGCGATCATGCTGATGGAGCAGAACGGACTCAAGCCGGCGAACGGGCCGGTCGCCGTCACCGGCGCGACCGGCGGCGTGGGCTCGGTCGCGGTCGAGATCCTGGCGAAGAGCGGCTACCACGTCGTGGCGATCACCGGCAAGCCCGAGGAGAAGGCCTACCTGGCCAGTCTCGGCGCGAAGGAGGTACTCGACCGGCGCACGATCGACCTCACGAAGATCCGGTCACTCGACAAGGCAACCTGGGCGGGTGCGGTCGACAACCTCGGCGGCGACGTCCTCGCCTGGCTGCTGTCGACGATGAAGGTCGGCGGCATGGTCGGAGCGGTGGGGCTTGCCGCCGACATGAAGCTCCACACCACCGTCGCGCCGTTCATCCTGCGCGGTGTCGGCCTGCTCGGCGCCGACAGCGCGAACACCCCGATGCCGATGCGGCAGAAGGTGTGGAACAAGCTCGCGGTCGAATGGCGTCCCGACGTCGTCCACGACCAGGTGCGCACGATCGACTTCGACGAGCTGCCCACGCACTTCGACGCGTACCTCAAGGGCATGGTGCGCGGGCGGACCGTGGTCCGCATCGGCGCCGACACGCACCCCTAGCGGTTGCGCCGGCAGGCAGCGGGACGAGAGTCGACGATCGAAGCGGCAAGAACAAGGAGGAGCAGCGATGTCCACCACGTACAGGGAGTTCCACCGGCGCTCGCTCGCCGACCGCGACGCATTCTGGCGCGAGCAGGCGGCGCTCGTCGACTGGCAGACGCCGTTCGCGGCGGTGCTCGACTACTCGAAGCCGCCGTTCGCGCGATGGTTCGTCGGCGGCCGCACGAACCTGTGCCACAACGCGGTCGACCGGCACCTTGCGACGCGCGGCGACCAGACCGCGCTGCACTACCTGTCGACCGAGACCGGCGACGAGCAGCGCTACACGTACCGCGAGCTCCACGCCGAGGTGAACCGCTTTGCGGCGATCCTGCAGGCGCAGGGCGTCGGTCGCGGCGACCGCGTGCTGATCTACATGCCGATGATCGCCGAGGCCGCGTTCGCGATGCTCGCCTGCGCGCGCATCGGCGCGATCCACTCGGTGGTCTTCGGGGGCTTCGCCGCGGCGAGCCTCGCGACGCGCATCGACGACGCGACGCCGAAGGTGATGGTGACGTCCGACGCCGGCATGCGCGGCGGCAAGCCGGTGCCCTACAAGCACCTGGTGGACGAGGCGCTGCGCCTCGCCAAGAGCCCGCCCTCGAAGGTGGTGATCGTCGACCGCGGCCTCGACCGCGCGATGTCCCGCACCGCCGGGCGCGACCTCGACTACGCGGAGCTGCGCAGGTCGTACATGGACGCCCGGGTGCCCTGCGCCTGGCTCGAGTCGTCGGAGCCCTCCTACATCCTCTACACCTCCGGCACGACGGGCAAGCCGAAGGGCGTGCAGCGCGACACCGGCGGCTACGCGGTCGCGCTCGCGTCGTCGATGCGGCACATCTTCTGCGTCGCGCCCGGCGAGACGATGTTCACCACCTCCGACATCGGCTGGGTGGTTGGGCACAGCTACATCATCTACGGCCCGCTGATCAACGGCTCGACGACGATCATGTACGAGGGCCTGCCGATCCGTCCCGACCCGTCGATCTGGTGGAAGATCGTCGCCGAGAACAAGGTGCGGACGATGTTCAGCTCGCCGACGGCGATCCGGGTGCTGAAGAAGCAGGACCCGGCGTGGATGAAGAAGCACGACATCGGCTCGCTCCAGTACCTGTTCCTCGCCGGCGAGCCGCTGGACGAGCCGACCGCGCGCTGGGCGAGCGACGCGCTCGGGGTCGCGATCGTCGACAACTACTGGCAGACCGAGACCGGCTGGCCGATCCTCTCGGCGCAGCTCGGGGTCGAGGAGACGCCGCGCAAGTTCGGCTCGCCGTCGTTCCCGGTGTTCGGCTACGACGTGAAGCTGCTGCACGAGGGGACGGCCGAGGAGGTGGGTCCGAACGAGAAGGGCGTGCTGACCATCGTGCCACCGCTGCCTCCGGGATGCATGACGACGATCTGGGGCGACGACGAGCGCTTCGTCCGCACCTATTTCTCGACCTTCCGCGACAAGCAGGTCTATTCGACGTTCGACTGGGCGACGCGTGACGCCGACGGCTACTACTTCGTGCTCGGACGCACCGACGACGTGATCAACGTCGCCGGTCACCGGCTGGGCACGCGCGAGATCGAGGAGGCGGTGCAGGCCCACTCTGGCATCGCCGAGGTCGCCGTGGTCGGCGTTGCCGATCCGTTGAAGGGCCAGATCCCCGTGGCCTTCGCCGTGGTGAAGGACCCGTCGCGGCTCGGCACACCGGAGGGCGTGGCGGCATTGCGCAAGGAGGTGATGGACACCGTCGACCGCGAACTCGGCGCGATCGCGCGTCCCGGGCAGGTGCACTTCGTCTCGCTACTGCCGAAGACGCGTTCCGGGAAGCTGCTGCGCCGGTCGATCCAGGCTCTTGCCGAGGGACGCGATCCGGGCGACCTCACCACGATCGAGGACCCCGCCGCACTCGAGCAGATCCGCAATGCGCTGGCGGGAGCGCCTTGAGACCCACGGCGACGGCCCACTTGCGCACGCCGGCCCACGTCCCGATCGCGATCACCACCCGCGGCGACGGCGTCGAGAACATCCATTGGGGCTCGGTCGCGGTCGCGGACCGCAGCGGCCACGTGCTCCACGCCGCGGGCGAACCCCGTGCCGTGGTGTTCACGCGCAGTGCGCTGAAGCCGCTGCAGGCGCTGCCGTTCGTCCGCGACGGGGGCCCGGCGCGCTTCGGCTACGATCGCGCGCAGGTCGCGCTGCTCTGCGCGAGCCACTCCGGCGAGGCGCGGCACGTCGAGGCGGTGCGCGACATGCTCGCGCGCGCCGGCAACCGGCCGGACGACCTGCAGTGCGGCACTCACGCACCGGGCCACTACGAGGTGAGGGGCGAGGTGCCGCCGCCACCGCCGTACACGCCGCTCGCGCACAATTGCTCCGGCAAGCACGCCGGCATGCTCGCGTGCTGCGCGCTCCATGGCTGGCCCAGGGGCGACTACCTCGACCCGGGGCACCCGCTGCAGCGCGAGATTCGCACCGCGGTCGCGACCTTCAGCGGCATCGCCGAAGGCGATCTCCCCGCGGGCATCGACGGCTGTTCGGCGCCCAACTACGCGCTCCCACTCGCGGCGTTGGCGCGTGCCTTTGCGCGCCTCGCCGCCGCGGCGGCCGACGATGCGGACTTCGGCGCGGCGCCCGCGACGCTGCGGGACGCGATGGTGGCATTCCCCGAGATGGTTTCCGGTACCGGACGCCCGGACGCGGCGCTGATGTCCGCCGGGCGGGGCGACTGGGTGGCGAAGGTCGGCGCGGAGGGCGTGCAGGCCATCGGCATCGCGAGCCTCGGCATCGGCGTCGCCGTCAAGGTGGCCGACGGCGCGAAGCGGGCACTGCTGCCCGTGGTGGTCGCCGTGCTGGACCAGCTCGGTCTGCTGGACGCCGCTCGTCGGGAGGCGCTGACGCCGTACGCCCGCCCGAACGTGCTCAATTACCGGGGGATCATCACCGGCACGATCGAGTCCGTGGTCGAGCTTCGGCGGCGATGACCTCGCCGGGCGAGATCCCGCGGCCCCGTGCCGCGCCGGCCGGGCTGCGCATCCACCCCCCTGCGCCGGCCGGAATCCTTGCGATAATCGGGGTCGGACCTCATCTTCGATGAACTTCGGCGCCAAACGACGGTCTTTCGGTGCGAGCGTGCTCCGCCGGCCGTCGGCATTCCAACGGCCTGCCGGTGTCCGGAAGGAACATCCTTCCGGCCGGCGGCTCCACAACAACGCACGTCCAGGGACAGAAGAACCCGCTGATGGGTGATCGCGAGGTCGATCAGCTGCTGGTGGAGCGTGCGCAGCGTGGCGACAAACGTGCGTTCGAGCTGCTGGTGGCGAAGTACCAGCGCAAGTTGGGGCGACTCCTGTCGCGGATGGTGCGCGACCCGGCGGAGGTCGAGGACGTGACGCAGGAAGCCTTCATCAAGGCCTACCGCGCGCTGCCGAGCTTTCGCGGGGACAGTGCCTTCTACACGTGGCTTTACCGCATCGCGATCAACACCGCCAAGAACTACTTGGTCGCCCTGAGACGCCGAGCCCCGACGACGACCGAGTTCGACAACGAGGACGCCGAGAACTTCGAGGAAGCCGAGGGCCTGCGCGACTCCGCGACGCCGGAAAGCGAGCTGCACGGCAAGCAGATCGCAGCCACGGTGAACCGCGCGATGGAGGCGCTCCCGGAAGATTTGCGCAAGGCGATAACTTTGCGCGAGATCGAGGGTCTGACGTACGAAGAGATCGCCGCCGTGATGAACTGCCCCATAGGTACCGTGCGGTCGCGGATCTTCCGCGCCCGCGATGCAATCGCCGCCGAGTTGCGGCCCCTGCTCGATACGGACGAGAACCGGAGATGGTGATGAACGAGGACCTTTCGCGGCTGATGGACGGGGACCTGAACGAGACGGAGCTGGACCGCGTCGCCGGCGAGCTGCGACGGCCGCAGGCGCTCGCCACCTGGGCCTGCTATCACGCGATCGGGGACTCGCTGCGCGGCTGCCCCTACGGCTCCCCCGGGTTCGCGAACCGTTTCTCGGCAGCGCTCGCCGCCGAGCCGACAGTGCTCGCGCCGCGACCCAAGCTCGGGACCGAGCGGCCGGCGGCACGCTGGGCGGTGGCGGCGGCGGCGACCGTCGCCGCGGTAGGCGTCGTCGGATGGACCGCGTTCTCCCTCAGCGATGCGCCCGGAACCGCGGTCGCCAAGGCTCGCGAGGCGGCAGCCGTCACCAGCGCGCAGGTGCGACCGCAGATGCTTCCGCAGGACTACGTGCTCGTCCACCAGGAATACTCGCCGGCGACCGCGCTGCAGGGCGTGCAGCCCTACCTTCGCGCGGTGTCCGTGCAGGGAAGCGACGTCCGACCGTGAGCATCGGCTTCGCCCCGGCGCCGCAGGGCGCCCCAGCGACGCCGGTACGGCGTCTCGCGCAAATCGCTGCCGTGTTCGTCGCGGTGGCGGTTGCGCCCGTTCACTTGGCTCGTGCGCAGGATGCCTCCACCTGGCTCGGCAAGGCCGCGAAGGCCGCGCGCGAGCTCACCTACGTCGGCACGATCGTCTACCAGCACGGTCCGCGGGTGGAGACCTCGCGGCTCACGCATCTCTACGAGAACGGCGCCGAGCACGAGAAGCTCGTCAACCTCGACGGACCGGCCCGAGAGGTGATCAGAAGCCAGGGCGAGGTGCGCTGCTACTACCCCGACGCGAAGATCGTCCGCGTCGAGCCGCGCACGTTCCGCAACGTCTTTCCCTCGCTGTCGCAGCAGCAGCAGCAGGCGCTCGCCCAGTTCTACGAGTTCCGCGTCGGAGAGGTCGCGCGCGTGGCCGGGCACGAGGCCCAGGCGATCGTCTTCGAGCCCCGCGACGGGCTCCGCTACGGTCACAAGTTCTGGGTGCACCGCGACACCGGGCTGCTGCTGAAGGCACGGCTCATCAACGAGAAGGGCGAGGTCGTCGAGCAGTTCGCGTTCACCGACATCGCGATCGGCGTGCGCGTCGAGCGCGACCACGTGAAGCCGAGCTGGGCCGGCACGCCGCCCGACTGGCAGCTCAAGGAAGGCACCGCCGGCGACGGGGTGGCGCAGGACACCGGCTGGGCGGTGACGCGCGTTCCACCGGGGTTCGTCAAGATCACGGAGGGGTTCCGAACGCTGCGGGGCAAGCGCGATCCGGTCGCGCACATCGTGTTCTCCGACGGGCTCGTCGCCGTATCGGTGTTCGTCGAGTCCATCACCGGGGTGCCCGGCCAGGCGCTCGGCACGATGCGCCAGGGCGGCCTCAACGTCTACAGCATGAAGGTCGACGACCACTTCGTCACCGTCCTCGGCGAGGCCCCCGCCGCGACGGTGCGCCAGATCGCTTTGTCCGTCGCGCGCCGCTAGGCGTGCGTCCTGTTCCCCGGAGAAGAGAGAATATGACGACGTTCGCCCGCCGCCTTGCCCTTGGCTGCGCTTCGCTCGCGCTGGCCGCCACGCTCGTGGTCGGGTCGCCGCCCGCCGACGCGCAGGGGCGGGGCGCGATGCTCCCTGACTTCACCGAGCTCTACGAGAAGCAGGGCCCCGCGGTCGTGTCCATCGACGTGGTCCAGCGCACGCGCCGCAACCAGCGCACGCCGGAGCTGTCCGAGGACGATCCGTTCTACGAGTTCTTCCGGCGCTTCGGACCGGTTCCACGCGGCGGCCCGCAGCGCGAGTTCGAGACCCAGAGCGCAGGGTCCGGGTTCATCGTCTCGGCGGACGGCTACATCGTCACCAACGCGCACGTCGTCGACTCGGCCGACGAGGTCAAGGTACGCCTGACCGACCGTCGCGAGTTCGTTGCCAAGGTGATCGGCTCAGACAAGCGCACCGACGTCGCCGTGATCAAGATCGACGCGAGGGACCTGCCGAAGGTCACGGTCGGCGACGCCGAGAAGCTCAAGGTCGGCGAGTGGGTGGTGGCGATCGGCAAGCCGTTCGGGCTCGAGAACACGATGACCGCCGGGATCGTGAGCGCCAAGGGCCGCGACCTGCCGCAGGAAAACCTCGTTCCGTTCATCCAGACCGACGTTGCGATCAATCCCGGCAACTCCGGCGGGCCGCTCTTCAACCTCAAGGGCGAGGTGGTCGGCATCAACTCGCTCATCTATTCCCGCTCGGGCGGCTACATGGGGCTCGCGTTCGCGATACCCATCGACGTCGCGATGAACACGGTGAGCCAGCTGCGCGACAAGGGTCGCGTCACGCGCGGTCGCATCGGCGTGCAGATCCAGGAGGTGACGAAGGAGTCGGCGGACTCGTTCGGCCTGAAGGCGGCCTCCGGCGCGCTGGTGAACTCGGTGGAGAAGGGCGGCCCGGCGGAAAAGGCCGGCGTCGAGCCGGGCGACATCATCCTCAAGGTCGACGGCCGCGAGGTGGGCAACAGCAATACACTGCCGCGGATCATCACGCAGGTCCGGCCGGGCACCAAGGTCACGCTCACGGTCTGGCGCGGCGGCGCCCAGCGCGACATCGCGGTGACCGTCGCGGAGATGACGGAGGAGGCGCCGTCGGCGCAGCGGCGCAGCGGCACCCCGCCGCCGAAGGAGAAGGCGAAGCCCAACCGCATGGGCCTCGTGCTCTCCGACCTCACCCCCGAGCAGCGCAAGGAAGCCGACGTCAAGGCCGGCGTGCTGGTCGAGGACATCCCCGGCGGCGTGCGCGGCAACGTGCAGCCCGGCGACGTCATCCTCTCGGTGAGCAGCCGCGGGGTCACGACCGAGGCGCGCACGGCGGTGCAGGTGAACGAGCTGCTCGCCAAGCTCGAGAAGGGCGAGTCCGTGACGCTGCGACTGAAGCGCGGCGACCAGACCTTCTTCTCGACGGTCCGCCTGCAGAACGGCGAGTAGCGGGAGACGTCATCCCGGAGCCCGGCCCGTGCGCTTCACCCTGCTGTCGCGGTCGTACTGTCACCTCTGCGACGAGATGCTGGAGGCGCTGCGGCCGGTCGCAGCCGGTGTGCCGGTCGACGTGATCGACGTCGATGCGCCCGAGCACGCCGCGCTCGAGGCGCGCTGGGGCGACGCTGTGCCCGTGCTGTTCGCGGGGGAGCCTTCCGCGGGTCACGAGCTCTGCCGCTACCGGCTCGACGCGGCGCGCGTGACTGCTGCGCTGGTCGCCACGCTCGCCGGCCCGGACCCGATCCGCTAGAATCCCATGTTTTGCATCGCTGCGCCGGGGGCTCGCGCCGCCGGCGCCGCCGCGCGTTGGCGCGGACACCCGTCCACCCGGACCGCATCCCGTGCGTCACATCCGCAACTTCTCGATCATCGCCCACATCGACCACGGCAAGTCGACGCTCGCCGATCGCTTCATCCAGCGTTGCGGCGGCCTTGCCGACCGCGAGATGAGCGAACAGGTGCTCGACTCGATGGACCTCGAGCGCGAGCGCGGCATCACGATCAAGGCGCAGACCGCGGCGCTGTCCTACGAGGCCCGCGACGGCCAGGTGTACCGCCTGAACCTGATCGACACGCCCGGCCACGTCGACTTCGCGTACGAGGTCTCCCGCTCGCTGTCCGCCTGCGAGGGTGCGCTGCTCGTCGTCGACGCCTCGCAGGGCGTGGAGGCGCAGACGGTCGCGAACTGCTACACGGCGATCGAACTGGGCGTCGAGGTCGTGCCGGTGCTGAACAAGATCGACCTGCCGTCGGCAGAGCCGTCGCGAGTGATGGAGGAGATCGAGGACATCGTGGGCATTCACGCGCACGATGCAATCCTGGCGAGCGCCAAGACCGGCGAGGGCATCGACGACATCCTCGAGGCCGTCATCGCGCGCGTGCCGCCGCCGCAGGGCGACCCGGGGGCGCCGCTGCAGGCATTGGTCATCGACGCGTGGTTCGACAACTACGTCGGCGTCGTGATGCTCGTGCGCGTCATGAACGGCACGCTGAAGCCGAAGGACAAGGTCCTGCTGATGGCGACCGGCGCGGTCCATCAGTGCGAACAGGTCGGTGTCTTCACCCCCAAGTCGGTCGCGCGGGACCAGCTGTCGGCGGGCGAGGTGGGCTTCGTGATCTCCGGGGTGAAGGAGCTCGCCGAGGCCAAGGTGGGAGACACGATCACCCACGTGCAGCGGCCCGCGGCCGGCGCCCTGCCCGGGTTCAAGGAAGTGAAGCCGCAGGTCTTCGCCGGGCTCTTTCCGGTCGAGTCGAACCAG
>Ga0209079_10001165_pt1 | contig 9996 bp, 8 predicted proteins | sample PPLLaktember2015_2_FD_187259 | JGI IMG/M metagenome (GOLD analysis project Ga0209079, IMG submission 187259) | Freshwater sediment microbial communities from Prairie Pothole Lake near Jamestown, North Dakota, USA - PPLs Lake P7 Core (6) Depth... | ecosystem: Environmental > Aquatic > Freshwater >... | reverse complement strand
TCGATCCCCCGGATGGCAGCCTGCGCGATGAGGCTCGTGGTCAGGCATCCCGAGAGGCCTACGAGGACGTACTCGACGGGGTTTGCCCCCACGTTGTTGCCCAGCAGGACCGGCGGTTCGTCGATCTCGAAGACGAGCGGTTTGCGCGACGTGTCTTCCTGCAGGGCCCCGTAGAAGTCCTTGACCGTCGCGCGGTTGTGGGTGCCCTCCATCCACTGGTTGGTTGCTCGGAACTTGAATTTTGCGATCTCCGGGTTCTTCCGGATTGAGTCGATCGTTTCCGTCAGTTTGGTCACATTGATCCCATTCAATACGTTATCCTTTGTCATGGTTACCTCCTTCCACGATTCAGTGATTCACCTTGCTGACAAGGCTCACCCCTGCCTTTTCCGGAGCGGAAGGGCTGATCCCATCTCTCTCTACGGCGGGGGAAGACGGTTACTTTGTAGGGGAAGTGAGGGCCGAGCCGCCGCAGACCAAGTCTGTCAAGCCGCCTTCGCCTTTCTCATGGCGTTGCATGTCAGGCATATGGAGAGCCCCTTCTTGTACATATAGTCGAAGACGTCCCCGCTCATCACGTCGTCGAGATTCTCTTTTCTCGCCTGGAGCTGCCTCTGCCAGCAACTCTTTTCAGTAATCAGCAGACGACCCGGCTGATTGGGACACTGCACCATCGATGGCGGTTTTCCGCCATCCACTTCTCGATCTGGTTTTGATACCCTTTCATGGCGCCCTCCTTTTTGAATTCATGCCGTTGGTAAGCTGTCCCGAAGTTAAAGACCGTTTCGGCGTTAAGGGGGTGTGATCGGTTGCAGGCTGTGCGCGTGCATGCTATCATCAATCCCATCTCACCGGCTCTCTCCTGCCGGATCGGTTGGTCGGTGACGCTATTTTTACCGTTCCTTAACGTTTAATCCATCTGTGTAAACATGATTTGAGGCGGGAAAATCCCTCACGGCCGTCTAAGGAAAAGGATGAGGAAGGATCAGGATTAAACTGAAGGCACATCGGGTTAATCCCCATTACGCCGGCTGGTCTTCAATGGTATAAATGATCCAAATGACTCAATCGTAGCGATTGCGAGGTGTTGCGCTCCTCAGGCTCATGTCAGGCCTGCGCAGAAAAAGATTCTTTCCATGCCGGAAAGAGGCAAAGATACCTTAATGGCTGGCCGTCGATGACGGCGCGGCTTCCGGACCCCCGGGAGCGGCGCAAACACCCCAACGAGACATGCAGGAAAGAAGACAACAGGAGCGAAGAGATGTCGACCATACGGGTTTTGCTTGCCGATGACCACAAGATCATCCGGGACGGACTCAAGACGTTGATCGAAAAAGAAGCCGGCATGGAGGTGATCGCCGAAGCGGAAAATGGCCGTAAGACGGTCCGGCTGGCCCAGAAGCTCCACCCGAACGTGGTGATCATGGACGTGACCATGCCGGACATGAACGGGATTGACGCCACGCGGAAGATCATGGAAGAGACCCCCGGAGTCCGGGTCATAGGCCTCTCGATGCACTCCGACCGGCGCTATGTGCTGGGCATGCTCGAGGCCGGGGCGTGCGGCTACCTTCTCAAGGATTGCGCCTTCGAGGAATTGGCCACGGCCATCCGCAATGTGGCGGGGGGGAATACGTACCTAAGTCCGAGGATCGCCGAGGTGGTGGTCAAGGGGTATCTCGACAAGGCGCCCGGGCCTTCCCAGGGATCGGGCTCCGTTCTCACTCCGCGCGAGCGCGAGGTCCTCCAGCTTCTGGCCGAGGGGATGGCGGCCAAGGAGATTGCCGTTCACCTCAACGTGAGCGTAAAGACCGTCGAGACCCACCGCCGGAACATGATGGAGAAGCTCAACATGCGAAGCATCGCCGAGCTGACGAAGTATGCCGTTCGGGAAGGGCTGGTGAGCATCGAGGGGTGAGCCTGATGCCCGTCCTGCCGACGCCGACAGGCCCGGAAGTTCAGGTTCTTTTTCGTCAGTGTCGGCCCCGATCAGGCACCCTTTTTCCCGTTCCGGGTCTTGAGCGATGCGGTGTTGCCTGCCGCCCTCTTCGGCAAGTTGACGGTCACCTCCGAACCTTTGCCCGGCTCGGACTTGATATGGATTTTCCCGCCGTAAGACTTCACCCTCTCACGGATGCTGAATAAGCCAAACCCGCCCTCGGATTGCACAGTGCCGGCCATCCCGGTATCGAATCCCTGCCCGTCATCGGTAACAACCGCGCGGACGGTATTCTTCTCCTCGGCGAGCCGGATGCTGGCATTCCGGGCCCGGCTGTGTTTGACGATGTTCTGCACGAGCTCCTTCACCACCTGGAAGATCATCACCTCCATGTCCTGCCCCAGGTTTCTGAGCCTGCCTCCAAATGAACACGAGACGGAGATGCCCTGCCTGGCGTTCACTTCCTCCGCCAGTGCCTCCACGGCCACCTGCAGCCCCATGTCATAGAGCACGGGGTTGCTGATGTCCGTCATCAGGGCCCGTGTCTGCCGGATGGACTGACCGAGCAGCTCCTGGGCCTCCGAAACGGCAGTGCGGATTTCGTCGTTGACCGGCACGCTCCTGAGCAGGTCGAGCCTCATTTTCGTGGCCGCCAGCGCCTGCGCCACCTCGTCGTGCAGAAGCACCGATATTTTCTTGCGCTCCCGCTCTTCCGCCATGACCAGCTCCGAGGCCAGCTTGCGGAGGTCATCCCGGCCCTTCTCGAGGTCCTCCAGGAGCAGAATCAGCTCCGTCGTGCGCTCCCGGACCCGCTGCTCCAGCTGTTCATTGGCGAGCCGCAAGGCCTCTTCGCTGGCACGAAGCTCCTGTTGTGCCTGGACGCGCTGCATGGCCACGGCGACCTGATCGGCCACGATCCGCATCAGCTCCACCTCCTCGGGGGTGAAGCGGGCCCGGGTCTTTGTACCGAAGGACAGCGTGCCGATGAGGCGGTCCTGGGCCTTCAGCGGGTGGCAGCAGTAGGCCTGGATCCCGTAGGACCGGACCAGCTCGGTCCGCACATCGGGCGTGTGAAAGATGTCTTCGGCAATGATACGGGTCTTGTCCCGTGCAACGCAGCCGCAGACGGCAGCGCCGTAGTCCAGCCACTCGAGCTTCCGGACCTCCTCTTCGGGGATGCCGGCGCAGGCATTCAAGCGGAGCCTTCCTGCGCTTTCGTCGACCATGAAGTTGAAGAACGCCTGGCAGTCCAGGTGCTCCATGACGTCCCGGCAAAGCTTTTCGATCAGGTCCTGGGCGTCATCCGTGGCCAGCAGGCGGCCTGCGGTGTCAGAGAGCAGACGGAAACGAGCCTCGCTTTCCTGCAGGGCCTGCAGGGTCTGCCGGCTCTGCAGGCGCAGGCGCAACGATGTGATCCCGTAGGTCAGATCGTCGGCCATCTCGGAAAGCAACTTGATTTCCTCTTCGGAAAAGGAATCAGGTTGGATCGAATAGATGGTCACGGCGCCGAAGGCCCTCCCGGCGCCCAGCAGGGGAATGGCGAGGGACGAGGCATAGCCTCGCTTGAGGGCTTCGTCGCGCCAGGGCTCGAACCGTGGATCCGTGAGCATGTCGGTGCACAGGATCGGTTTCCCGGTCCGGATCGACGTCCCGGTGGGGCCCCGGCCCTGCTCCCGGTCGGCCCAGGTCAGGGTCAGTGTCTCCAGGTACCCTTCGGAGAAACCGGCATGGGCGACGGGCCGCACCGTTCTGTCTTCGTCGTCATAGGCATAGCCGATCCAGACCATGGCATAGCCACAATCCTGGACGACGATGCGGCAGACCTCCTCCAGGAAGGCCAATTCCTCCTCGGCGCGCATGAGGGCCTCGTTGCTGCGGCTCAAGGCCCGGAGCGTCCGGTTGAGCTTGCGGAGCTCTTCTACCTGCCTCCTGCGTTCCGTGATGTCGATGCAGGTGCCCACCCATTCCCGCACGCTGCCGTCATCATTCAGGATCGGCACGCCGCGGGCCAGGAAATGCCGGTAGACACCGTCATGCCGGCGCAGGCGGTACTCGGTCTCGTAGCCCTGCTTTTCTTCGACAGCTTTTTGCCAGACGGCCAGGGTGATCTCGGCATCGTCGGGATGAAGCGCCTTTGACCAGCCCCGGCCCCGCATCTCGTGGAAGGTCTGGCCTGTATATTGTCGCAATGCGGGCAAGTCCTCCACGACCTCGCCGTCGGCATTGGTCGCCCAACCCATCTGGCCCGTGACTTCGATATACGAGCGATACCTTGCTTCGCTGCGGCGCAGGGCCTGCTCGGCCTCGATGCGCTCGGTGATGTCCTCGTTGAGGACGACAACACCCGAAATCCTGCCGTCGCCGGATTTCAGGGGAACGGCCGAGTTGAGGATCGTCTTTCTCGCCCCGTCGAAACATTCGATTTCGAGGACCTCCTTGAGGCTCGTCTCCCCCTTCTTCACGGCGCGGACGACGGCCCAGTCCTCGGGGCCGAGGGGTTGCCCCGTCTCGGCCCACCAGGCCCTGTAGACGTGGAATTCCTCCGGGTCGACGTAGCGCGCCCCGGCCCAGATCTGCCTGCCTGCCTCGTTGCCGTAAACGATCTTGCCCGTTTCGTCTGCGAACCACACACCGACGGGAAGATGGTCTGCGACGGCTTTCATCCTGAGCTCGATTGCCTGAAGGGACTCCTCGGCCCGCTTGCTTGCGGTTGTGTCGATGCAGATGCAGGACATGCTCAGCGGCTGACCGCTCTCATCGTAGAGCGTGCTTCCCCACGCGCGTATCCAGCGCTGCTGCCCGTCGGGGCGGATGATGCGATACTCGTTTTCAAGCGGCGTCCCTTCCCGGATCGAGCGATGGATCCTCTCCATGGCCGGTTGACGGTCATCGGGGTGCATAACGCCCAGCCAGGTTTCGAACGATGCCGATGCCGCGGGGTCCAGGCCGAACAGGGTGTAGAGCTCCTCGGACCACGTGAACTTCCCCGTCGACATCGTCCAGCCCCAGATTCCGGCATTTGCGGCGCGCTGGGCGATTCTGAGCAGGTCATAGGAAGCCCGAAGAGACTCCTCGGCCTGCAGGCGATCCGTAATGTCCATGAATATGACCGCGAACTGTCCCGGTGCGGGACGGTACGCAAAGACCTCGTAGTCCCTGCCCAGCGCCGTGGAGCGGCTCTTGAAATGGGCAGGCGCGCCGGTGAGAGCGACCTCGCCGTACCGCTTGATCCAGAGCGGCTCGATGCCCGGCAGAACCTCGAACACGGTTTTCCCGACGACGTCTTCGCGCTTCAACCCGGTCTGCCGCTCGAAGGCCGGGTTGACGTCCAGGAAGCGGTAGTCGCAGGGCTTGCCGCTTTCGTCGTAGAGGAGTTCGTGGAGGGCGAACCCTTCGTTCATGCTCTCGAAGAGCCCGCGGTAGCGCTCCTCGCTTTCCTTCATTGCCGCCTCGGACCGCTTGCTTTCGGTCACATCCCGCCCGTAGAGGTTCGCGTAATTATGCTCCACGATGGGCATCACGACGAATGAGAAATCCCGGCCGGCAACGTGCATCTCGAAATCCCGCGGTGTGCCTTCGTTCAATGCGGCCTCGACAACCTGGCGAATCTGCACCGGGATGACACCGGCGCTTTCGGCACGCCACTCCGCCAGGACCGGATCTGCTGCGGGGTTGGAAAAGAGCGGGATGCCGTCCCGGTTGACCCGCAGGACCGGCTCGGGGTTCTGGATCGGGAACAGGGCCGCGCTTTGGATGGCTTCCTCGGCCTTCCTGGCCTCGGTGATGTCGCGCACAGCGGTCAATCGGCGATCACGTCCGTCGTGCCGCACGGTCTTCCCGTGGGCTTCGACCCTGATCGGGCTTCCGTCCTTGCGGAACATCCGGTGCACCACCGCGCTTTCAAGCCCCGAAAGGATATTGTCCAGTACACGGTCCCTGTCATCGGGGTGAATCAGCATGGAGACGTCCATGCCAAGCAGCTCCGGGCGATCATAGCCGCTGATTCTGCAGAATTGCTCGTTGATGTCCGTGAACCGTCCGTTTTCCGTGATGGCGACGCCTTCAAAGGTGGCCCCGGCAAGCGTCCGGAAACGCGACTCGCTTTCCCGCAGCGCTTCGTCAGCTCGTTTGCGCTCGGTGATATCGCGGACGATGAACGTCTTCGTTGCGCCTGCCCCGTACTTCATCTCCCGGGAGACAGACAACTCGGCAGGAAAGATCGTACCGTCCTTTCTCGCAAGCTCCATTTCCACGTCTTTCCAGGATTCCCCGGACAGGCATGCGGAAAAGGAGTCCCGGGACTGTTCGGGAACAATCAGTTCCTCCAGGATTCGATTGACGGCCTCACCCGGGCCGTATCCGAATGTTTGCTCGGCGGCGGGGTTCATCAGGAGGATCCTTCCCTCGCGGTCGCAGGCGACGATGGCATCCGTCGCCATCTCGACCAGGGCCCTATAGTGCGTTTCGGCCTTTCTGAAATAGTCGGCCAGGGCCCGCTCGACGGTCGTGCCTTTGCTTCTCGCTTCACCCAGGGCTTTCATCGCCGCGACCGCCAGGTAGACATCCCCAAGGTATTGCGATGCTCTCCCCAGCCAGCTCAGCGGGCTGCCGGGCGCTCCGAGGGCAACCCCGACGATCCCTGCAGCGATCAGCAACAGCGCATTGATGGAATAAAGGAGAAAACCGGTTTTCCTCTCCGCGTAAACCGCCATCATCAGCAGGGCGGAAGTGAGCAGAAGCGTGACGGAAACGGTGAGCACAACCTGCCGGATCACGGTAGGTCCTTCACCCGGGATGAAGAACGGCGGGGTCAGATCGAGTATCGCGGCAGCGGTGAAAAGTGCCCCTACCAGGAAGATCCCCAGGTAGGCCGCGCCGGCCGCCGGCGCCCTGTGAACCGGCTCGGTTTCTCTTCCCATCCCGAGGGACACCGAAAGGGAGCTCAGAAAGAAGCAGGCCGATGCGAAGAGGACACCGACATTGTGAACCGTCACCGTGTGATTGGGGCCGTAAGGGGAGCGGATCAGCCACCCGGCCGTAAAGGAGGTATAACCGAAGGCGAGCACACCGCACCCCAGGAGCAACACATTCGGAAACCCGCCGCGGAGATAACTCCTGAAGCTCAACCAGGCGATGAAAAAGCACAGGCCCGTGATGAAGACGGAGTTCAGGGCAAAGAGAAGCCAAGGGGGCTCGAAGATATATTTCGCGGATCGAAGGTCGGGGCCTACGGCGTAGAGGATGGCAAAGAGCACGATGAACAAAAGAACGGGCAGGGATTCGGGCTTGCCGAACAGGCCGGACAAAAACCATTTCTTTTCAGATCTTTCTGCTGAATGTCCCATAAGACCATCTCCTGGAACGGGCCGTTCCGGGCGGGGTTTGTTGTCCATCCGGGGCTGTTGTCCGTCCCGATGGCATCGAATCCTCTGCCGCTGCGGACGCATCGAAGGTTCTTACAATATTCCGCTCGGCCTGGGAATAAGGGTTTAGCTGATATCCTTATCAGGGAATCCCCTAGGGGATCAAATCCGCCTGGAACGCGATCCGTTGCTTTCCTCGGTTGTTCGTCGCTTGTCGTGATGGTAGGATAGGATTCGTTATTCTAAGACATTTTTGACCTTCAAACATAATGAAATCATCGGGGCGTCGACACGATGCAGGGGGTGATTCGGTACTAAGCATAATCCTTGTCCAAATTAAGGGTTTTCCTGATAGTTTTCCGCCTCATGATGCGGTAAGCAGCATAAAGGAATGAATGGCAGGCCGACGGGAGATGGAGTTCGGAACCCTTCGAGAAGGAAATCTATGAATGCCAGGGTAGTAATCGTTGACGATCACAAGATGTTTCGGGACGGGCTTCGAGGGCTGATCAATGCCGAACCGGGCATGGAGGTCGTGGGCGAGGCCGTCGACGGCAGAGAAGCCATCGAAGTGGCCCGCAGGCTTGCCCCCGACGTCGTGGTCATGGATATCAGCATGCCGGGAATGAACGGGATCGAGGCGATGCGGCACCTGATCAAGGACAGGCCGGCGGTCAAGGTGATCATTCTGTCCATGTATTCGAGCGACCCCCTGGTGCAGAGCGTTCTGGCGGCCGGTGCCGCCGGGTATGTATTGAAGGGCTCCGACTTCGCTGAACTGGCTTCGACGATCCGCCGCGCATGCGGCCTTCAGGATTGTTAATCTGTAAAAAAGAGAAGGCGGAAATCCTGTCAGGGCACCCCGGAGATGCGGGCGTGCCCTTTTTTTGTCCGGACCGGGCGGGCGACGTTCAGCATCCTGAAAGCACTGGATGCGGGGCTCAAGGTACTTCAGGGCGGGGCGCCCCTGGTCATGAATGAAGTCCACCCCATCCGGTAGGAGAGGGGGCCGGACAGGGTGGAGCAGGAGGGGGGTGTTTATGAGAAACCTTGGATGTGCGGATAAGCGACCGTCACGTCATCAAGAGGTTCGCCACGACATCCTTGAGGATCTTGACCCGTGATGACAAATCGCGCTTGGCGGTTTTCTTCGCAAGATCCCTGAGGCTGTCCAGCTCGAAGTGACCGCAGGAATGGCCATTTGCCTCTTCCTCGGGGAACATGTGGAAGGTCACCTTGATTTTGAACAATACGCTGGGCCCGATCTGATCGGCCAGCCTGGCCATGACCCTCCTGATGAGGATGTCCCGCACATGGGGCGCTGCCGATTGGAGCTCCGTGAAGACGATGCCCGCTACGGCTCCCCGCTTGTACCATCCGAGGACATCCGTCTCGCGAATGCCGGATGCAAGGGCTTGCTGCAGCTTGCGTCGCACATCAGCCGGGTTGGTCCCCATCAGGCCGGAGATGTCAAGCCGCATCAGCATCAGGGGCCGCATCGAACGCTGAGAACGCTTCTTCTCGAGGTTGAGCATCTCGTTGAATTGAGCTTCCTCGTAGAAGTCCTCCTTTCCCCGGAAGACATTCTTTGCCGTCCCGCGTTTGGATACCCGCCGTAAATAGCCGTCATGGTTGTCCATCAGATTCATTTTAGCCTTTTGTCCCGATCGCACAGTAACAAGAGTTGCAAGCATCCTCCAATCGGGGAAAACCTGATTTGTCACGTCGAAATACCGTACGTTGAAATCGATTGCAGGCACAGGAAGGAACACAGACAGGGGGACAGGGCCTCTCCTTCTCCACCGGAACTTCTTCAGTCCACCTTCGGCACCTGCCCGGTCAACCTCCGGATGTCGCCCCTGCCGAGCCAGTACACGGCCAGGGCAACAGCCGCGAGCCCCGCGACGATTAAGGGAACCGTGAGAATAGCCTCCGGCAGGTATTCATGAAGACCCCAGAAGCCGAAGCCGATGAAGATCAGCGCCGCGCCCCACTTGACGGCCCTCTCGGGGATCTTCTTCCCCATCACGATGCCGATGCCGATCCCGATGGCGTCCGCAATCAGCATCCCCGCCGTGGTGCCCACCAGAACGGGCAGCACCGACTGGTACTTGGCCGCCAGGGCCACAGTGGCAAGCTGCGTCTTGTCACCCATCTCGGCGAAGAAAAAAGCAACGGCCACGGTCCAGAAGGGACTGAAGTGATATCGCTTGTCCTCCCCCTCCAGTTCGTCGCCCCGGATCGTCCAGAGGCCGAAGAGGATGAACGAAGCCGCCGCGGCGATCTGGACATAGTGGAGGGGCACGAGGTTTGTCAGATAATTGCCTGCAAGCACCGCCAGGAAGTGGTTGAGGACGGTGGCGGCGAAAACACCCCACATGACCGTTGAGGCCTTGTAGCGCGTGGCGAAGGCCATGGCCAGCAACTGGGTCTTGTCCCCCATCTCGGCGAGTACCACGAAGCCGAGGGAGGCGAGAAAAGCAGTCATTGCGTTTTCCTCTCACGGGCAAAAAAAACGAGACCCGGTATGACAGTTCGTCACACCGAAGGTCTCGCTAATTGGCTCTCACCAACGGCAAGGCCAGGCGTTGCCGCCAGCATGTTGACCTTGCCTCTCTAGCTACTCCCCTTCAGGAGCACGTGCTTTATAGAGGAGTCGGGGCCGAAGGTCAAGGATTTTTCCCCGGGGCAATG
>Ga0209079_10001164_pt1 | contig 10001 bp, 8 predicted proteins | sample PPLLaktember2015_2_FD_187259 | JGI IMG/M metagenome (GOLD analysis project Ga0209079, IMG submission 187259) | Freshwater sediment microbial communities from Prairie Pothole Lake near Jamestown, North Dakota, USA - PPLs Lake P7 Core (6) Depth... | ecosystem: Environmental > Aquatic > Freshwater... | reverse complement strand
TTTGGCACATTGTCCAATACGGATGAAACCATTTGAGATTTCAACTTTTCATTGATGAGAATTAATTTACTCATAGATACCCTGCGGTGTCATTGTATCCAATCGCTCATTGAGCATAGCAATCAAACGCACATTTTCCGTTTCGTTGAATGTTTGGTATGACATTTCACGCGCTATGTTGATCAGAATTCTGTACCCCTTTTCATGCAGCATCTTTTCAGGCTCGGTGTACATGCCGGACAAGTATTTGCGCTGCAATGCCACCCCTGATATGCCGTATAATTGATCTGTTTGGTATAGAATTTCGTTGATCTTTATTAGCACATCATCACCTCTGTAAATGTTATTAGCAACTGCATATTGCACCTCTGATAATACCATTGAATCATCCGACTTCGCCTGAACCATTAGCATCTCATCCACCAATTCAATATCAGACATCAGATCAAACCTTTTCGGGCTTTGTACAATTACCTCAGCTGCCTCAAATCGACCTGATTGACCGTTGTAGTTAACATACGCACTCGAATAGGTTAACGCCCTTTTTAGGTTGTTAAATATGTGATTTGCAAAGGCAAGTAAATAGGTGTATTGATCTTTACGATCTTCTTTTTTCGCATCACCTGATTCAGTTCCGTTGATCTTTTTATTGAGATACAACGACTTTTCGCAACGCTCATAAAACGTCTGCCACCGCCTCAAATGGTATTCAGGGATGCCGACATCAGGTGTAATAAATCGGGCTACATCGGGCAATGTACCGCCTAATTTAGCCAATCGGCTTTCGCTTATGGTGTACACTTCACCCGGATTGATTGATATTGTACCCTTGCCGCTGCATGTTTTGCACTTATGCGGCATCCATTGTTGTGTTAAATCATCCTGCGTCTGAATAATTCCCGTACCTACACACTCACTGCATTCACTTTCTACAAGTTGCTTTATCGGATAACTATACTGTTTAGTCATCATCTCATCGTCTGACATATTGCGCACCAATAAGTCAGCCCAATGAACGAAAGGCTGCACAAAGTTGTTATCACATGCCCATGCCGGTATACTTCCGAAATTGTGACTTATTTGAATTGGCTCACCTTTACCAATAGGTCTTACGACCTGAATATTTTTATCAAGAAAGTACAATTTTCCATCGCAAACGAATGCAATGGAATTATCATCGTACATTTTCACATGGTCTGGCTCTATGAACTCGATTGATGGAATGGCTACCGATGTAGGCATACCGTCATAATCCTTCACAATTACCGCCATAAAGCCCTGCGGATTGTTGATTGTAAAGTCAATAGCCTGATCGATTAAATCGGCTATCTTTTCTTCGCTAAACACCTCTGAGGTCTCAGCATCCAAACTGACCACATAGCTATTCGTCTGCATGATCGAACCCTTCACGAAGTTGATAAATCGGTCAATGATCTCCTTTGCAATTGGGCTGTAAATCGATAACCGCCAATTATAGCTATCATCCGATTCATTCGGGTGACGATTCAGTAAACGGTGTTTGAATAGCTTATCAAACTTTTTATTGTAGGTTTCAGGCGTTACAGATTCATGTTGCACCGAATACTTAGGACGTGCGCCCGTTGAATGTATCTGTATTGATAGCGAAGCCCCTACCCGCTGATCGAAATCAGCAGGCAGGAGTTTTGCATCTTTTTTATCGAACCTTTGAAAGAATTCGGTGTAATTCATTCGCTTAGAATGTGTTTTTTAACAAACGCGGTTGTGTAATAATTACCGATTGTGTGCCTGCTGTAATAGCCCTAACTCGTATGCGTGTAAACCTACCAGCACCTGTGTAATGCGTAACTGTATATGCCACTTTCATACTACCTGGACGTACATTAAATTTTCCTGTAACCAAACCTGCTGCGTCAGCCAATAATAAAGTATCGCAGTTGATACCATCTGCGCCCGGTGTGCCATGAACACGAACCCAATTAGTGCCATCCAATGACCCCTCCACTACAAAGTTAACATTTGATGTGCCGGAAATCTCTGTTTTGTAAACCTGCAACGTGAATGCCCCACCAACGATGTCGTTGATTGCATTAACAGGTGTTACAAATACAGCTTCATCTACATTGTTTAGCGTGTCACGAGTTGTTGTATGCGAGTTTGTCGTGCAGGTTAATAATACCTGTGCATCTGCGTTCATTGAAAATGCGAACGCTAACATTATGATCAAAAGTTTTTTCATTTTAAAAAATTGTTTTGTTGTTTAAAAATTTAATTAAATCGGTTGGTATAACCAACCCAAATTATTCTGTGCGCCTGAGGCAATGATGTCCAAATATGGAGTAGTTGCATATTTCAGTGGATCACCGATAAAATTCAAAGCATAATTTTTGAATTCTACTGATTGACCGTCTACATCATTATCCCACCCTGTCCAAAAGTTAATATCATAATCCATAAATTCACCTTGCTCATTTAAGAAAAGGTAAATGCGCCCTTGTTCCGTAACATAGCCACGAAATTTGAATGCAGGATTTTGGATGATATTTTTGTAAAAAAGACGATCCTCGTAAGGACTTGCTGTACCTGCTGCATCTGTATCAGTTGCCGCAAAATCTCTTGCCGTTAAACTTCTGCCTGTAGTTTTAGTACGTGCAGGACGTTTACGCGAAAAGTAATTTTTAGTAGTCGTTGTCGGATCAGACCATGCGAATTCAGCCAATTCAAAAGTGGCTGTCATTAGGAATGAATCAAATAACGAGGCAACTGCTGTGGCATGCAAAGTATCATCATAGTCACCTACTGGCATAGCTGTATCACAGCGTGCGCCTATCAATCTGATAGGTACTTCTGATCTTTGATATATGTCGCATTGTGTAGTGAGCGTTAAACTTAACGCACCTGCACATGCGGCATTACATGTTGAAAGCATCTGTTATATTTTTTGTGTTAAAAATCAAATTTATTCGCTTGCTACCGCTCAAAATTAATTGCACACAAAAACCGTTTCACACTTGCTTAATTGCAAATTTACATTAATATTCTGATATACTTCACCAATATTTTCGGTGTTATTCTCAAACAGGCTTTGCGCTGTTATCTGATAGGGCTTGCCGTCTATTTTCATTTCCTTTGATAAGGCAATGCATTCAAACATATCAGCGTAGAATTGCGGTATAGGTAACGATCTAAATTGAAAGTTTTTAATCACCGATGAACGGTAAACGACTGAACGTTGATTCGCTACCTTCTCGATCGTTGAAGGTATTTCAAGTAAGTCTGAATAAATCCGCATGTACAATTTACCATGATCGAATACGTTTCCGCTAAAATTATGAACTTGCCCTAAACAATCACTATTTGAAGGTGGGTAATATCCTTGAATAAATGTAGTAGGTAAATCACAATCAACCACCCGGAATGGTTTGCTAAAAAAAGTCAATGTTAGCCCGAATATTGATAAATTAACCGTCACTTTAAACCGGAAGCATGCCCTGTTTTCACTTGCGCAAAGTGGTGTGCCAAATATAGCAATCGGTGTTTGTATTGTCAAGTTGATAATAAATAGTGATGCCGCTATTTCGGAAGCTGTAGCGCAAAAACATATTCTTCCGGCTGCATGTTCAATAAATGGTAAAGGTGTTTGATCGACACCATGAATCCAATAATAGCCAACCCCTGCAAAATTAATCACTACAGTATCTCCGTAGACAACATTTAGTGCATAAAATGTTTTGCCCGCTGAATTATCCAATCCCAATCCCAATAGAAACGAATATTGCGCAATCTTTCGTGTGCCGTCATTTAGGTAGGCAAAGCGGTAATTACCAACAGCCGGGTTGATAGGTGACCCATAATTGCACAAAGTTGTTGTGCCTGTCAAGTCTACAATTGACAGATTTACATTTGATCCAATCGGCAAACCACCACTATTTGAAGTAATAAGCGGGTAGGGGATGTCTAATCGAAGGTTAATCAGATCCCGCCTTTCAATCGGGATGTAAAATTCATCATCATTGACACCCCTTTGGCATGAATCAACCAAAACAGGTGAAATAAAGTCTGTTTGTTCCCAAATTGGTATCATACTAAATTGGTTTTAATCGTTATCAATTGCCGTCCATAATCCATTTCGATCTCGTAAATTTCTGAAACCGTCACACCATCCTGGTGCAATACACGGTGAAACAGATCCACCGTTATAAATCTACAACAATACTGCATTTTAAATTCCGCTGAGATGTTTGTTCTTTTGGTAGGCGTTGCCGTGTCCTGAACATGGTATTCCCATAAATTCATGTTGCCTGATACACCATTTGCGTATTGATCGAATGACATTGGATAGTTCCAATAGGACGAGGCAAATACAGTTGCAAATGGATCATCGTCACGCATTGCAGGTATATCTGCACCGACTGAATTGTACAAGATATATTGTGCTTTCACCATTCTTGCATCTGACATTTCACTTGTCGGATCATATATGACTAATTTAGGTAGTCCGAATGTATCACCTTGCGTCTTTATAGATCCTTCGTATTCTGTGCCTGTGATCGGTCCTAAAAAGGCACTTTCGATGTTTGCATCATACTTACCGTCCTGTCCGTCAAATACTGCTGCAACCGTTCCGAATTCAGATAACGAACGTGTGACTACTTCATTATAATTTTCACCGCCTGTTAAGTCCTCCCATGTACAATTGAATCGGGAAGCAAGTTCATTACCTATGTTATCGCTAAAGTCTTGACCGTATTTAATCAATAGCTTTGTTGGCTTACCCTGACCGTTGTACGTATAGCAAACATCACCATCCAGGTAATTTGAATCATCTCCTGTTAGGTCAATACCGTAATTGCCTGCGCCATAAATTACATCTGAAATCTCGTCTTTAGGTGCAAAGTAGATGACCTGCCCACGCATTAACCACCTCGCGTTAAAAACATCCTTAATCTTGCTTAAAAGGTCGAAAAGTGACCATGTAGGTTGATTGTCGCGGATGTAGTCCTTTGTTCCTGATATTGGTACACCTTTCTTCGTTGGTGCATACATCATTGCCAAATTGTAATACGGTGATGCCTCATCGTAAAGTATCGGGATGCTTGAATTTGTGACTGATACTCCACATTGATCGCAAACATTGTCAATATACGTACGAATGAATGGTGATGGATGTGCTAATCCGCATCCGATAACGTCCTCTAAAAAGCTAAAACCTATCTGTGGCACATTGGCACTTACCCCGAATATAGAAAGAATCCAAACTACCCAACCGGTCAAAATAGTCAATACAATATTTATTGCTGCAATAGTAATTGTAACGAGATTTATAAAGGCAATAACAAAGCCATACGCCCACGTTGGTTTAAAAACGTCACAATATCGGAAACGCGGGTGGATCATTCCCGGTAAAGGGAAGTCTGAAAATATAAAATTGGTATTGTCTGCAATCAATTTTTTTTTGATGCAGTCAAATTCAACAATATATTCAGTTATCGTTAATATGATGGAGCATTCACCATTGTCGCACCATTTGAGAGAACGATCTTCGATTTTGAAGTATTCAACCGTACCGCAAACAGGTTCGGTAATCCTGACAACATAGAAGTTGCTGTACCTGTTCGCGCTATCAATCAAGTTTGCTTTTATCTCTAAATATGCAGCACTGTATGCTTCAATATCACCAGTTATGTTCTTCTGCGGATCGTTATTTTCATTCAGTTTCTTTGTCACCTTTAGCCCTGACAGATCGATACTATCGGAATAGTCCGTCCATGTCGGAGTACTTAACCCATCCCAATTCAATGCAATTTCAATCTTCACGAATTGGCAAGTTTATTTTTAATGTGAATTTGCCCTAATTGCGCTGCTATTTTCGTACTGAATCCCTCCGCATCAAAGGTATTCACTACATTCACCTCACGTGCCTGTAATCGGCTGTCAATTGATCGTAGGGTATTTTCTACCCCTGTAAGGTTCATGGCTAATCGTACTTTGTTGTGATCGCTTACCGCTGCATCCACATCCAAAGTTTGAGGTGCTAAAAAGTAAGCCCCACCGATACGCTTCACATCCAGTTGCCCGGTGTGTAGCTTTTCAAACATATCTCTATGCTTTGCGGTTAACGGCTCATTCATCACAAATTCCTTTTTATGGTATTTGTATCCACGTTTACCCAATGCTGTCGATGTTTCGGACGGATCACCATCACCTGTATATCCACCGTCTTTAAATCCTTCGCCTGCACGTACTGCATCACGTATTGCCAAAGTTCCTGCACCTATACCGGCTGCAATTGCAACTACTTGCGCTGCTATACCAACCGGTCCAAGTTTCGCACCTTCTTGTGTAATTGATCGAATAGCTGCACTAATAGCCACCGCATTATTGGCAACAATCATCGTATTATCAATCAACCTTTGTGCTTTCTCGTATTGCTCACGCTTTTTGAGTAGTTCAGATAGCCTTTTTTCTTCAATCTCAACCGATTTATTGCCCGACTGCATAGCGACCTGCACTCGCTCCTGTTGTGCCTGAATCAGCCTATCAATGCCGCTGATCTCTGTTTGCATTGCACCACTTACAACTGATGCAAGCTGATTGGTATTAGCCATCAATTCCTGATTGGCTTGCATACGCTCATCCGCTAACTGTTGATCCTTTTCGTATGCCCCGAAATTAGAATCCGTTTTTTGTTTGGTAAACTTGTTGATTATCTCAACCTCATTCGACCCGAATACCTTTGCCGATTCAGTTTGACCTTGATATTTGTTATCAAGAATAGCCTTATCCCTTGCAGCGAACTTTTTGTAAAGTAGGTTTAATTCGGCTGAATTACGTGTTTCAACTTCCTTTAAATCAACTCCGTACTGCTTTGCAAGTTCTAAAAGTTTGCGGTATTTTTCTTCAACCGCGTTTATCTCTTTCTCATCAGCGCTAAGTTGTGCAGCTGCCAAATCACGGTCAATCTGTTTTAAGTCCTCAATCAGTTTCTTAGCGTTCGCCTTTCGTTGTTCTTCTAAGGCTTGTGCCTGTTTTTGTGCCTCTTTACGCGCTGCATCCGCTGACTTTTCGCGCTCTTCGCGTGCCATTCGCTCCTCCTCTGTTTCGGCATTGGATAGGTTTGACGGATCAGAATTTGGCATGATCCCTTTAGCCATATTACCACGCTTTAACATCGCGTCAAAGTCTACCGTTTCGGCTTCATCATACGCTCCACGCTGATTCTGATACATGTAGTAAGCCCTTGCCAATGGGTTGGCATATGATGCAATCTGCCTAAATGAAAATCCTTCTTCAGCCACCTTATTAACGTCATTTAACATTCTTGTCAGGATCGGTAAAACCTTCATCCGAATATTCGCAAACGAACGACCAAAGTTTTCTTCGATGCCTGCCATTATAGTGGCATTGGTTTGCGCAATACCTTGTGCAGTATCTTTATATGCATCCGCGCTACCTCTTAACTTTGCCGCTAAATCATTTTGAACTAAGGCTAATCGTTCAGCGTCCGTCTTTGCCCCTTTCATCGACAACCCATATTCGCGGAGTGTTGCCGCTCCACGACCTGCCAAAATATTTACTACCTTTTCGCTCGCTTCGACCACCCCAATACGTTGAGCGGCTGCAAGTTCTAAGATAACCGGCAAAAGTGATGATAATTCTGCGCGACTTAACCGACCGTATTGAACTAAATTCTTTTGAGCTAAAACAATATCATCGTTATCAAATAAACCAAAGTAGGCTTTACTTAATTTGTCGGCTTCGTCTGCTAATCCATCAAAGTACTTTTCTTTGCCGATTGCCCTTAGTGATTGCCTCAAATCACTTGCTGCAAGTTCAGCGGATTCAAATTCCTTTATTGATGATTCGATAAAGCCACCGATTGCACCAAATACATTTTGAAGCGCAAACATACCTGCCCCGATTCCAAAACCGCTTAACAGGCTTTGACCTATCCCGCTCATTTTCTTTGGTAAATCGCTGCTTTTCTTCTCTAAAACACCTAACTGCTTTTCAATATCCTTTAGCCCACGAAGTAAGCCCTGCGTAGCTTTTGGATCATTCGCCTTGCTTAATTCCTTGTAAAATTCCTGTTGCTTTTTGCGTAGTTGCTCAACTACCGTGACCTGCTTTTGCTGACTTGCAACAATATTTTCAACTGACTTTTTGGTGCGATTCAGTTCATCGTTCAGGGCTTTTACCTTTTTTGGATCATTGGTCTTTACCATCTGATCCGCTAACCGTTTACCCTTACGATTCAGTTCATCAATAGCTTTATCCTGATTATTCAATTCAGTCGATAAGGTTTTCAAATCCTTCGCGTTTGTTTCCCAACTTACTTTGGCGATTAAATCGAGTATCTGCATTAGCTGTATATGTCAGGTATTATAAAATCAGGATCGTATTCAACATCTTCTGCGCCTTCTATTTCTTGGCTGTAATCGTATTCGGCAACATTTGCAGGATCTTCAAAGAATTGATCTTTGTCGGCTTCAGTTGCAAAAACCATCTGCTGAAATGCAGTTTCTTCGTAAACCTTAAATGCCACGTAATGTATTGCCATTGTTTGCAAAATTAACGCTTTTTTTGTTTTGCGCTCAATTCATTTTCAAACGTCTTTTGCCTTGATTCTGCTTTTTTAGCGTCCACGTTATTAGCGTAAATGAATTGGTACAGCCCTTCCACGCTCCATGTCATGATCTCCTTTAGTTCGGATGGTATTTTATTTGCCAAAGTGAAAAGTAAATAATTCCTTTCCTCGATAAAATCCTGAACTATTCGGGTAATGTCGGTAGCTGTTTTATTCGCTCGTCTGCGGCTAACAATGCGGCTAAAATATCGCTCTCTGATATATCGTTCAAACTGTGAATTAACTTGAATGCTTCGCACAAAAAAAAATCTCTGTCAGCACTCCATACTGACTTCTTTTTTACTTGCCATTCAGGTAAATATTCCAAAGGTTCATCATCCATTAAGGTGTAAACACATGCCAATTCTTCGTACATGACTGCCTCCGCCATAAAAGATAACCGCCCTTTGAGGTTCTGACCGACTGCGATCATGTCCTCGCGGAATTGTCGAAAGTCTTTCGCATCCATTGCCCGGTCAATCAGGATTTGAGCGATTGAAAGTAGAAAGTCCTGCGATAACCCAGAACGTATGTAAAGTTCCTGAATTTCGGCTACCATGTACCGTGAATGCAGCATCTGATCTGCCTGACTGACTAACCAAAACTTATGTCCGTCAATAACTTTGATCGGTTCGGTTGTTTTTCTGATGTCTATTGGTTGCATATTGCTATTTTTTGGGTTATTATTTACTTTTTGGGAAGATTGGGAAAGCTATTTTTTGGGTAAAAATTTTGTAAACTCTGTAAAGTAAGTCAGGTAAAAGTAAATCATTGTATCGACAAGGTGCATGCCGTATTCGGTGTTACCACTTGTCTTGTAAAGTTTATCCGTATCTTTTTCAGTTGTTGCTAAATTAATGTCTGAAAGTAAATCGGCTGCATCAATCGGATGTATCTTGATATTCGGATGATTCTGAAAGATTGAGTTAATCAGCACACGCATTTCTCTCCAATAGTTTTCGCCTGCGTAGTTGATTTGTGGGCTATCTATCTGCATTTCACTCACATTCAATGCCTTTCGTATCATTGTGTACATGGTATCGTTTGCACGTGCAAAGCCTTGATTTCTTGCCTTACCTGCAGGATCGCCTGTGATCTTCAATAATGCGCCCGGATAGTCACCCCTGATCCGTTGGCAAAGTTCATCAATACTGCAATTGGCTACTTTATAGGCTTTCAGGCAATGGATATATTTGCCCATTGCAAACTGCCACACACTACACGTTGCCGGGTTGATATTGAAATCAAAGGATAAGTACAAAGGTGCTGCCCGGTTAAGTTCACACTGCTGTTTAAATTCATCCCTGAACGCATAGAAAAATGGATTTTTATTCTCAAAGGTATTCCAATCACCTTCGATCATCCGCGCCCTTACATCCGGTGGCATGGATGCCCA
>Ga0209079_10001163_pt1 | contig 10002 bp, 8 predicted proteins | sample PPLLaktember2015_2_FD_187259 | JGI IMG/M metagenome (GOLD analysis project Ga0209079, IMG submission 187259) | Freshwater sediment microbial communities from Prairie Pothole Lake near Jamestown, North Dakota, USA - PPLs Lake P7 Core (6) Depth... | ecosystem: Environmental > Aquatic > Freshwater... | reverse complement strand
AACGTCGACGCCGCCGCCCAACGATCGGCCTGGCCACGGCAACGGCCCGCGCGAACCGCCGCTGCGCGAGCGCGCGGGCGCGACGGTGGCGGGCGAAATGATGGCAGTAAAAGAGGCACACGAATAGTCAAGATGTCGTTGCTCGATTTTACTAGCACGCCGCTAGACCAAACGCCGCTTTCGGCATGAAGAAGACCGTCAAGTGCAACGTGACAATGATGACAAACTCGAGAGCGATGTAAATCCACTCGCGCACAAAATGATCCCAATTCAAGCCCATGGTGAAATTCGTCATCAAAAAGTGGAACACATGGAAGACGAAGAATTCAATACCAAAGATGAGCGGGATGGTGATTTGCCAACCCTCTGCCACGCAACTCCACGTGAGGAATTCGTTGTTGGCATAGAAAACCACCGCAAGCCAAATCAGCAGATGCACCAATGTCGATGCAAGAATGCCTTCCACTGCTTTTTGCTGACCAAACCAGTGGGTGTCACCCGATTGATCGGTATTCGATTGTGCGCTCTCATTCTGCGAGTAAAAGAACGCAAGTGCCGACGCAAAGAATCCCAATGCGACAATGGTCACGGGCGCATTTGTTCCCGGATTTTGATCAAATACGGCACCAATGACAACCCAGAAATACACTGGAAAGACAAAGAACCACGCAATCCAACGCAACGGACGCTGGTTGTCGTTGATTTCCTTTCTGACTTCGTCGGCCAGCGGCCATCCCGAGACGAAGTAGAAGAGTCCAAAGACACCAGTGGCGATCCACAACAAGTAGTTGGCCGACACGGTACCAAAGCCTTGTACAATGTACCAGGCAGCGGGATTGACCACGGGTGTCGTCACACCGCGATCAATCAATTCATACAATCCGAAAAAGAATGCAGCCACAATGTACACAACACCAACGACAATGTGTCCAACAAGAACACCTTCGTTGGTTGTAGCCATTGTGTCGTTGTCAACCTTGATACTTGTAATCAGAACTTATACACGGACGACGCTTTCGTTCGTGTCGCTAGCGGGCTCGGTCTCGAGTCGCTGCAGTGGCACGAGCGTCGCACACGCGACATTATAAACTCGAGGCCGTCCCTTGTTGCCGACGCTAAAGTTCGACTGAGACTCCTCACCGTCGCGCTCGCGACTTTCGTGTCGGCCAACGATGTGTACGTGGCGCACTTTCGTCGGCAACTCTCGCCAACGTTCGTCGCCGAACTCGGCGCCGAGCTCGGCTACGCGTGCACCGACGTCGTGCTCGACGATGGCCTCGCGCTGTATCTCAACGCGACGACACACGCGCTCATGACGTCGCACTACGGCGACGAGCTCACGTCCATGGACGCCATGAGCGTCGACTCGCGTCTCGCGCCGTCGCTCGCCAACTACCTCCATGTCGTTGGCTTGTCGTCGTCGTCGTATCACTCGCCCATTGCCCACCTCTCGGGCCCGACGACGTACGCCGCCAGCGTCGCTGCGTCGGCGCCAACGAGCGTGCGTCTTCGCGCACTCATTCATCCTGGTGCGCTGGCGACGGCGCCAGCATCCGTCTGGCACGCGCACGTGCGGGCAGCGGCGCGCGCCACGAATCTCTCACTGCACGTCGTTGCCATCACATCGACGTATCTGCTCATTGAGCAAGTGCCCACGAGCGCACTCGTCGACGTTGCGTCGGCGCTCGTCACGGCCGTGCGCTGCATCTGTTACATTGAGCCCGAGTTTCCCGCGACGATGCTCAATCTCTGGTCGTCGTCGACGATTCAAACGCCGTCGGCCATTTCGGCAACGAATTTGCTCGCGGCCGATTCGTGTTCGACGTGCACGCCACTGTGGACAGCCGGCATTCGTGGCGCTTCGCAACTCGTGGCCATCTCGGACACGGGCGTCGCCACGAGCTCGTGCTTCTTTGTCGACGCGTCGCACGCGGTGCCGACGACGACGAGTGCGTCGGTGCCCGTCGACACGGGTCATCGCGTCGTACGTGCCCTGTGGGCGTACGCCGACGCGAGCGACTCGGACGGCCACGGCACGCACGTCGCCGGCTCGGCACTCGGTCGACCAACGACCGGCACGCTCGATTCGCCGACGGCACTCGATGCCGTCGATTTCACGGGCGTCGCGCCCGAGGCGCGCCTCGTGCTCGTCGACATTGAAGCAGGCGGCGGCGGCCTGACGGTGCCGGCACCCTACGACACGCAACTACTCGCATTCGTGTATGCAGCGGGCGCGCGCATTCACTCGGGCTCGTGGGGCATTGCCGATTACGCGTACTCGGACGAGAATCGGCGGCGTCACGCCTTTTGCTGGTCGCATCGCACGTTCGTGGCCATTTTCGCAGCCGGCAACTCGGGCGCCAGTCGCGGCGCCAACTCGGTGCTCACGCCGGCGCTTGCCAAGAACGCCTTTGCTGCCGGCGCCTCGATGAATGGCTACACGGCCAACGACATTGCCTCGGGCTCCGTACCGTCGTCGCCCGCCGATGCGTACGCGTACGATTACGTGACCGAGTTCTCGAGTCGCGGCGGCGCTGGCTTGCCAGTGTCGTGGCAAAAACCCGATGCGCTCGCAGCCGGCGGCGCCTTTGTGTGGAGTGCTTCGAATACAGGACCGGCTTCGTGTTCGGCGTCGATTGGCTCGCTCGTCGTCGGCCTCGCTGGCACGAGCATGTCGGCACCGCACGTCGCTGGCGCCGCTGCCCTCGTGCGCCAGTACTGTATGGACGGCTACTATCACGCGACGCCCTTTGAGCCGTCGAGTGCGCTCGTGCGCGGCCTGCTCATTGCCTCGACGACGCCGACGCGCGGCGTCTTTCCGCAGCGACCAATGTCGTTTTTCGCGTCGCAGGCCGCGTACGCGCCGTATGGGCGCGGTTACATTGAAGGCCACGGCCGCATCTCAGTGGCGCGCGTGCTACCAACGTCGTCGCTCGGCGGCGCGCTCGTCGTGCTCTCGAACGAGCACGCGCCGCTCGTCACGGCCGGCGACACGCATCGATTCTGCGTGTCGCTCGACGCGCCGAGCGCCGTGGCCATTGTGCTCGGTTACACGGACTATCCGACGGCGCCCGGCGCGCCAGCGGCGCTCGTCAATGATCTCGACGTGCGCGTGTACGTCGACGACGCACCAGCGGCGCTCTTTCCGAATGGTCTCTCAACGCGCGACGGCCGCTCGCCACTCGAGCTCGTGCGCACGAGTGGCCGCCGATTTCGCATCGACGTCGTGGCGCACGCCATTCGCTTCGACGTGCAAACGTATGCGCTGGCATTCATTGCATTTGCCGCCAATGCTCGCGCCGCTGTTAACGGACGCTACGTCGACGGCTCGCCACCAGCGCCTGCTGGCGCAGGCGCGTGTAGTGTGTGTGCCAATGGCTCGTATGTGCCGGGGCCGTGTTCGACGTGCGGCAATGCACTCGTCGAGGCGGGCGAATCCTGCGAAACGAGTGCCGCGACGCCGTGTTGCGCGTCGTGCTCGTTCGTCGTCAATGCGAGCCGCGCGTGTAATCGCACGCTCGTCGCCGAAGCCTGTGTGCTGCCGGGCGTGTGCTCGGCGTCGAATGGCGAGTGCGTAGCACCACTCGGCTCGAATCGTTACGTGCTCAACGCATCGACGGGTCTCTGTTCGATTGTCGTCGAGGACGCGCCGCCAGTGTGCGCACACAGCACCGATGCTGCGCTGCGCGTGGCCGGCGCTCACGTCACTGGCGCCGATTGGCTGTGCTGTGCGACGTACGCCGACGTGGCCGCACGCTACGTCGACGGCCGCGCGGGACCACGCGACGTTGTGTATGCGCGCCTCGCGCGAGCGCTCGTGGCGGCGCTCGTCAATGTGCGTCGTGGCGTGGCGACTTCTAGTATGACGTTGGCGCGCATCACGAGCGCGCGTGCGCTCCTCGACGCGCATTGTGTGACGGGTTTCTTGACGAATACGACAAGTCGGCGCACGGCACACTCGTTGCTCGGCTCGCTGACAACGTACAATGCCGGCTCGTGTCCGGGCGACTCGAGTGCGACGGCGCCAAACGCAACGTGCGTCGACGAGCAGGCTCGAGCGGCGGCCGAATACTGCTCGGGCGCTGGCACATACGACTCGTTGAATGACGAATGCCGCTGCGCCGTCGGCCGCCACGCGCCCTCGTGCACGCATCGCACGTGCTCGGGCAATGGCGCCAGTATTGCCGATCGCTGCGTGTGCTGGCCCGGTTGGGCGGGACCGACGTGCGCCGCGTGTGCGTCGTCGCCAGCGTCAACGTTGACGTACTTGTGTCTCGGTCTCGATCGAGCGCGCGCACCCAATGACACGTACGCGCTCGCGCTCGTCGAGAGTGCAAGCGTCACCTCGCGTCTCGACGGCAGTGCGTATGTGCCGCAAACCAAGGCGCCCGATCGTGTGCCGGGCATCGTCGTCGATTGTTGGTGTCGCTCGCCGTCGCCCGACGTGCTGCCGCTGCACGTCGACAATGTCGAACGCTCAGCGACGAGCTGGGCGAGGCGCGATGTGCTGCTAGCGCTTGCGGCGCCGCGCGAGCGTGCGGGCGCGTCATTTCCAGCGCCACCACCGCCAGTGTCGACGAGTGGCGCGTCGCGTCTGTCGACGTTCGCTTGGGTTTTTGGAACAGAGTAAACGAGCTCGTCGTGATATCGGCGACGTCGAACGACGACGATGCTCGACGACATTCGCCGGACACTCAACGCACTCGAGGCGCTTCTCAATGCGTACGCCGAGTACGACGAAGACAATCGACCGACGCTCGCGGGCGAGTACGAGCGCGCGATTGTCACGAGCAACGATACCTCGTTACTGTGTGTCCTCGGCTGGACATCCGATCCCGGTCGATATTTAGCGTACGTTGTACGCGAGAAACCGCGTGCACTGCTCGTCGAAACGTATCTCGAGCGCTACGTGCTCGACGATCGGCGCCACGTCGCCACGCTGCTGCGCACGCTCGCCAACGTTGGCATCGACGCCTATTCGCCCTCGCCGAGGCTGCTCGCCGACGTGCTCGTCGTGGCCAATCGACTCAATTTGACCTGGACTTCTGATCAGCGGCTACAGTTGAGGGCACTGGTGGCAACTCGTTCATGAGATCAGTCAACGTCGTCGTCTTTGCTGCTGGCGTGCGGCACACGTCGAGCCGCGTCTGCAACTCGTTCCATGCGCGCTCGACGGCGCGCTCGCTCGCGAAATCGAAACCAATTTCGTAATCGGAAATCAACGTTACGACAATTGTCATTTTGTCGCGACGAGCGAATGCAATGGCGCGCGTATTCACCACCGTGTCCTTGACGAGAATAAATGGCATCGCGTTTAGTCGTCGGCCATATTCTTGGGCGCCAGCACAATGTTGAGCGTCGCTGGCGTCGTGTCGCCCGCGTGCGAGCGCGCCTCGAGCGCAACGTGCAGCGGCGCGGCGCCGCCAAATCGGAGCGTCATTGACTCGGCCACGTCCTTGGTCGAGGCAATGAGCTCGAGAAAATTGACGGCAAATGCCTGTGGTCGCCAGCCGTCGGCAGCGACGAGCTCGTCGACGACGAGCGCCACCTCGTACGTGCCTTGGCGCATGCGGCTCGTGTCGCTGCGCGCCGTGCACAAGAGCGTCGTGCTCGCCTTCGTGTCGACGGCAAATTCAATCAACGTTGCCCCATTCTTCTCGCAGCCAGCCACGAGGTTGGCAAAGGCGGCCGTCGAGAGCACGACGCGCACAGGATGTGCGAACGAGGCGTACTCCATCACTGGCATCGCGCGATCGTCTTGATTGACGTCGACGGTATCAAAGTTGCGCACGCAATCGCGCTCGCTCGAGTACGTTCGCGCCCGCAGCCTATCGACGTACGGCGCCTCGCCAACGTCCGTCAGCGTGAGCGTATCGTCGACGCCGACGCCCGCGACGAAGCCACGCACCTGCTCGAAGAAGAGCTTGTATGCGCTCGCGGCCGGCATCTCGTAGACGGCAAACGAGGCGCGCGGCACGAGCAGTTCGGCTAGCAGGATACGATCCTTGTGAAATTGACGAACGCACAGACCGGCGTCAGGCGAACAATCGAGCAACACGTGCTGCCCAAAGACGCCCATGCGAGCGAGCAGCTTGGCAACGAACTTGCCATGCAAGTGTCCGAGCCGCGCGCGAATGCGCGGCTCGCGTGGCGCCGGCAGTGTTCGAACGGCGGCGTCTTTTTTTGCTCGTTTCGACGCCGGCGCTGCTGCCACTGGCGGCTCCTCGAGTTCGGCGACGCGTTGCAGCAATTCATTGACGTTATTGGCATTGTCGGCGTCGGCAACAATGTCGTCGTCGCCGTCCATCGACTAACGCGCGTCGTTAGTCGACGATGCTCGCCGTGCGCGAATACGAGTCGATTCTCGACTGGATGCATCGGGCCGCGCGCGCCGACGCGCGGCCGCTGCCGTTGCTGCTCGTCGCGGGCTCGACGGGCGCTGGCAAATCGGCGGCCGTGCGCCAAGCGGCCGCCGCCGCTCGCGTGGAACTGACGTTTGTCGAGTCGGAAGACGGTCCGCTGCTGCGCAAGTCGTCGTGGCGCGAGTACGAGGCCATGGTGCGCGCGCGGCTGCTCGTGCCGACGGTGCTCGTCTTTGACGACGCCGACGCGCTGCTGCACGGCGAGGCAAAGTCGAACGTCGACGCTGACGATTTCGTGACGCTTGGCAAGCAGCAACTGCCCGTGTGCGTCATTGCCACGGACACGTACACGAGCACGACGTTGCGCGATCTCGCGAAACGGCGCAAGGACGTCGAGCACGTGACGATGCCGCTGCCGCGCGCCGATCGCGTCGAGGCGCGTATGTGCGCCGAGTTTCCGACGTTGTCAGCGACAACGGTGCACGCCAGCGTCGCCGAGTGCGCCGGCGACATGCGACGCACGCGGCTCATGCTTGCGAATGCACCAGCGGCCGTTGCGCCCGACGGCGGCTGCGTCGTGCCGACGAGCGACAAGTGGAGCGTGCTGAAGGCGCTGCTCGGCGTCGCGAAATACTCGATGCCGCTCGCGGCCGACCGCCGAATGGCCGTGCTCGACGCTCACGATCTCGACTTTCTCGAGCGCCAAGTGCACGCACACTACCTCGAGACGGCGCCGAGCATCGAGGCGGCAGCCGAGGCGGCCGACGCATTTGCATTTGCCGACACGAAATCCGACGGCCTGCATCGCTACGTCACACTCGAAGCGATACCGTCGCGATTGCAACGCGCACAACGTGAAGCGAACGCTCTTCACGTTGAAGCACCGTCGTTTGCATCGACGTACGAGCCGACGCGCGACGCCGACATTGCCGTCGAGTTGCAGTATTTTCGGTGGGCGGCGGCCGACGTTGACGACGCGCCACACGACGTGTCGATACGCGACATGTTGCGTCCCGGCGCCCGACGCACACTCGGCCACCATCTCGACACGCTCTCGGCTGTGTCGACTCTGTACGGTGGTCAACAGGCAACGGCCGAGTTGCCACCATCGTTGCCGGCGCCCGTGGCGCGCATCAAGGCACTCAAGGCTGCCGTCGCGAATCACTATCCGCCCAATCGGCGACGGCCATGGGACGCCGTCAAACCGGCAGCACTCGACACGACGTTGGCGCCACAGGCGCCAACGTCGTCGTCGTCGAAACGTCGCACAACATCGATGCGACAGTAGCGTGTGTGTGTGTTTACATGTGGTAAATCGTCAACGACTGCAACTTCTTCATGGCCTCGTGCGATCGGTGACCCTCGGCAATGGCCGTGTCCGTCGGATCGCGGCCTTCCTTGGCGCGCACGTAGCCCACCTTTTGGCAGTAGCCCTCCATGTAGGCGTCGTACACGAGCTGCGGCACCTCGTCGGCGCGCGTGTTCACGTCGCCCGAGAGTGCGAGCACCGCTTGCGCTTGACTCTCCTTGTCCGAGTACACGAAGCGCAACGAGCCGTCTTCGCGGACTTCGACGGGATTGTAGTCGAGAGCGACCTTCTTCAGCCGCGCCACGTAATCAGCGTCGCCGCGGGCCGGATCCGTAAACGAGTCGGGACCAATCTCGGGCGTGTAGCTCGAATTGTGCGTCGACGTGTGAATGTGTCGCGACGACGCGCCCATGACTTGCAACGCGCTCTCCGTGTCGCGCCCGCGTCGCGCCGCGACGGCGTGACCGCGCGGATCGACAATGTTGCGCATGTGCGTCAGATCGTAGTTCTTGGCGCAAAAGTAAATGTAATCGCCCTTGACAAGGTGCGAGCCAAAGAAATTGAAGATGCGCGCGCGATTGAAAATCGAGTACGTCAGCATGCGCTCGGCATTCTGCGCGGCGCGGACCTGCGCATTGGACGAGTGCAAGCCCGAGTCGAGAAAGCCCGTCATCGGGCCGAGAAAGTTCCACATCTCGCCAAACTCGTCGCCCGTCGTCGGCATCAGCCGCCCGAGCGAGTACGTGTGATCCTCGATGCGAGCGCGCAAATCGGGTGCCACGCCCGCGACGGCCGCCGCTGCGGCCCGCAGCTCGAGACCAAAGTTGAGCACGGCCGGGCTCGCCACCGTGTAGAGCGAGAGCGAGTGCGTGTCGGGCTCGACGCGCGAGCACCAGAGCGGCGTCTGCTCGACGTAGTCTTGATGCCACGCCTCCGTGAACGCCTTGAGCGCGATTGGCACGTTAATCATCTGATCCGTCTGCGCGTTCGTCGTCGAGAAGCCCGTGTCGACGACCGAGAGTCGCTCGGACATCTCGGCCGGCATTGCGGCACGAAACGCGCCGAGTCCCTCGCCGCCCGTGAAGCGGCGCTTCTCGGCCACGCCCGCCATGATGCTCGACACAAAGTCGCTCGACGACGAGAGCGGCCGCTTGCCCGTGTCGACGAGCACGTCCGACATGCGCGGATCGTCGCCGGGACTCGGCACCGTCAGCCGCGACAGGAGCAAATCCGTGACGGAACGAATGTTCATGCCCGTCATGATGGCAGCAGCACTCGCACGCCGCGCACCACCTCATATACGTCGCCGACGATCTAGAATCCACCCCAACGTTGAAGCGACGACGACGTCGCGCCGCTCGGCGGGCGCCGCGTCGCACGCACGGCGTCAATCGCCTCGATGACGAGCGACATGTCGGCCGCCGTATCGCCGAGACGCAGCGCCGACTCCTTGGTCTTGAGCATCTCGGCGATACCCTTCACCAGCTGTATTTGCAGCGGCACGAAGCGCGCGTTAAATTCTCGTTCACCCGTTTCGGGATTGCGCTGAAATTTGTAATGACGCTTCAAGTCGACGTGTGTCTCTTCGAGCTCTTCGATTTGTGCCGTGAGTGCGCGCACGTACACGAAACGATGACCAGTGCGCGGATGATAGTGATTGCGCAGCATTTGCATCGTCCATCGATGAAAGCGTTCCGACGAGTACGTCTCGAGGTGATGCTCGATGAAGAGACGACGCAATTCGAGCATGCCCCAAAAGACCATTTCGTCGTGCAATCGGCCAGTGAGCATTTTTTCGAAGCGAAAAATGACGCGTCGCAAATCGCTCACGCGCTCCGCCATGGCTGTTGCAGTGGCGGCGTCGTCAATGTACGGCATTTCTTCGTGGCAGAGCGGACACGGCGTGGGTACCGATTCGTGGACAATAAGTTCGTTGTCGTCGCGTAGCGGCGGTGGTGATTGATCATCGTCGTCGTCGTCGCTCGTCGTCGTTGCCGCTGGTTGAGGAGGAGCGTCGGCGAGTAACGATTCGACAAATCGACGCCGCTCTTCGGGCGTTACAATGTGATACGTCGTCGTCGCCATTCGTGCACGCACACGTCGCGCGCATGCGTTTATAGCATGCGCGCGTGCTCGACACGTAATCATGACACGTCGACCAACCACACATGTCGAACGAATTTCTGCTCCGATTCGCGAGCGCGAGCGTCGACGAGCTGCTCGCTGAGCTAGCACAAGCTGCCACGGCTGGCAATACGGCACTCGCCGACGCGCTCCTGTCGTTGCTGCCAGTCGACGTGCCAATGCGCCCGCGTCTACTCGTGCCGTACC
>Ga0209079_10001159_pt1 | contig 10026 bp, 11 predicted proteins | sample PPLLaktember2015_2_FD_187259 | JGI IMG/M metagenome (GOLD analysis project Ga0209079, IMG submission 187259) | Freshwater sediment microbial communities from Prairie Pothole Lake near Jamestown, North Dakota, USA - PPLs Lake P7 Core (6) Depth... | ecosystem: Environmental > Aquatic > Freshwater... | reverse complement strand
TGACCGACAAATTCTGGTGTACTGCCGTATATCTCCATCGTGCCACGCGTTTACCCTCTCTTGTACCCGAACCTGCGGAGCAGTCCTGTCCGCCAGGCAATGCCGTCAGGACCTTCGACGCCCCTTGGTTTTTCCCCGTCAATGACCCCCATGATCCCCCTTCCCTGTGGCGATTCGGCAATGACAACCTCCGCAGGGTTTGCCGTGGCACAGTAGATCGTACAGACCTCCTGGATGTTTTTTATCGCATTCAGGACATTGATGGGGAAACAGTCGCGTAAAAAGAGAATGAACGAGTGACCGGCTCCGATCGCAAGGGCATTGTCCCGTGCCATGGCTTTCAGGTCCTCATCATTCCCCTCGACCCGGACCAGGCAGTCACCCGAGGATTCACAGAATGCCAGGCCAAACTTCGCTCCCGGGACCGATCCAGAAACCGCTTCGTAGATGTCCTCGACCGTTTTGATGAAATGCGACTGGCCAAGAATGAAATTGACATCGTCGGGTTTTTTTATCGTTACCGTACTGAATTCCAGTGCTCCACCCATCGTTTCCACCACAGCAGTGAGATGAGTGTGCCGGAGGATAAATGGGTTGCTATGCTCCCGCTCTTTGTCCTTCATCCCTCTCCGTTACAAAAAAGCATCGGCTGCCGCCAGACGGACCTGCTGCCCCGGGTGTATCCCGACCGTATATTTAATATCAGCTTCAGGTAATCTACAGTCCGGTTATACTTATGAAGAAATTCCTGATTGCCGTCCTCCTTGCCCTTCTGGCAGTGCCCGTGAGCGTTTGTGCACTTGTCACGTATTCAGGGAACCAGGTGAACATTCTTGATCCTGTCCCCGATGACGTTTTTGCAGCAGGAGGCATGATCGAGGTGAATGCGCCGGTCCGGAGCGTTACTGCTGCCGGGGGTTCCATTACCATCAATGCACCGGTCAGCGGCGACGTGATCGCGGCGGGCGGCACGGTTACCATTAACGGTGATGTCGGGGGAAAGGTCGTTGCTGTCGGCGGCACTATCGACCTTGCCGGCAATGTCACTACCAATGTGCTGCTCCAGGGCGGAACCGTGACCATCCGGAAATCGGCAACCATCGGGAAAGATGCCTTGATCAGCGGGGGGACAGTCCGGAACGCCGGGACGGTGGTAGGTAACCTGACGGTCCAGAGCCAGTCGGCGGAAAACACCGGAAGCGCCGGAACCTATGAAGTAAAACCCGATCAGGGAATGGGTGCATCGGCTCTCTGGTTGTTCTCAGTACTGGCAATCCTGCTGGCACTCGGCTGGTTCATTGTCGGGCTGCTCCTTATCAGGGTCATGCCGGCCCGGTTCCTGCAGGTTGAATCGGAGGTTCTCACCTCGACCATTCTTAAATTTGTTGTTGGATTTGCCGCCATAATCATCACCGTCATCGCATTCGTACTCCTTGCCATTACCATTGTCCTCCTTCCCCTGGCACTGGTGCTTGGGGGCCTGGCCCTTATCGGTCTCCTGCTTGCCAACCTCTTTGTTGCGTCAGGCCTGGGAAGGGTCATCAGCGGATACCTGAAGTGGAACGGGAAGGAATGGCAACTCTATACCGTTGGATTCCTGGTGCTCTCTGTCCTCTTCCTTATCCCGGTCATTAATATCCTCGCGTTCGTGATCAGTACCAGCCTCGGGTTCGGGGCGATCCTGTATGCGGTCTGGAATAACTGGGCCGCGATCACGGGATAGGCCTCACCCTGATTTTTTAATGGAACTTCCCCATCTCCCCCCAGAAATTCTTTCCCCGTCACGGCACACTGGAGAAAACCTGTAATAGCCGTAGAGCACCTGAACTGGTATGGATAAAAGGGCAGACCTCATCGCACCCTGTGGGATGAACTGCGGGATATGCAGTGCGTACCTTGCTGCGACCCGTGATATAAAAAAACAGGGTATCAGGATGTCGTACTGTAAAGGTTGCCGGCCACGAAACAAAAACTGTGTATTCTTAAAAAAGCGGTGCGGGCTGCTTTCTGAAGGCAGGGTGAATTTCTGTTTCGAATGTCCCGACTTTCCCTGTGACCGGCTTAAGGCGATCGATAAACGCTACCGTGAACGCTACCGGATGAGCATGCTCGAAAACCTGGCGTTTATCCGGGACAACGGGATTGAGGCGTTCTTAAAAAAAGAAAAGGAAAAATGGAAGTGTCCTGACTGCAGCGGGACGATCTGCTGCCACAATGGTATCTGTTTTGACTGCGGTGTGGAGCGGCTTAAAACAAAAACAGCGATGTATCGTTGGGATGAAAAACCCGCGGGAGAGGTGCAGGACGAATCCGGAACCCGGCGTAACAAGAAAATCCCGCGATAAGCCGGATCAGGTCCCACATTTGCCAGGTCAGACTTTCCCATGAAAATGGAATAGACAAATGTACGTAGTGGAATGTTTATACCTCTTAGTTATTTGCGATGAACCCCGCCGCCCCCGAAGGGACGCCCCCGCGGCGGATCAATGTCTGTAAGTATATTTGAAAACACCGTACTGCCCCGCCGTGCCTCTGAGAGGCCATGAGACGGGGGTTCCTCCTGAAATCGCATGGTTTAATGATTTTCATAGTGTGGGTGCGAACTCCCGTCCATGCAGGTTTCAACAGAAAGTACCGATACACGCAAATAGAAATTTACTTAAACGACCCTGTGTGACAGAATCGTACCGGCAGGAAAGAAGATCATGATGACGGAGACCCGTGAACTGAGACGCGATGAGTTTCATCTTGCAGAGAAGCTGTGGGAACAGTACCGGGGCCAGAAGGCAGATCCCCGGCACGAGAGAATATTCGTGGTATTTGCTGACGGGGATCTTGCGGCTACCGCCCGGTACACAAAGCACCCTGATGGCGTGGAGATGGACTGTGTCTTTGTACCTGATAAGTACCGGGGTAAGGGATACGCACGGTATGCCGTGGAAGAGCTGATAAAACGGTGCGGTTCTGAGACGATCTTCATTCATTCAACCATCGTCCTGATCTCGTTTTACAAGACCTTCGGGTTCTCCCCCATCCCCGAAGACCAGCTCCCCAAAAGTATAAAGGAGCGCTTCCTGTTCTGCTTTGGCGAGATGGAGGGCTGCAATGTCTGCCCCATGGTCAGGAAGGGGACAGAGATCCGGTAAAAACGGGCACAGTGATATTTTTCTCAGCCACCATGGCACCATTTTCCCGATCGGTTCCTGGAAATGAGCCGGATATTCTACGGTCCCGCATATCAGAGTGAGCTGCCATTGCGAATCACCTGTTACGGATGGGACCGTGTCTGTCCCCCCGAACCGCCCCTGTGCATTGCGATTGTGATGTATTACCTGTCTGAAATTATCGCTCCAGAGGGAATGCCACAGCAGCGGGGGCGAATTACGTACCGTAGCCCAAAAGAGCAGAAAGAAAAATATTGCGAGGATTTCCCCTGAAAATTGCACAATTCCAGTACTATCGGGAAGTGCCAGTCCCATTACTGCGATGACCTGCGCCGCACCAAAAAGGGACGCCCCCGCGGCGCTTCAATGAGCTGAATACTCTGACCCTGGTCTCTCAAGAGCATCTTACAGATACCGGTGATACCTTCCAGGTTTTCATGGTTCGGGTGCGAACTCACGTTCATGCCCGTTTCAACAGAGCGCAACTTCCTGTTTTTGTCCTCTGATCCACATGCAAAGGAGGAAAAAAAGGAACTGGATTTCAGGGAGGCAGGGTATGATGAGGAGAGGAGGTGTTTGTGGTGTTGCATCCTGATTTCCCTGGATGGCAGGTAAAACCCTGTATCCAATTCTTACACATACAGGACGATATACCGATATATAATCATCAATCGGTCCTGGTTCATCCTTTGAACCTGCCAGGTTGAAGCAACGGACGCCAGGCAGCCTCCATCCCGGGGAAAAAAGAGAAATTATTCCGACGGGCCTTCTTTACCCTCCGCGTGCTGTTTCTTTAAGTTCTGGGCAAGAGCGATAATACCCGTCGTATCTCCCAGGCCCATGGTATTCAGGACAGACGATGGTACAAGGATCAGGACGGAATTATTTGTTTTGAGTCCTTCGTAGAGCATGTTCATCCCCCTCAGGTGGAGGGCCGTGGGGTTGCCCGCGTAAGTCCTGGCAGCGTCCTCGAAGCTTTTGGCAATCTGCCGCTCGGAATCCCCAAGTATGACCCGTGCCTGGCGTTCGCGTTCTGCCTGCGCCTGCATGGACATGGCGTTCTGGAGATCGACCGGGATGACCACGTCCCGGATTTCGACCGAGAGGACATTGATCCCCCAGCCGTCGATCCTGTGCTGGATAATTTTCTGGAGTTCACTGTCAATGATCTCCCTGCCGGCGAGCATATCGGCAAGCATTGTCTTGCCAATCACGTCACGGAGGGCCGTCTGTGCAGCCAGAAGCACCGATTCCTTGTACATCTGCACTTCAAGTGCTGCCTTTGTAACGTCAAAGACCTGCCAGAAAAGCACCGCGTCGACATTTACCGGCACCGTATCCTTGGTCAGGGTCTGTTCTGCATTAAACGAGGTCGTGATCACCCTGGTGTCAATAATGTAGGGAATCGTATTGAGGAACGGGATGATCATGACCAGCCCTGGCCCGCGAATCCCCACAAATCTCCCCAGGAACAGTACCACAACCCGTTCCCACTGCCGGACAATTCTGATGCTCAGGGCAATGAGCACGATAGCAATTATCAGGATGATAATGATCGCTATAATCGTCGGGATATCCATACTGCTTCTCCTCTTTTATGTACGGATCTGATATACCCGGGGATGTATAAAAATATTGTATTGGTCCAGGGACCGGTGGAGAAACCGGTGACCGGCACACTATGAAGTATTTCTTTTCCTGACTTCGCAGAACGAGATCTGCCTGTTTGCTCCAGCCCGGCTGATCTTCGGTCCAAAAGAGCGATTACACGGTCAGAGTCTGACCTCTGAGTAAACAGAGATCCGCAGATAAGATTATTTCGCGGCAGGTTTTTTGATCGATGGTAATCCGGAACCTGCTGTAAGAAATCAATGGTTCAATGATAGAACCCGGATGATCTTTTCAATATTAAATCAGTGAAAGGAAATGTACGGGATAATGACAAGAAATGCCTGTAATCCCGGCGACAAGGAGGTTCTTGAGAGTATTATCTGGTTCAGGGTTCAGCAGTTCCTTGACTGGCGCAGGGAGAGCGATTTCATCGATTTCCGCCTGGACACGCTCCTCAACCCGAACTGACCTGCTGTCGGTCCTGATACAATGAACGAGAGATGAGTAATCTTATACCGGCCTCCCCCTGACCCCCCATTCTCAAAGGTTTTTTACTGGTGAATTTTTACCGGTGGGGTATCACGGTCAATAAAAAATCGGCTCTGTTAAAACCCTGAGATTCCAACAAATTGCGAATCATCTGGTATCAGAGGGGACAGTGCCTGTCCCCCCGAACCGCCCCTGTGCTTTGCGATGGTGTTGTATTACCTTCTCTGGAATTATCGCTCCAGAGGGGATGCCACAGCGGCGGGGGCGGAGGCATTACGTGCCTTAGCCCAAAAAGATCGTTGAGAAAAATATTTAAGGATTTCCCATGAAAATCGCACAACTCCAGTAATTTCGGGAAGTGGCAATCCCCCTGTTGCGATGACCTGCGCCGCCCCAAAAAGGGACGCCCCCGCGGCGCTTCAATGAGCTGAAAACTCCGTCCCTGGCTCTCTGGAACCTGTTACGGATGCCAGTCGTACCTTCACAATTTTTCATGGTTCGGGTGAGAACCATCCCCGTTCATGCCCGTTTCAACAGAGTCAAAAAATCGGCATGACAAGGAAACGCTGAAACCGCCTGGTTATTCTGACCTGATATTGGTTATGGTCGGGACATTGTCGTATACGTAATTATACCCGCTGCCAAGACTGAACCTCAGCGTCTGTGTCGCGCGATCGCACCCGTTCACCGTGGCAGTCACCTGGCCCTCTGCAACATTGCGTATTCTGTTGAAATTGGTATTTTCAACATAGGAATATCCGCAGCTGACATCTGCGGACATGGTAAGGGGCTTGGAGGTGGGATTGATGAACTCCACATCGATGGTGATGTGGTCGCGGAACGGACGATAACTGACTATTTCCGCTGTCGGTACGGCATATTTCAGATCTCTTTTCAGCTGTTCTGAAAAATCGATGAAGCGTTGTTTCCCGAACCGGATATCCACGATTTCCTGTTCGCACCTCATATTGCAGCAGAGTTCAACGGTATGGTTTCCTTCCTCCAGCATGAGAATGAGCGGTTTGTCCGTTGCGACGATGCCGACATCCATGGTGTCTACAGAGACCGGGAATTCCCCATACCAGCCGCCGATGGATACGGTCAGTTGTCCTCTATAATCAGTTCCTGCAGGAGTCGGGACCGTCGTCATGGTAACAGACGGAGTGATTGCAGGAGTAGGGGAAGGAGACACATTTCCCGTTATGGGAGCCACCTCCGGTTCAGTGAGACATCCCGCTGCCAGTATGCATACGGTCACGATAATCAGGGAAAAAAGAACGCAGCTTTTCATAGAATTTCACCGTGGAGATTATTTGTCAGGAGTATGTGATACTTATGCTTCAAGCTAATAAATTTTGCCGAACCTGCCCCACCCATGCGATGTACCGCGGCCCCGCCAGGAATAGCATTCACGGGAATCATCACAAAGATCTTCCATCTGGCACAGGTAACCAGGATCATTGTCTCATCAGCCCGGATGATACGAAAACGGGACCGGTTACCCTTACAGAAATCATTATCTGGAGGAAGCAATGAAAAAGTTCACTAGATCATGAAGATACTCGTAGAAATATACCGGGAGGGGAGATTTTTCATAGCACGTGATCTCCTGACAAAGATTGCCGACCAGGGTCTGACCGAAAACGAGGCGGTGCAGAACCTGAAAAAAGGAGTTGCAGACCACTGCCAGCTCCTTGTTGAACTTAACCCACCCGGGCACACCCTTGCCTGGCTGGATATCGAGGTGGACAACCGTGCCAGGAACGCCCCTGTCATCTCATGATATAATCCGGACCCTCCTCCTGTTCGGCTATCACCCGGTACAAAAGACCATCAGCCATATTCACCTCTGGAACGATGAGAAAAAGCGGCTCGTGACCGTGCCAAGCCATATGGAGTTCGCTGCAGGCACGTTTCTTTCCATTCTCCAGCAGGCAGATATCGGGCAGCAGGAGTTCCTGGCGCGCGAAAGTCAGTGAATACTGACACTCCTCATCGTCCCTTTTCCCTCTCTCAGAACCTCTTCCCAGGTGTCATTAACGGGATACGGTAAACGGCTTTGTGTTCCCATGCTTTCCGTGCAGGACATGGCCGGCCGGTACCTGTCATGGAACCGTCTGCCATCGTACGAACACAAACCTATTGTGTCTGCCACCCAAAACGATTCTCCATGAACTATTACCCAATCTTCGTCCTCATCACGATTATCCTGGTGGGTGTTGCGGGATGCACCCAGTCTGCCGCACCTGGCCTTTCTGCGGTGGATAACCAGACGGTGAAGGTTACTATCGGCGGGAATGAAACCAGCCCGACTGCTGTGGAAACACTGAACAGGGCCCTGCTGCCCATGATACCCTATAAGGACAGCCAGCTCCGGATTGCGTTTTATACTCCGGAAGACTGGGTTGTAACCACCCGCCAGGTCTCAAAACCTGAAGGGACCGAGGGTCTGGCTTACCGGACCGACCTGCTCGACAACAACCGGTTTTATATCCTGACCTATACTGTTTCCCGTAATGAGGACCAGGATTACCGGAATGAGATCCGCCGCACCTGGATACCCACGCCGACAGAAAGTACTGTCGTTATCCATGGCATTACCTACGACCGGTTCGAGTCATCCCTGGCCGGCACGACAAATGTTTCCTATGTAGTGCGGAAGAGCAGCGCAAACGAGCTGGGGTATGCGAGTGTGCTGGCCTTCACGACAAAGGGGAGCCGTCCCGATGAGCTGAGCGAGTTCATGAGGGTAGTCTCCTCATTCCGGTATTTTACCGGATCGGAAGCCGGAACGATACCGGGTACAGAGATCGATTGACCCTGATAATCGGGACACATCAGCTGGACGTGCAAATGGACGCACCCCCCAAGAGGCTGACAGGTTCGACTACTGACCCCTTTTTTTCCTGTGGAAAAAACACGGATAAGCCTCTGATTCAAGTTTAACCCCTATTTAAATCTTTTTTGAATTTTATTATGGAAAGGAGATAGTTCCATTTCGTGTCCACTTTTAAAAGCCCGGTCGTGAGTTTATCAAACTCGCTTATAAAGCCGTCATGCAACAATCGGGTCTTTAAATAGGCCCGCTCCAGTGGAAGGAAAGGGGTATAAAAGTATGATCAATCTGCCGGATTGGTAAAATATTCTTACTATGGTTGCAGAACCCAAAAACCAGTCTGAAAACGATGGAATTCATCGTCATGATGGATGAGCAGTTAATGAAGTCTGAACGATAGTACAGAATCGTTTTTATGAAATGTTCTGGTTCTCAACATCACCATTACTGGTGATTTTATCACTGCCGGCTGGGAAAAATGCAATAAAAATTTATATTTTGCAGTCTTTTTACCTGTTTTCAGACCTCATTATTTATATATCAACAGAATTATCCAGTAATAAGAGTACTTAAATCAGAGGGGGAGCAGAGGGAGGCAGAATTCTTTTAATGTTTACCGAGGAATTATTCGACAAAGGGGTAGCTTTAGCAAATCTGGGTAACTATGATGAAGCTATCGCATGTTTTGATGAAATCCTCAAGTTCAACCCGAAAAATGCCGATGTGTTGTACAATAAGGGAGTGGCCCTCATGGGTCTGGAATTATTTGAAGAGGCCGTCATCTACTACACACAATCGCTCAAGATCGATTCCTATAATGCCGATGCCCTGAATAACCTCGGGGTCGCGTACGCTGCATTAAAAAAGTATGAAAAAGCCATAACCTATTTTGATAAGGTTCTCAGGATGAATCCAAACCATGAACTCGTCCTGATCAACAAAGGAGGTGCTCTCGCAAAACTAAAAAGGTATGAAGAGGCACTCATCTATTTTAATAAAGTTCTCAGCCTCCATCCGGATAACGCAGATGTTTTGTATAACAAAGGAGTGACCCTGGCAAATCTCACCCGGTATGCTGAGGCTCTTGCATGTTACGATCTCGTCCTTATAGCAAATCCGGCGAATACTGATGCCCTGAATAACAAAGGCGTCGCTCTTGCTGCCATGGACAGGTTTGAAGAGGCAATCATATGTTTTGACCGGGTCCTGGCAATTCATCCAAAATACCTGCGTGCCCTGCACAACAAGGGACATGCCCTGGCAAAGCTTAAAAGGTTTAAAGAAGCTGTCGCGTGCTACGACCAGGTCCTGGCAATCAGTCCGGATAATGTCGATTCCCTGAACAATAAGGGAGTTGCTCTTGACGAACAGAAACAATATGATGAGGCCATCGCCAGTTATGAGCAGGTCCTCAGGCTTAATCCGGCTAACGCAGATGCCCTGAACAACAAAGGCGTCGCGCTGGTTGCCCTGGAAAGATACGAGGAGGCCCTCCAGTGCTACGAACAATCGATCAGGATCAACCCGGACGACCTCCTCGTGTTAGTGAACAAGGGACGTGCTCTTGCCAGATTAGAGAGGTATTCGGAAGCTCTCGACTGTTTTAATGCAGTACTCAGGGTCAACCCGAAGAACGCTGACGCCCTGTACAACAAGGGTGTTGCCCTGTCTGCACTTGAAATAAAAGAGGCTGCTTCCAGCCAGTAGTTATCTTTCTACTGTTGCCGGGATGAATCGAGATTATTCATGTTTTCCCATAACGTTTCGGGAAACTTTGGTTCCAGCTTATATCTGGTACTGTGATTGCTCGAGGTTTGAGTGCTTTGTTCATCCGTTTTCAGGAAAATCACCGATATTTATGATAGTCACCCGCCTCCGGGCCCCTCCGGGGCACGGCGGGGCAGGAGGTTTTAGATGCACTGGAAT
>Ga0209079_10001155_pt1 | contig 10048 bp, 8 predicted proteins | sample PPLLaktember2015_2_FD_187259 | JGI IMG/M metagenome (GOLD analysis project Ga0209079, IMG submission 187259) | Freshwater sediment microbial communities from Prairie Pothole Lake near Jamestown, North Dakota, USA - PPLs Lake P7 Core (6) Depth... | ecosystem: Environmental > Aquatic > Freshwater... | reverse complement strand
TGGACCAGAAACTCGTTGCGGTCCGCCTCGATCGTGATGGTGCCCGGCGTTAGCGTGATGGAATTGGCATGTAGCACCAGGCCGACATCAGTCTTTTGGCTGGGCCTGAATCGCACCAATGTCGGGCTGATGGGCAACTTCGGGTGGACGATGATCTTGCTCACGTCCCACGCCGACTTGACGACCTCCTTCAGCAACCATGGCCAGTAAAGCAGCGCGCGAGGCCCCAGGTGGATCGGGTGGCCTTCGGCGTCGACCACGTCCATCCGCCGCGCGAACCACACCACAGCCAGAGCCGACCCGACGCCGGCGGACAACAGGAAGGTCGTGAAGAACCCCGACAGCAGCAGCCAGAACAGGTACAGAAAGAAGAACAGGCTTGCCGAGTGGAACACGTCGGTGCATTCGTGAGCCAGGACGGTTTCATTGTAGGCAACCGCCTGAGCCCGGCCACTGCGAGTGTGGCCCGGGTTTTCCTGCTGTCGCTCGGCACGCAGAGCAAGTAGGCGCCGTCGGGCGGCACTTGGCGCTCGCTACACTTTCGGCTTCGCTGTTCCGGGCCCACACCATGACCACCATCCGCCAGGCCGACCTGATCGAATCGATCGCCGCCGCGCTGCAGTACATCAGCTATTACCACCCGGCCGACTACATTGCCCACCTGGCGCGTGCCTATGAGGGCGAAGCCAGTCATGCAGCCAAGGACGCGATCGCGCAGATCCTGACCAACAGCCGCATGTGCGCCGAAGGCCACCGGCCGATCTGCCAGGACACCGGCATCGTCAACGTGTTCCTGAAGGTCGGCATGGACGTGCGCTTCGAGGGCTTTGCCGGCAGCCTGGAAGACGCCATCAACGAAGGCGTGCGCCGCGGCTACAACCACCCCGACAACGTGCTGCGCGCGTCGATCGTGGCTGACCCGCAGTTCGAGCGCAAGAACACCAAGGACAACACGCCCGCGGTGGTGCACATGAGCCTGGTGCCAGGCCACACGGTGGACGTGCAGGTGGCGGCCAAGGGCGGCGGCAGCGAGAACAAGAGCAAGTTCGTCATGCTCAACCCCAGCGACAGCGTGGTCGACTGGGTGATGAAGACCGTGCCGACCATGGGCGCCGGCTGGTGCCCGCCGGGCATGCTGGGCATCGGCATCGGCGGCACGGCAGAGAAGGCCATGCTGATGGCCAAGGAAGTGCTGATGGACCCGATCGACATGTTCGAGCTCAAGGCGCGCGGTCCGCAGAGCAAACTGGAAGAGCTGCGCATCGAGCTGTGCGACAAGATCAACGCCTTGGGCATCGGCGCGCAGGGCCTGGGCGGCCTGACCACGGTGCTGGACGTGAAGATCGCGATGTACCCGACGCATGCCGCCAGCAAGCCGGTGGCGATGATCCCCAACTGCGCGGCGACAAGGCATGCGCACTTCGTGCTCGACGGCAGCGGGCCGGCCTACATCGACCCGCCCAGCCTGGACCTTTGGCCGAAGGTGCAGTGGCAGCCCGACTACCAGCGCAGCAAGCAGGTGAACCTGGACAAGCTGACGAAGGAAGAAGTCGCCAGCTGGAAACCCGGCCAGACGCTGCTGCTCAACGGCAGGATGCTCACCGGCCGCGACGCCGCGCACAAGCGCATCCAGGACATGCTGGCTTCAGGGCAGAAGCTGCCGGTGGACTTCACGAACCGCGTCATCTACTACGTCGGCCCGGTGGACCCGGTGCGCGACGAGGTGGTCGGCCCGGCCGGCCCGACCACGGCCACGCGCATGGACAAGTTCACCGAGATGATGCTGAGCCAAACCGGGCTGATCGGCATGATCGGCAAGGCGGAGCGCGGCCCGGCGGGCGTGGAGGCCATCCGCAAGCACAAGAGCGCCTACCTGATGGCGGTGGGCGGCGCCGCCTACCTGGTGGCCAAGGCCATCAAGGGCGCCAAGGTGGTGGGCTTCGCCGACCTGGGCATGGAAGCCATCTACGAGTTCGACGTCAAGGACATGCCGGTGACGGTGGCCGTCTCTTCAGACGGCACCAGCGTGCATGACACCGGGCCCAAGGAGTGGCAGGCGAGGATCGGCAAGATTCCGGTGGTGGCCGGCTGAGGGCGGGATTGCCGGATCGGCCTGCGCTGGCTTCGCCGCGACCCAAGCCGCTCACGCCTTGCCAGCAGGTCCACCAGGAGCTGCTCCTTGCCTTCCAATTCCCGGAGCCTGAATACAGCTCGCGATCAACCCGGTCCCATTGGCAAGGCCGTTTGAGCCGCCGGCGGGCCGTGCAGCACACGCTGCGGGAACGGGATCTGCACTCCCAGCTTGTCCAGCGTGCGCAGCAGCGCCAGGTTGACGGCCGAGCGCACGTTGCCCTGGCCGTTCTCCGGATCGGAGATCCAGAACAGGACGGTCAGTTCCAGGCCGTCGGCGGCGAAGTTGGACAGCTGGACGCCCGGGGCCGGGTCGGAAAGGACTCGCGGCACGCCAGCGGCGGCACTGGCCAGTTGCGGCATCAGCGCCTCGACATCGCTGCCGTAAGCCACCTGCACCACGGTACTGACGAGCACGTTGCGGTCGGCCAGCGACAGGTTCTCGACGCGCTGCGTGATCAGCATCTCGTTGGGCACGATCGATTCGCGGCCGCTGAGCGCGCGGATGACGGTATAGCGGGTCTTGATGTCGGTGACGTGGCCCTCGAAGCCGTCCACGCGCACCAGGTCGCCGATGCGCAGCGACTGTTCGGCCAGGACGACGAAGCCGCTGACATAGTTGGCCGCCAGCTTCTGCAGGCCCAGGCCGATGCCCACGCCGATGGCGCCGCCCAGCACCGACAGCGCGCTGATCGGAATGCCCACCGCAGTGAGCGCCACCAGCACGCCGATCACCAGCAGCATCGCCCGCGTGGCATTGGCCGCCATCTTGCGCGCCGAGATGCTGCTGCCGACCGCGCCGCGCAGCAGCTGTGACTCGATCGTGGCCGACAGCCACAGCACCAGCAGCAGCACCGCGCCGGCACTGATCGCGCCCTGCAGCAGCATCAGCAGCGAGATGCTGGCGCCGCCGATGCGCCACTGCACGCCTTCCATCTCCTCCATCAGGAAGGGCAATGCGCCGGTGAGCCACAGCACCAGCCCGCCCCAGACCATCCAGGAGAATGTGCGTTCCAGCCGGCGCACCAGCGTCGAGTTCGGGAAGGCGGTACGCAGCACCGCGCGCTCAGGCGGATGAGCAGCAGGCTGGTCAGGATCGGCACCGCCAGACGCAGCAGGCCCACCGGCAGCAGGTCCTTGAGCGCCCACCGGGCGACCACCCCGGCCAGCAGCGCCGCCAGCGGGAACAGCACGCCGTCGTACAGCCGGCGTCCGAACCAGATGCTCGGCCCGGCGCTCGCCGCGCGACCCCGCGCCAACCAGACCAGGCCGTAGGCTATGGCCAGTGCGCCGACGAGCACGACCAACTCGACGGCGGCGCCCTGCGGCGTCAGGTCCTTCAGCGCCTGCTGAAGCGACGTCAGGTTCTGCACGCCCAGCCTTCGGTACTCGGCCGCTCGACCCGGCCCAGGCGCATCAGACGTCCGCCAGCACGCGCAGGTGGGCCGCCACGCTGCGCGCCAGCGCGCTGAGGTTGTATCCGCCTTCCAGGCAGGACACGATTCGCCCCTGCGCATGGCGCTCGGCCAGCGCCATGAGTCGCTGCGTGATCCATTCGTAGTCGGCCTCGACCAAGCCGAGCTGGCCCAGGTCATCTTCGCGGTGCGCGTCGAAACCGGCGGAGATGAAGATCATCTCGGGCTTGAACTCCTCCAGCCGCGGCATCCACATCATCTCGATCAGCTCGCGCACCGCGCCGCCTCGGCTGTAGGCCGGGATCGGCAGGTTGACCATGTTGGTGCCCAGCGGCGTGCCACCACTGAACGGGTACAGCGGATGCTGGAAGAAGCTGACCATCAGCACCCGGTCGTCGTTGGCAATGATGTCCTCGGTGCCGTTGCCGTGGTGTACGTCGAAATCGACGATGGCCACGCGCTGCAGGCCATGTACGTCGAGCGCATGGCGCGCCGCCACCGCCACGTTGTTGAAGAAGCAGAAGCCCATGGCCTGGTCGCGCGTGGCATGGTGGCCCGGCGGGCGCACCGCGCAGAAGGCATTGCTGGCGCGGCCGGCGAGCACCTCGTCAGTGGCTGCCACCGCGGCACCTGCCGAGCGAAGCGCGGCCTGCAGCGTGCCGGTGCCCACCGTGGTGTCGGGGTCGACCGCATAGTGCTCGCCCTCGTCGCGCACGCGCTGCATATGGTCGAGTACCTCGGCCACGTAGCCGCTGGCATGCGCCCTACCCAGCTGTTCCAGCGTGGCCACCGGCGCGTCGCGGAAATCCAGCGCGATGTCGATTCCGGTGGCGCGCAGGTGGTCGGAGATGGCATCCAGGCGCTGCGGGCACTCGGGGTGGCCCGCGCCCATATCGTGCAAACGACACTCCGGATGACTGTAGTACGCGGTGCTCATAGGGGGCCCGGTCGGTGTTTTGGGTTAACGTGGCGGCAATGAATTCGAGTGTAGCGCGCCAGATTTCGCGCCTGGTGGATCAGATCAGCACGGTCATAGTCGGCAAGCGCTCCCAGATCGAGGACTGCGTGGCCTGCCTGCTGGCCGGTGGGCACCTGCTGATCGAGGACGTGCCTGGCGTCGGCAAGACCACGCTGGCCCATGCGCTGGCGGTGTGTCTGGGGCTGAAGTTCTCGCGTGTGCAGTTCACCGCCGACCTGATGCCGTCCGACCTGGTCGGCGTCAGCGTCTTCGAGCGCAGCAAGGAGGCCTTCGTCTTCCACCCCGGCCCGGTGTTTGCGCAGGTGCTGCTGGCCGACGAGATCAACCGCGCCGGCCCGAAGACGCAGAGCGCGCTGCTGGAAGCCATGGAGGAGCAGCAGGTGTCGGTGGAAAACGAGACCCGCGCACTGCCCAAGCCGTTCTTCGTCATCGCCACGCAGAACCCGACGGACCAGCTCGGCACCTATCCGCTGCCCGAATCGCAGCTCGATCGCTTCCTGCTGCGCATCACGCTGGGCTACCCCGACCGTGCCTCCGAACGCGCCCTGCTGGTCGGCGAGGACCGCCGCGAAGCGATCACGCGCATGCCGGCGGTCATGCAGCCGGGCGAGCTGGAGCAGGCACAGCGGGCGGTGCGCGAGGTGCTGGCCTCGGAGGCGCTGCTCGACTACCTGCAGACCCTGATCGCGGCCACGCGCTCGGGCGCGTGGTTCGTCGAAGGCCTGAGCCCGCGTGCCGGCATCGCCGTACTGCGCGTGGCCAAGGCGCGCGCGCTGATGGCACAGCGCGACTATGTCGCGCCTGACGATGTCCAGGCCATCCTGCCGCAGGCCATCGCGCACCGCTTGCAGCCTATCGCAGGCGCAGGGCGCGGTGCCATCGAACAGGTGCGCGCGATGGTCGAGGCCACGCCGATTCCGTGACCCCCCCCGTACGGCCTTCGGCCGCCCCCCCAGGGGGGCCGCGCCAGTGGACCGGCGAAGCCGTATCCACGGCGCTCGCTGCAGGGCCTGGGCTCGCGCGCGAGGCAGCGCAGGGCGGGCTGCGCCAGCGCGTGCGTGGCTGGTGGCTGGCGCGGCACCCGGTCACCGACACCTGGACGCTGAACCAGCGCAACATCTACATTCTGCCCACGCGGGGTGGCTGGGCCTTCGGACTGACCCTGGTGGTGATGCTGTTGGCGTCGATCAACTACCAGCTGAACCTGGGCTACGTTCTGACCTTCCTGCTGGCCGGCGCGGGCTTGGTGTCGATCCACCTGACGCACGGCACGCTGCGCGGGCTGACGCTGCGATTGCGGCCGCCGGCTCCGGTATTTGCCGGCGAGGCGGCGCTGCTCGAGGTGGTGATGTCGAACACGGGCGGCGCGCGTCATGGTATCGGCCTTCGCTTTCAGGATCAGCGCATGGAACAACGCGGCGCCTGGTGCGACGTGCCGGCCCTCGGACAGGCGAGTGCGAACCTGAGCGTCGTGCCAGCCACGCGCGGTTGGCATGCGGTGCCCACGCTGGTGGTCGAAACGCAGTTTCCCTTCGGCCTGTTCCGCGCCTGGACCCATTGGCGTCCGGCCAGCCAGGTGCTGGCCTACCCCAAGCCGGAGCAACCGACGCCGGCTTTGCCGCTGGCGCAGAGCGCCCCCGGCGGTGCGCCACAGGCCCGTCCGGGCCAGGGCGGCGAACTCGATGGGGTGCGTGCCTGGCGCCGCAGCGACGGCCTGCGTCAGGTGGTGTGGAAGAAGGTGGCGCGCAGCGGGCAACTTGTCAGCCGCGAAACCGTGGCCGAGAACAGCCGCGAGCTGTGGCTCGACTGGCACGCCACGCTGGGCGCCGACCGTGCCGGGCCCGAAGCCCGCCTGTCCCGCCTGGCCGCCTGGGCCTTGGCGGCCGAGCGCCAGGGCCTGAGCTATGGCCTGCGTCTGCCCGGTCAGCAGATGACGCCAGACCGCGGCGAGGCCCACCAGCGCCGCTTGTTGCGTGAACTGGCGCTATGGCGTTGACACAGCCGCGGACGCTGCCGCGTATCTGGCCCGGCTGGCGGCACCTGCCGCGCGACAGCCGCGACACGCTGTTCCAGCTCGCAGTTATCGGCTGGACGATCCTCCCGCACATGGCGCACCTCGCGCCGTGGTGTGTGGCGCTGACCATGCTGATGCTGTTCTGGCGCGCCCAGCTGGCGCTGACCAATGCGCCGCTGCCCAGCCGCTGGGCGGTGGCCGGGGTGCTGGTGGTCGCCGCGGCGCTGACGCTGTGGTCCGAGCGCACGCTTTTCGGCAAGGAGGCCGGTGTCACCATGCTGGTGGTGCTGATGGCGCTGAAGACGCTGGAGTTGCGCGCCCGGCGCGATGCGATGGTGGTGTTCTTCCTCGGCTTCTTCCTGGTGCTGACCAACTTCCTGTACTCGCAGTCGCTGGCCACCGCCGGCGCCATGCTGCTGTCGGTTTGGGGGCTGCTGACGGCGCTGGTGCTGGCCCACATGCCAGTGGGCAAGCCCCCGCTTTGGCAGGCCGGCGCGCTGGCCGCGCGTGCCGCCGCCCTGGGCGCGCCACTGATGGTGGCGCTGTTCCTGCTGTTCCCGCGCATCGGCCCGCTGTGGGGCGTGCCACACGATGCAGCAGGCAGGACCGGCCTGTCCGGCTCGATGCAGATGGGCGCGATGGCCGAGATCGCCAACGACGACGAGATTGCCTTGCGCATCCGCTTCGACGGCCGCGTGCCGCCACCCGAGGCGATGTACTTCCGCGGGCCGGTATTGACGCGATTCGACGGCCGCGAATGGACGCGCCAACCCGGCAGCACGCCGATGACGCAGCGATTGCGCGCCGAGGTGCAACTGCTGGGACAGCCGCTGCGCTACGAGATGACGCTCGAGCCCAGCCGTCTGGCGCTGCTGCCGCTGCTGGAGTTGACGCCGGACCGCGGCGATGCCGCGCCGCAACTCGAAGGACTATCCGCCTGGCTGCGCAGCGACCTGCAGTGGCAGACCGACCGCCCGGTGGCCGAGCGGCTGCGTTTCCAGGCCTCGGCCTGGCTGCAACACCATCACGGGCCTCGGCAGATGACGCTGGCAATGCGCGACCATGTGGCGCTGCCACCGGACCACAACCCGCGCACGCTGGAATGGGCGGCGGCGCTGCGCCGCCAGCCCGGGCTGGCGCAGGCCGATCCGCGCACGCTGGTGGCGGCCGTGCTGGAGCACCTGCGCCGCGGCGAGTACCTGTACACCCTGGAGCCGGGCAGCTACGGCAAGAACGCGGTCGACGAGTTCTGGCTCGACCGCAAGCTCGGCTTCTGCGAGCACTTCGCGGCCAGCATGGTGGTGGTGCTGCGTGCGATGGACGTGCCGGCGCGCGTCGTCACCGGCTACCAGGGCACCGACCCGATCCCGGTCGATGGCTACTACATCGTGCGCCAAAGCAACGCCCACGCCTGGCTCGAATACTGGCAGCCGGGTGAAGGCTGGATCCGCGTCGACCCCACCGCCACGGTGTCGCCCGACCGCATCGTGCGCGGCGCCAGCCTAGTGCCGCGGCAAGGCCTGGTGGCCGGGGCTCTGGGCAGCGTCAGTCCGCAGCTTCTGGCGCGCGTGCGCAGCGCGCTGGAAGCGGCCAACAACCGCTGGAACCAGTGGGTCATGAACTACTCGCGCGGGCAGCAGTTCAAGCTGCTGCAAAGCCTCGGGGTGAACGCGCCCACCGGGCAGGACCTGGTCCTCGCGCTGATCGCACTGCTGTGTGCCGGCAGCCTGGCGGCGGCTGGCTGGGCCCTGTGGGACCGCCACCGCCAGGATCCATGGCAGCGGCTGCAGCAGCGCGTGATGACGCGCCTGGCGCAATTGCAGGTGCCGGTGCAGCCACACGACCCGCCGCGCACGCGCGCGCTGCGGGTGCGCCAGCATCTGGGCCAGGCCGGTGAGGCACTGGCCCTGGAACTGGAGGATCTGGACCGGTCACGCTATGCGCAGCCGGGACGCCCGGGCGTTGCGCGCGGCTGGTGGAAGCGCTTTGCCGAGCTCGCGGCGCAGGCGGGTCGCCGATAATCCTCCCATGTGTCGCCTGCCCTGCCGGCTGGTCCTGCTGACCCTGATGCTCGTCCCAGCCTGGTCCGGGGATGCCTTTGCGCGCAAGCCGCGCAAGCTGCCTGCCGAGATTCCCGCCAGCCCGGCCGCCGGGTACGGCAGCCAGCGCGACGACGTTCGTGAGTTCGCGGCCGAGGTCGCCGAGCGCCGCCAGTTGCCGGCCGACTGGATTGAGGCCCAGCTGGCCCAGGCCAGACGCCAGCCCAGCGCGCAGCGGCTGATGATGCCGCCACCGGCCGGCACCGCCAAGAACTGGGCAGCCTATCGCGACCGCTTCGTCGAGCCGCAGCGCGTCATGGCCGGAGCTCGTTTCTGGCAGGACAACGCCGACTGGTTGCAGCGTGCTGAAACGCGCTTCGGCGTGCCGGCCGAGATCGTCGTCGGCATCATCGGCGTGGAGACCTTCTACGGTCGCATCACCGGCAACTTTCGCGTGCTGGACGTGCTGACGACGTTGGCCTTCGATTTCCCCACCGGGCGCAGCGACCGCAGCCCGTTCTTCCGCAGCGAACTGGAAGAGTTCCTGGTGATGTGCCGGCGCGAGGGTCTGGACCCGACGCAGCCCAAGGGCTCGTTCGCCGGTGCGATGGGCTTGCCGCAGTTCATGCCCGGCAGCGTCAACCGCTTCGCGGTGGACTTCGACGAGGACGGCCGCATCGATCTGAACGGCAGTGCCGCCGACGTGGTCGGCAGCGTCGCCAACTATCTGGCGGCACACGGCTGGCAACGTGGCTTGGCCACCACCTACACCGTAGCGCCACCGGTGGACACCAGTGCACGCGCCACGCTGCTGCAGCCCGACATCCTGCCCAGCTTCAGTGCCGAGCAGATGCTGGCCCTGGGCGCCGAGCTCGACGACGCCGGCCGCGCCCATGCCGGAACGCTGGCGCTGGTCGAACTGCAGAACGGCACCGCGGCGCCGAGCTTCGTTGCCGGCACCCAGAACTTCTATGCGGTGACACGCTACAACTGGTCAAGCTACTACGCGATGGCGGTGATCACGCTGGGCGATGCAGTCAAGCGCCAGCGGTGACGCACGGCGTGTACTGAGTCGCGGTCGAAGGCATGGGGGCTTGAGTCGGCTGACGGCGCAACGCTGAAGGTCAAGACTTCCAGCCGAACTGAGAGTATCGGCCATCTACTGCCGCTGACGAGGGGATGCTTCCAGGCATCTTAGCTGCAGGCGTCGCGGCTGGGGCTTGCGCTGTGGATCGGTTCGAGTCTCGACACTTGCGGTGCCGGTACAGAAATCTGTATCGTGTTTTTATGAAGACCACCCTGGAGCTCAACGATCAACTTCTCGCCGATGCCAAGGCGCTCGCGGCTCAGCAGCGCACGAGACTGACTCGCTTGATCGAGGAAGGCCTGCAGCTGCGACTTCGCGCCAAGGCAGATTCCGCGAAGCGCCGTCGCGTCCGCCTGCCCGCATTCAAGGGTCGCGGGGGTCTGG
>Ga0209079_10001152_pt1 | contig 10058 bp, 10 predicted proteins | sample PPLLaktember2015_2_FD_187259 | JGI IMG/M metagenome (GOLD analysis project Ga0209079, IMG submission 187259) | Freshwater sediment microbial communities from Prairie Pothole Lake near Jamestown, North Dakota, USA - PPLs Lake P7 Core (6) Depth... | ecosystem: Environmental > Aquatic > Freshwater... | reverse complement strand
GGTATCCATCAAAGATACGAATGTCTTAATTCTTGCTGGGAGTGGAGATCTATTAACCTTTCGGAATTATTTTTTTACAGGTGAAAATGCATACGGTACTTTTTTGAATTTCCCCCAGGTCATCTCTCCCGATTCATAAAACAAAAATATCAACAGAATTGCAGTATGCCCTATATCCCATTCACTGGAGATCCCGATACCGGGAGATTCGGGAAAAGTCTCTAAAATCTGACAGATAATTTTTCAGGATTTCCGCATCCCATTCCGACGCCCATAATATCCTTTGACGCCAACACTGATCCAGATGGACACCATCGACTCCTATTTCCCGTATACTGAATATCGCCCGGGCCAGCGCCATATGCTTGAAATCGCCGCCCAGGTAGCCCGTGATGGCGGCATCGCCATGATCGATGCCCCGACCGGCAGCGGAAAGTCGAGTGTCGTCGCATCCCTGCTTGCGGAGCGCAGAGGAAGAAAAGTGGTGATCGCGGTACGCACGGTCAGCCAGCTCACCACATTCATCCGCGAGCTGGAGCTGGTGCGCACAAAAAAACCCCAGCTCAAGGCGGTGTACCTCGTCGGCAAAGGGAGCATGTGCCCGCTGGGAGGAGATGGTGATGTATACCGCAGGTGCGAAGGCGTGAAGGCATTCTCAAACTCCCTCATGCGTGACCGTGCGGAACGGGGGGCACTTAACCCCGCAAAGGACCCCTTTATCGTCCAGCAGATCCGCAGGATGGACAAGGAACACCCCCTCCTCTGCCCGTACTATATCAACAGCAGGATATTTGTGCAGGCTGAGGCTGTCGGTGTGAAGATGGTCCCTTCACCTGCACTCCGCACCAAGGCTGACCGGGTCATTGCATACCCGGTACCACCCCGGGAACTGGCGGAATTCTGCGGGGAGATCTGCCCGTATGAGCTGATGATGCATGCCGCACGGAATACCGATGTGGTCATCCTGAATTATTACCACCTTTTTGACCGCACGATCCGTGAGCAGCTCTATGCCAGCCTCGGGGTCGAGCCGCAGGATATCCTGCTCCTTGTTGATGAGGCACACAATTGCGGTGACGTCATCACAACCATTGAAAGCGTAACCCTGAAAGAACATGATCTTGAACAGGCAACCCGGGAACTTTCGGGCATGCGAAAACGCCACAAGGGTGCAGATGCAGTCCAGCATGTGCTCCCGCGGCTTTCTGATTTCATCCGCGGGCTCACCAACTCGGCAGAAGCGGAGGACTGGTTTGATCCTTCTATTTTTGACCGGATGGTCGTGCGTGAATCCCTGTACAAAAACATGGACGAGATCGTCGATGACCTGATGGTGCTTGCAGAATCGATACGGGAAAAGAACCTGAAATCAGGTGAGTATCGCGAAACGGCGATCGAACGCCTCGCAGAATTCCTGTTCCGGCTCTCGCAGTCGGCAACCGACCCCGCATATCTTACGCTCTACCGGAAAGAGGCCGAGGGAATTACCCTCGAAGTGCGGAGCATCGATCCTTCGGTCTCCCTCCAGGAAATATGCAGCTCACATGCCTGCTGCATCCTGATCTCGGGTACCCTTTCTCCCGTCGGGAGTTACGCCCGGTATTATTTCGGCACCGCTCCGGTGAAAACACTTGCCCTGCCCAACGCATTTCCCAGAGAAAAACGCATGGTCTGCTGCGCAAACGATATTACCACATCATTTTCGATGCGTCAGAACAAAGAGAACAGCACACGAATCGGCGACTATATCAAAGCATTCTGTACGATTAAAGGAAACATCGCCATCTATTTTCCCAGCTACCAGATCCTTGAAACCTACAAAAATCTTACCCTTCCGCATATCAAAGGACATACGGTTTTTATCGAACCACGGGACGCCGCTGATGCCGGCGCAGCACTCTCATCGTTCCTGTCCCTTCCGGCACGGGGGCAGTCCGGGGTCCTGTTTGCGGTGTGCGGCGGGAAGTGGAGCGAGGGCCTGGATTACCGGGGTGAGATGCTCAGGGGAGCGATGGTTGTCGGGCTGCCGCTTGCGCCCTTCAACCGTGTGCGGAAAATGATGATTGAGTATTTCAGGCACAAGTTCGGTGACGAGGGAGAATTTCTCTGCTACACGCTGCCGGCGATAAATCGTTCCCTGCAGGCATTAGGGAGAGTATTGCGTACACCGGAAGACCGGGGTGTGCTCGTACTGGCCGAAAAGCGGTTCCTGGAAAAAGGAGTTCGCAACGCCCTCCCCGCATGGATAAAGGAAGAAATGATCGAATGCAACAGTGCACTCTTCCACGAGGTCATCTCACGATGGAAATCATAGGAGGCTCCTGCAGGCTCGGGTTGTGGTTCGTCCACGTCTGGTGGAACGATACAGCAGTTTACCAGGTCAGGTTCGCAACAACAGGACTACCGGGCAGGGTACCGGAACCGATCAGGCAGTACTGCGCAGGGCATAGGGTAAACCTGTCACCGCTCAACAGCATAGCGGGGCAGGAAGACACAGTATATGGCAGGATTTATCGGGCGGTGCAGCAGGTGCCGTATGGCAGCACTTCGACCTACGGAGAGATTGCTCGCATAGCAGGAACGTCTCCCCGGGTAGTAGGGCAGGCAATGGCACGCAACCCTGTCCCGCTGGTCATTCCCTGCCACCGTATCGTGGCAGCTGATGGTATCGGGGGATTCTCTTCTCCGGTCGAAATAAAGGAAGCGCTGCTTTCCATGGAAAAAAAAGGATTGCACAGGGCGGAAAAATGACTCCGGGCCGTCCATCACCCGTTCTGTCGGATCCGTTTTCGTGGCAATGGTTTTTTTGCAGGGGAATCAATTTCATGAAAGGAGTACGCCGGTGAAATCTGCAGTAGTTCTTGTAGGTGGTGAGGCACGTCGTGCAAATGGGAAGGAAAAGTACTTTTTCACCTATCTTGGCAGGACATTTATCGAACGGCTGGTAGATTCACTCCGGCAGGTTGTCGATGAGATTATCCTCGTTGCACGAGACCCTGAACAATGCAAGAGGTTCAGCAGCATCGAAGGAATCCGGTGCATCACCGACATCCGGGGGGGGATCGGGCCAATCGGAGGTCTCCATGCCGGATCACTGGCTGCCCGTGGCGACCTTATCTTTGTCTCGGCATGCGATATGCCCTGTATTGATCCCCGGGTAATTGCCTACCTTTTTGACCATATTGACCATTATGACGCGGTGATTCCCCGGTGGAACCCTGACATGCTCGAACCCCTTCATGCCGTGTACCGGAAAACGGCTCTGGTAAAATACCTCGAAAGTCATGATTCCCTGTCGCTGCGTGAAATGGCCATGAATCTGTCTGCACGCTATATCATGGTTGATGAGCTACGCCGGATCGACCCGGAACTCCGGACGTTTATCAATATCAACAAACTTGAAGATCTTGAGAGTATCAACACCACTCATTAGCTTTTCTGTTGGAAAATTCTTTAATGTCCGGGGATTCTGTAGCAACTTACCACAGAGTATATAAATATATGTAATGAGATTAATACTAATTATGAATTCAGGTTAGCTTAACAGCGTAGCCGGGATTTCGGGAAGTGGAACAGTCAGTGGCACAGTTATCGGTTGAAAATATTGAGGTGCTGCGACTCTTCATCGTCACTGCAGCAACCATCATTGCGATCCTGACTACCATATTTTCCCTTCTGAATGGCATCATTAACGTCTTTCCGTTTCACTTCATCCTGCCGATTATCCTCGTGGTGTATTTTTACCCGGAGCGGGGTGTGCTCTTCTCGCTGAGCCTGGGCGTGATGTACATCGGTCTCATCTATCTTCTCGGGAATTCCGATCCCGTCCTGATAGCGATAGCAACGGCCTGGTTTGCAATTTTCATAACCATTGGTGTCGTCGCGTCATCGTATGCGATCAAACTGCGGGAAGAAACCACCCGTGTCCGGACTATTCTGTGTACATCCCATGAGGGCATTTTCTGTTTCGGGCTTAAGGATCTGAAGATCCGGGATATTAATCCCAAGTGCGCCCAGTGGCTGAAGTACGATCGCGACGATCTTATCGGTAAGGAGATCGCGGTCATCTGGCCCGACAGGAAGGAACAGGAACAATTCATCGCAGATGTGACAAAGAATCGCAGGCATGCAGTACGCGAGGTTAATTTCCTGGGGCGTGGCAACGAGGTCGCCCGGTTCGTCATCTCCGCAATATTTGAAACCAAGGGGTACATGCTCTGTTCGGCGGTCAACACCACCAGTAACAAGATTGTGGACGAGGAGATTATCAAAACCCTCAATGATCTTGAACAACAGGTCAAGGCGCGTACTGCTGATCTTGAACGGATCAACGAGCGGCTCCGGGCAGAGATACTCGAATGCCGCAGATTTGAAAACACCTTCCTTGCCGGCCAGTCCACCCTGTCAAAACGGGAGGAACTATGACCGTTCCTGTTGCCGTCAGGTACCGGATTTTCTGGACGACAACGATTATCCTGTCCATCATCGTTGCAGTCTCGACCACAGTCTATTCCCTGACCCAGGGAATCTATGATGTCTTTCCGTTCCTCTACTTCCTGCCGATAATCCTGTTTGTGAATTATTACCCGGGCAGGGGTGTCATCTTCTCCATTTCACTCAGCACGGTCTTCCTGGTGCTGGTCTATTATTTCACCAGTTTTGATCCAAACCTGGTTGCGGTCTCAACGGCGTGGTTTGTGATTTTCGTTACCATCGGCTTTGTTACATCCTCACTGGCTGAAGGGTTCAAGGAAGAAGAAAGGAAATACCGGGAGATCTTTGAAAATTCCCAGGCCGGTATATTCACGTTCGATCTTAAAACACAGCGTATTCAGGAGATCAACGGCCGATGCGCACAGATACTGGGGTATGGCCGCAATGACCTTATCAATGAAGAGCTGAGCCGGATTTTTCCTGACCCGGAGGGACGGGATTTGTTCATCAGCCGGCTTCATAAGAATGCAGAAATCGGGGATGTTGAGCTCATCTTCCGTAAAAGGGAGGGTGAGGCCCGCCAGTTCCTTGTTTCCGCTTCACTTTCACCGGGCAACAGCGTGATCTGTTCTGTTATCGATATTACCGAGCGCAAGCTCGCAGAACTGGTCATCCACAAGGCACGTGAGGATCTTGAAAGAAAGGTAAAAGAGCGATCTGAAGAACTGATACGGGCAAATGAAGGGCTCAAAGCGGAGATCCTTGAACGCAAACGTTTTGAGGCAACGCTCCAGCTCGCGAATCGCAAACTTAACACACTCTCATCAATTACCCGTCATGATATCCTGAACCAGATCACTGCTATCATGATGTATGTGTCACTGGCAGAAGAGCTGGTCCAGGATCCTACCCTCCTTTCCTATCTCAAAAGGATCGAACAGACCACCCAGATGATCCAGAAGCAGATACGGTTTGCCCGTGATTATGAGGAACTGGGTATAAGCTCCCCACGCTGGCATACCATTGATGCAACCATCAGCAAGGCAGTGAGCGGCCTTGAACTGGGAACTGTCCGCGTCGAGAAGGATGTGGAAGGCCTGGAAGTATATGCAGATATGCTTCTGGAAAAGGTATTTTTCAACATCGTCGATAATGCCCTGCGGCACGGCCAGAGGGTCACAAAAATCCGGTTTTCATTGCAGGAAACCGGGGACGGGATCACCATTTTCTGCGAAGATAACGGTGTCGGTGTCCCCCCGAATATGAAAGAGGGCATTTTCAAACGCGAGTTTTACCGGAATACCGGATACGGGCTCTTCCTGGCCTCCGAGATCCTCGGCATCACCGGTCTTTCCATTGGTGAGACCGGGGAACCGGGATTAGGGGCACGGTTCGAGATCCGCGTACCGAAAGGAACGTACAGGCTGAGTAAGAAATTGGTCTCAGGTAACCCGGCCTGATATCGGTTTATCTTCCGGATCCTTATTTATACATCCCTTGGACCTTTTGGGAATACGAGGGTATCCTGAAATTCACAATCAATTTTTCCGGGAACACACTTTCCAGAGAATGAACTCGGTGGAAAAAGCGTTCGAACCGCACGATGGTGACCCTCTTCAGAACCTCTCCGAGGCATGGCGGGACATGGTCGGGTCAGGAGTATTTCTCTTATTAATCCGCCACGGGGGCGCCCCGTCGGGGGCGGCGGCATTGCTCCTTCATGAGTAAGAGCTCCTTCTCATACCTGAAAATCGCGATTTTTTCCGGACTTAGGCGGAAAATCTTTTTTTTCTTTTTCCATCAGGATAATTCTATGAGTATTCCCCGCCTCAGGGCCTCTCCGAGGCACGGCGGGGCATGGTCGGGTCAGGAGTCTTTCTCTTATTGATCCGCCGCGGGGCGTCCCTTCGGGGGCGGCGGCATTCATCATAATTCAAAATAGAAGTGACAATCCTCGTTATAGCTTAATTTTGATCGGTTGCGATCCGATAATATCAGAGATTCTTCTTTCTCCCGCTTGCATCCCGCATATAGTGGCCAAATTCACTCTTAAGAAGTAAATCTCCGGAAAACACCGGCCCATCCCTGCAGACCCGGAGCCCGGATGGATCTATGCAGCATGAACCACAGATGCCTGACCCGCATTTCATGTAGCGGTGCAGTGAGAATTCTGTCTTGTGGGCGATTCCTTTTTCTTCGACCTTGGCAAGGACGGCACGCATCATCGTTTCCGGGCCACAGACCGCTATCCTGTCGTATACGCCGAGGTTCAAGTCATCCATTAGGGCGGTCACGAACCCTGCAAGTCCCAGCGACCCGTCATCGGTCGCAATAAGCACATCTGTGCATTCATCCAGCTGGTCAACAAAGAGCAGTTCGGATTCGGTTTTTGCCCCCAAGAGAAGAGTCATGACACAATCGGCCCGTGCAAGCGGAAGGAGAGGCGCAGCCCCGACACCCCCGGCAATCGCCAGGACTTTTTCACCTTTGGTAAACCCATTCCCAAACGGGCCGCGAATCCCCAGCTTGTCACCGGCTCCAAGGGCAAACATGGCAGTCGTCGCATCACCGGCTTTCTGTACGGTAATGGTGTTTTCTGACGACAGTGCCATCGGGATTTCATCTATCCCGGGTACCCAGACCATGACAAACTGCCCGGGAGAGAACGGGAACGAGCGGTCGAACACGAATGTGCGGATGAGCGATGTCTCTTTTTTAACCCGCAGAATGGTGACGGGTACTGACAGGGAATCATCCATGGTGGGCACAACCGATGATCTCCTTAGGTGAGAGTCCATCCTTTTTATAGAGATCCGATTTGATGGTTTCAAAGATTTTTACGTTATTCAGGACCGCACTGCCTATCTCCACAGCGCTTGCCCCGGCCATCATCATCTCAATGACGTTGTCTGCCGATGACAGGCCTCCACAACCTATTATGGGTATCTTACAGGATTCGTAGAGCTCGTAGACGCAGCGCACAGCAATGGGGAACACAGCACTCCCCGAGAGGCCGCCATAACGGTTCCCCAGCACCGGTCGCCTCAGTCCTGTCGATATCCTCATTGCTTTGACGGTGTTGATCGCAACAATCGCGCTTGCCCCGCCGCGTTCTGCTGCTTTGCCGATGCTGGTGATATCGGCAACATTCGGTGTGAGTTTTACCCAGGTCGGGACCCCGGTCGCACTTACTGCCCGGGTGCACGCTTCGACAAGTCCGGGGTCGGTCCCGATTGCTGCACCGTAACCTTCTGCATGCGGGCAGGACAGGTTCAGTTCAAAACCGGCAGCCTTCCCCTCAAACCAACCGGCAACACGAGCAAATTCCGCCGGATTTCCGCCGAATATACTTACCATGACGGGTTTTTTTATGAGAGGTACAACCTCATCTACAAAATCCTTTGACGGGTTGGGAAGGCCCATGGCATTCAGGATTCCATCGTCAAGCACTGCCAGGCATGGCCCGGCATGCCCGTCCTTGGGATAAGGACCGATCGACTTGGTTACAACACCCCCGGCCCCTAATGAGAGCATCCGGTTGAGCGATGACCCGGTCGTCCCGAGAATCCCGGCCGCAAGCAGCAGGTGGTTATCGAGCGCCACACCGCCCACGGTAACCGGACCCGGCCTGATCGATACCATGCATCAGGAAATAGTCGTTATATAATAAAAAGTGCATCTTTTTATGTCGATTCATTGGAACCGTAAAGTGATAGTTATTAAAAATATACCGTATGAGCGCTATAACCTGCTGATTTTCATACCGGGGGTTTGGCGCAGGTCCGGTGATATGTAAGGCCATTGTACGGGAACATCCGCGACGGTAAAAGAAATCCGGATCGTTCATCTTGATTTTCCGGGCATCTATCCATTCCTTTGGCCGCGTCATCGCACAGGATGACCCGCCGGTAAACTGAACTCTCCGGATCTGCATATACCCTCACGCGAAAATATCACTGTGTCACTATTTCTCACTTTTTTATATATATTTCACTATATTCTATGTCGAAAAAAGGTATATCCAACGCCGATAATCTACTGCCTGAAGCGTATGAATGCACGGATACGGGGAGGATAAAGCATGGGCATAAAGGAGTTACTGGTTCCGAAGGACACAATCTTCTTCGATCTCTTTGAACTTCAGGCAGGACTGTTAAAGGAGGCGGCATGGGAGCTTGTCGCCCTGACCGAGGATTTCACCAATGTCAAAGAGAAACGCCATGCCATCGAAAAACTTGAGCACAAAGGGGACCAGGTTACCCATGACATCTACGAACAGCTGAACAGCACGTTCATCACCCCCCTCGATCCTGAAGAGATCTCACGACTTGCTTCAACCCTGGATGAGGTGCTGGATTATATCGACGGTGCAACGGAGAAGATGTATTATTACAACATCGGAAATACCGATGCGCACATGATCGAACTGGCAAAACTGATCCATATGTCAACGAGCGAGATTGAAAGTGCAATAAAGAGTATCCGTTCCCTCAGGGATCCCCGGTACATCGAGGAGCGTTGTATCGAAGTGAATCGCCTGGAAAATCTCGCGGATGATGTCCTTGCACATGCCATAACCGACCTCTTCAAAACAACGGATGCGATCACCATTATCAAGCTCAAGGACATCTACGAACACCTCGAGATGGCGACGGATAACTGTGAGGATGTCGCAAACACGCTCTCCGATATCGCGATCAGGCACTCGTGATTATCATGGACTCTCTCGTTCTTGCCGGTATTGTCCTTGCCCTTCTTTTCAATTTTGTCAACGGGATGAATGATGCGGCAAATTCAATCGCCACCGTTGTTGCGACACGGGTTCTCAGCCCGGTCAGGGCAGTGGCGATGGCTGCGTTTTTCAATATGATCGGACCACTCCTGTTCACTACCGCGGTGGCAAAGACAATCGGAAAGGGAATTGTTGACCCGGTGTATCTGACACCCTTTGTCATAGTCATCGGAATGTTTGTTGCGGTGCTCTGGGTGTATCTTTCATCCTACGTCGGTATCCCGATTTCGGCAACGCACGCCCTGGTAGGGGGCCTTATCGGGTCCGCTGCAGCATATGCCGGTATCGGCGTGATTATCCTGCCATCTGCAGGCACCATTACCGGGTTGTTTATGTATGCCGCCCTTGGTGCAATTACCGGGATGATGATCTGTTTCCTCGTTGGCAGAATAACAAAAGACGAGGCCATACTCCCCTTCATTGTCGAGGGAGCGTTTGCGGGCGCGATACTCTCCGTCCCGTTTGTCATTATCACCGGACTGCTGAAAATCTCAGGCCTCTTCGCTATTATCATTTTCATTGTCCTTTCGCCTCTGCTCGGGTTTATCTTCACGTACATCTTTTCACTGCTTTTTATCCGATGGTTCAGGAACAAAAATCCCAATAAAATGAATTTCCTGTCAAGAAAGCTGCAGGTCGTTTCAGCATCGTTTTACAGTATCGGGCACGGCAGCAACGATGCCCAGAACGGGATGGGAGTCATCACCGCCATCCTGGTTGCCGGGGGGATTCTCAATGAATTCATTGTACCGGTCTGGGTGATTTTACTCTCCTGTGGAGCCATAGCGCTCGGAACGATATTGGGCGGGTGGCAGGTCGTTAAAACGATGGC
>Ga0209079_10001151_pt1 | contig 10059 bp, 8 predicted proteins | sample PPLLaktember2015_2_FD_187259 | JGI IMG/M metagenome (GOLD analysis project Ga0209079, IMG submission 187259) | Freshwater sediment microbial communities from Prairie Pothole Lake near Jamestown, North Dakota, USA - PPLs Lake P7 Core (6) Depth... | ecosystem: Environmental > Aquatic > Freshwater... | reverse complement strand
CAGCACCTTCATGATAGTGAGAATGCGCTTCATGGTGTGCTGCGCTCGGTGCGCTTCGCCCTGATCGAGCCAGCGCATCACCTGGTCCAGCTCGTGGAGAATTTCCTTGAACCACAGCTCGTACACCTGGTGAATGACGATGAAGAGCATCTCGTCGTGTTCGGGTCCTTCGGAGCGGGGCCGCTGAAGGGCGAGCAGCTCGTCGATGGCGAGATAGCTGCCGTAGGTGACGGCGCGATCGGTCATGGGGACAGGATACACGGCGGGCACCGTGTACAAAAAAAGCGGAGGAAGCCGGCGCGTGTGGCCTCCCCCGCCCAAGGACTCCCGCACGAGAGCCCATCTTTCCGCCCCTGGTGGCAGCCAGAGGCTTCAGATACCGATGATTCGAGAGGTTCTGGAGAATCAGCGACGAGCGGGCGTTCAGGCCTGCTGTCGCGATCGCTGCTGTCGCTGGACCGGCTGTCGCTGTCGGAGACAGGACACGTGCCGATCGGTCGTCGCGGGGTCCTCGGGCTCGAGGAAGGAGATGGACAAGCCCTGAGTGCGCGTCACAGTGAAGAGAGGATATCGAAGGAGCGCCAGCGCGACAAACAGAATGAAGTCATGCGAGGCATCCGCGCGAAGTATCGTGCGGACACAAAAAAAGCGAGAGGGGCTGGCGCAGCGCCCTCTCGCCAAGCGACTCCCCCACAGGAGCCAAGTGCTTACTTCTACAGTTCTGGAGTTCCAAGGTTCCAGGTTCGAGCTATCGAACCTGGAACCCTGGAACCTGTCCTCGTCCTACCAGAGGATGCGGAATCCGAGGCGCGCGGTGCGCGGTCCCAGGATGTTGGCCGGCCGCTGGTAGTTGGTGCCCGTGGTCACCGTGATGGTTTCCGAGGCGCTGCTGTTGGCGATGTTGAAGAAGTCCAGGAACAGGCGCGCGCGCATGCGCGAGCCCAACGGGACGGTCTTCTCGGCGCGGACGTCGAACACCCAGATGTTGTCCTGACGGTTCGCGTCGGCGGCATCGGCGTAGACCGTCGAGGCCGGCATGATGAGACCGAACGGCGTCGCGGCGCTGGCCGGGACGCTGATCTCACGGGCGTAGTTGAGCCCCGACTGGTGACGCATCACCGGCGAGATCCGGATGCCCCAGGCGGCGTCGTAGCTGCCCGTGGCCTTCAGGTTCCAGTTGGTGCGGGTCAGCTGCCCCGGCAGATTGGGATTGCGCGGGAAGCTGTTGGCCACGGTCGCCGGGAAGTCGTCGGACCACGTGTAGGCGCCGCCGATGGACGCCGACCAGCGGTTGCTGTAGCGGCGGTTCAGGCTCATCTCGATCGTGTCGTAGCGCGACGAACGCGGCAGGTTCTCGACGAACTGGTCCAGCGGGAAGTTCGCCTGCTGGCTCGTGGGCATGCCGAGGAGCGTGATGTTGTTGTCGTCGGCCGTGTTGCGGATGCCATCCACGCCGATGTCAACGAAGTTGAACGGCACGCTGTAGGCGCCGTTGCGGGCGTCGCGGCCGGGAATGCCGATGCCGATCAGGTCGTCTTCCGTCTTGTAGACGTAGCCGGCGCGCACGCCCATCGTGTCGGTGAGCTGGCGTTCGAGCCACAGGCTCACTTCGTGCGTGATCGGCGCCTGGATGTCCGGGTCGAGGCTGATGGAGCCGGCCAGCGACTGCGCCGTGCGGTTCCCTTCCTCACCCGACTGCCAGCGGCGATCGCCGTTGAGGTCGTTCCACACGTAGGTGGCCGACTTGGCCGTCGTGTTGCCGTTGGCGTCGCTGCCGACGCCGACGCCGGGGTTGTGCCAGAACAGGCCGTAGTTCGCCTTGACGACCGTCTTGCCATCGCCCGACAGGTCGAACGTGGCGCCGATGCGTGGGGCGAGCTTGTTCCAGGTGTAGAGGTCCTGCTGCGCGAAGGTGGCGGCCGGCACCGACACCGGGCCCACCGTGGCCGCCAGCTGCTGCTGCTCGGGCAGGTAGCCCGAATAGCGGTCGTAACGGAGGCCGGCGTTGACCGTCAGGCGGCCCGTCTGCCAGGTGTCGTTGATGAACGCACCGAACACGTTCAGCGCTGACTGGGACGTCAAGGCGCCATCGCGACCCAACCCCAACTTGCCGACCTCGGTTGCCGTCGGCAGCGTGAAGACCACCGTGCTCGAGACGCCGTTGGCGTACTGGTGATCGATGTTGCCGCCGAACTGCTGCTCGTAACCTTCCCAGCCGATCTCGCGCAGGATCTCGCCACCGACCTTGAACGTGTGGCTGCCCTTGGCGGTGTCGAGGAAGTAGGTGGCCGCCGCGGTGGTCTGCTTGCGGTCGCGGTCCAGCTGCCAGCGCTGCTGGCCCCCGGTCAGCTCGCTCAGGCCGGTGTCGCGCCAGAAGTACTGCTCGTCGGTGTTGGCCGTCAGCGGGAAGTAGTAGCCGAAGTCGCCGTAGCGCGCTTCGATGTACAGCTTGTCGGTGACGGTACCGTTCCACTCGGCCTTGTAGACCCAGCTGCCCGAGTCCTGCTTGTTGGTCGAGCCCACGTCGTTGTAGAAGTACGCCGCGTACGGCAGGCGGGTGGCCTGGAGCTTCTGGCCCCACTGGTAGTAGCCGATGATCTTGTTCTTCTGGTTCACCTGGTAGGTGCCCTTGCCGACGGCGTTCCACAGCTCGGTGTCGAACGTCTGGTCGAAGCGGAACTGGGGCTGCGCCACCGCGTTGAACTGCTTGCGGTAGGTGCCGAACCACCAGATCTTGTCCTTCTTGATCGGGCCGCCGGCCTGGATCGCCGTGTCGTAGTAGCGGTCGATCTCGTTGCTGCCCTCACGGATGCCGCGGGCGATGACCTCGTCGGGAATGTTCGAGCCCTGCAGCGCGTTGTTGTACCAGTCGAGGTAGTACTCGCCGTTGAACTGGTTGCCGCCGGACTTGGCGATGAACTGGCTCTGCACGCCGGGGTTCGGCATCTCGGCGCCCTGGCCGGAGGTGCCGAGGAACGCCTCTTCCAGCGACGCGTAGTCGAAGTAGAAGCCGGCGCCGCCGGTGCCCTCGGTGGTGTTGATGCCCTCGATCAGCACGCGCACCTGGCCGGTGAAGCCGTAGGCGTTGTAGCCGGTCTGCGTGCCGGCCCGGTTGCCGCCGACGTCGATACGGGTCATCTGCACGGCGGGCGTGACGGCGAGCAGCGCCCACATGTCACGGCCGTTCGGGATGGACTGGAGCTGTTCCAGCTTGAAGTTCTGCTGCACGCGCGTGGAGCTGGTGTCGATGATGGGCGACTCGCCCGTCACGGTCACGGTCTCCTGCAGCGTGGCGAGCGTGAGCTCGACGTTGAGGTTCGCGGTGAAGCCCAGCGTGATCGAAATGCCTTCACGCCGCAGCGTGTTGAAGCCCGCGAGCTCGTAGGTAACCGTGTAGGTGCCCGGCGGCACGGCAGGGAACCGGTAGTTACCGGTTTCCGACGACACCGTCGTCTGCGCGCCGAGGAGCGCGGGGCTCGTCGCCGTGACCGTCACGCCCGGCAGAACCGCGCCCTGCGCGTCCGAAATACGACCCTGAATGGTGCCCGTGCTGCTGGCACCACCGCCCTGTGCCCATGTGGGCACGGCGGCTGCAAGCGCCAACACGAATGTCAGCACCGCAATTGACCAACGCTTCATGCTCATCCTCCTAGTGGGGGAACGACCCGCTAACGGATCCAGTCCCACGAACCAACACTTTCACGGCCGCTCCGGAATCCCGGACCGAGCCAACAAACCAAAGCGACGACGTAGGTCGGGAACCTCGAATCCTGGCTGACATACAGTCTTTGCGGCCAAGGTACTACAGGTATTCCCAACCACTAACCGAGGGCGAATGTACCGGAAGCGGGGAGGAAAAGCAATTCCCGAGGGTTGAACACCTGTTCAGTAAACCGCCCGCAAGAAGCGGAGCGGATAGCAGAAAGAGGTCCGAGAAGTCGACGAAGACGGGCGGCAGTCGTCCCCCAAATCAGAACCGCCGTCAGGCGCGTCTGGTGATGAAGAGCCCCGTGAAAATGGCCAGCGATCCGATCACCTGATTGATGGCAATCGGTTCGCCCAGCCAGACGGCCGCGATGCACATGGCAACCACTGGTGTCACGTTGCTCCATGCGGCCGTGCGGGTGCTGCCGGCACGCTGCACGCTCGTGTACCAGATGAGATACGCGAAGGCGAGCGCGAACACCGCAGAGGCCGTCATCAACGACCAGCTGAGGAGCGAGATGGCGCCCCAGTCCACCTGCAGCAGCGTCGGCAGCGAGACCACCGTGTAGAGCGCCGCCCCAATCGAGATCGAATAGCCGGTCACCACGAGCGGCGAGTGGGTCCTGAGCAGCGGCACCGACGCCACCGAGTACGTGGCCCAGCAGACCGTGCTGGCAAAGACCAGGAGATCGCCAAGGTGCCCGCTCGCCGACCAGTCCACCTTCTGCCCCACGACGATGTAGAGGCCGACGAAGGAGACGGCGGCGCCGAGCCACTTCAGCGGCGGGACGCGCTCGTGGCCGGCCAGTGAAGTGAGGAGCGCCACCACCACGGGCGTGGTGCCGAGGATGAGCGAGCCATTGCCGACACTCGTGCGCTTGACGCCGCCCAGAAAGAGGAACTGGTAGAGGAAGTGGCCGACCACACCGAGGAAGACCAGCCGGGCCCAGTCGGTGCGGGTGAGCGACGGCCGCGGGGCCGTGCCGGCCGCGGCGGCGCGCGACTGCTGCCACCAGAGCGCGCCGAGAAAGATGGCCGAGGCGATGACGAGCCGGAAGGCGTTGAACGCCAGTTCCGGGAAATCCCGCAGCGCGACCTTGACCAGTGAGAAATTGGTGCCCCAGATGGCGACCATGGAGAGGAGGAGGAGGTCGAGGCGGGACACGGGGGAGCTGGTTCTCTAGTTCAAGGTTCAAAGTTCAAGAGTTCAAGAGTTCAAGAGTTCAGAGTTTATGTTCACAGTTCCCGCATGCAAAAAGGGCGGGTGCGGAGGCCTATCGACCCTCGCACTCGCCCCGTTCGCAACTTCGAGCTCTTTGAGCTTTGAACTCTTTGAACTCTTGAACTTTGAACTCTCTTCGCTATCCGCCGAACGGCTTGATGAAGAAGAGAATCAGCGAGACGAGCAGCACGTAGATGACCAGCGACTCGATCAGCACCAGACCGAGGATGAGGGCGCCGCGGATCTCACCCGCCGCACCCGGGTTGCGCGCGATGGCCTCGGTGGCCGATGCCACGGCGCGGGCCTGACCGAGCGCACCGCCCAGGGCCGCGATGGCCAGGGCGAAACCTGCGGTGATGACCGACCACTGCACCAGACCCGCGTCGGCGGCACCGCCGGCGGCCTCCTGCGCGTAGGCCGGGGACACCAAGCCGAGAACCAAGAAACCGAACATCAAGGACAGCAGTGACCGTCGTGTGCTCACAGCAAACGCCTCCCTCACGGCGAACTATTCTACGAAACGGAACTGGACTACGAAACTTTTTGGAGCCGGCGGATGACTTCGACCCCGGCGGCCAGAACCAGCGAGGAGACCCCCACCAGCATCCCGACGGGATCGAGGTGCAAACGCACCATTATCCCGTAAGCCGCGGCCGCAAGCATAGCATGTCTTGTGAAGAATTTCACTAGCAGCCAGGTGCCTGACGACCCACCGCCGCCCGGCGCCAGCAACCCGTTCACGGCCCCCTGAATCGCCCAGGCGGACGCCCCCATCAGCAGCCCCCCGGCCATCACACCACCGGCCGCCGCGTACGACCCCGGCCAGACCGTCAGTGCCGCCACCCCCAGCGCCACGCAAACGATTGCCGCGTCGCGGAAGATGCGCCGCGTCGAGGGGTCGGGGTCTGCCGCGGTTGTCATTTCGGGATGTCGGGCGTCGACTTCGCCACCGGTGTGGACGAACTGGAGGTCGAGGCAGTCGCCTGCAGCACCCGGTAGACGTTGAGCACGCCGGCCGCGAGCCCGACGAAGAACCCGATGAACGACAGCCACGGCATCGTGCCCAGCCAGCCGTCCAGCCAGTACCCCCCGCCGAAACCCATGACCAGCGCGAGCACGAACGACATGCCGACCGTGCTGAGCTGACCCAGCGCCCGAAGCGTACTCGGTGAATCGGCCATGTCCGTAGTCTACGTTCTATACTGCCGTAGCTGCCCCGGCGCGCCCCCGGCCAGCCCAGGAGCTGCCATGTCCCGATTCGTCCTCACGCGTTTGCTGGTCGTGGGTCTGTCGGTTGCGACCCTCTCAGCGTCGCTCCTCGCGCAGGCCACGGAACGCGTCCTGTACGTCAGCGCGCTCGATGCCAGGAGCAAGGCCCCCGTCGAGAACCTCACCGCCAGCGACGTGCGGGTCACCGAGGACGGCCGCACCCGCGAGGTGGTGCGCGTCACTCCGGCGACCACGCCGATGCCGGTGGCGATTCTCATCGACAACCAGGCGGCCGCGCAGCGCACCATCGCCGACCTTCGCAACGCCCTGGTGTCGTTCCTCGCCGAGCTCGACGGGATCGGGCCCATCGCGCTCGTCACCACCGCGGATCGGCCCACCATCATCCAGGACTACACGACCGACGCGGCCAAGCTGCGGGATGCGGCCAACCGCATCTTCGCGCAGCCCGATTCCGGCGCGACGCTCCTCGACGCCATCGTCGAAGTGTCGAAGGGACTGGGCAAGCGCGAGGACGACCGTGCCGCCATCGTGCTGGTCACCATGGAGCTCACCGAGTTCAGCAACCTCCACTTTTCGCAGGTGCTGGATGGGCTGAAGTCGGGCGGGGCGATGATGAGCGCGGTGGTGCTGCAGAACCAGGCCGGATCCCTGCAGAACGACCCGGCCCGCAATCGCGCCGTGGTGCTGGACCGCGGCATCGTCGAGACCGGCGGCCTCCGCGTCGACGTGCTGACCAGCATGAGCTACGGCGGCGCCCTCAAGCAGGTGGCCGGCGCACTGAAGCACCAGCACCGGGTCGTGTACTCACGGCCGCAGACCCTGATCCCCCCGGAGCGTATTTCGGTGAGCGCTGTCAGCGATGGCATCTCGCTGACCGGAGCACCCGCGCGCGGACAGAAGGAGCGCTGACATGCGCGCCCGGCGCACGCTGGCGATCGCCCTGACGATGGCGGCCCTCGGCCTGGCCACCGCCGCGCAGGAAGCGCCACAGGTGTTCCGGTCGGGCGTGGCGGTCGTCTCGCTCAACGTCACGGCGAGCGATGCCCAGCAGCACTTCATCACCGATCTGGAACAATCCGACTTCTCGGTCTTCGAGGACGGCACCAAGCAGGAGCTGATCTACTTCAGCAAGACCCACCTGCCGATGGCGCTCTCGCTGCTGATCGACACCAGCGCCAGCATGGAAGAGCGTCTGCTCGTGGCGCAGGAGGCGGCCGTGGGATTCGCGCAGCGGGTGCGTCCGGAGGATCTGGCGCAGGTCGTGGACTTCGACAGCCGCGTCCTGGTGGCGCAGGGGTTCACCAACGACAAGGCCGCTCTCGAGAAGGCGATCCGCGCCACGTCATCGGGTGGCTCCACCTCGCTCTACAACGCGGTGTACATCGCGCTGAAGGAGCTCGCGAAGGTGAAGGTGGCGTCGCAGGAGGACGTGCGCCGGCAGGCCATCGTCGTGCTGTCGGATGGCGAAGACACCACGAGCCTGGTGAGCTTCGAGGAAGTGATGGAGCTCGCCAAGCGGTCGGAAACGAGCATCTACACCATCGGTCTGCAGCCGCGCGATATGGGAGCGCTGAAGGGATTCCGCGAAGCGGAGTTCGTCCTGCGGCAGCTGGCGCAGGAAACTGGCGGCCGAAGCTTCTTCGTCCAGAAGGCCGAGGAGCTGACGGGGGTCTACGGGCAGATTTCAGACGAGCTCTCCAGCCAGTACACGATGGGATACCAGCCCAAGAACAGCAAGCGAGACGGCGCGTGGCGGCGCCTGCAGGTGCAGGTGGCCCGGCAGAACGTCACCGTGCGAACCAAGCGGGGATACTACGCCCCGGCGCGTTGACGCCACAATTCACGTCAGTGGCGGATCCATCAGCGGGCCTCCCCCAAGGTTTGCGCCACGTCCCGTCGAATCAGCGAGCAGATGGACACTCCACACAAGTGAGCTGAGGGGCTAGAATCCCACCGTGAGACCTACCGTCTACATCATCGGCGCCGGCCCGGGCGCACCGGACCTGATCAGCGTGCGCGGCCTGCGGGCGCTGCAGGCGTGCGACGTCGTGATCTACGACAGTCGAATCCACCCCCGCCTGCTCGAAGCTGCCCGCCCCGGCGCCGAGCGCATCGACGTGGGGAGCGCGGCGCCACAGCCCGCCGAGCAGGATGCCATCAACTTCCTGATTGCCGAGAAGGCGCGCGAAGGCCACATGGTGGCGCGGCTGAAATGGGGTGATCCGTTCGTGTTCGATCGAGGAGGCGCCGAAGCGCTGTTCCTGCACGAACAGGGCATTGCCTTCGAGGTGGTGCCCGGAGTGCCAGCCCTGGTGGCCTCACCGGCGTTTGCCGGCATCCCGCTCACCTACCCCGGCGGCGGCGACACCGTCATCTTTCTGCGCGGCTTCGAGGACGAAGGCCGGAAGCCGTCGACCGTGGACTGGGCCAGCCTGGCGCGCCTCGATGGCACGATCGTGTGCTTCACCGGCCCGCGACAGCTGACGCACGTCGTCGGGTCGCTGCTGTCGCATGGTCGCGCGGGCGAGGAAACCGCCGCGCTCGTGGTGCATGGTACCTCGTCGGCGCAACAGACCATCGCCGCGCCGCTGGCGGAGATCGTGGCGCGCGTGCAGGAGCGAGAGGTCACCGCGCCAGGCGTCCTGGTGATTGGCGCGGTCGTCGGCTTGCGCGATCACCTGCGCTGGTTCGACAACCGGCCGTTGTTCGGTCGCCGCGTGCTGGTGACACGATCGCGCGAGCAGGCGCCCGAACTGGTCGAACTGCTGGAACTGAATGGCGCCGAAGCGATCGAGGCGCCGGTGCTCCGCATCGGGCCGCCGGCGGACCCGGGGCCGCTCGAACGCGCCGCGGCCAGCGCGCGATCGTTCGACTGGATTGTCTTCACGAGCACGAATGCGGTCGCGTCGTTCGTGAGCCGGGTCGTGGCCGGCGCGCAGGACCTGCGCGCGCTCGCGGGCCCGCGCCTGTGCGCCGTGGGCCCGGGCACCTCGTCGCGCCTGCACAAGTACGGCATCAGTCCGGATCTGGAACCGGCCGATCACCGGCCGGGGGGTGTCGTCACCGCGATGGCCGACGCCAGCACGCTGAAAGGCGCGCGGGTGCTGCTGCCCACATCCGACCTGACGGGTGACTCGCTCGCCGACGATCTTCGTGCCGCGGGCGCCGACGTCACCGAGGTCACGGCGTATCGCGCCACCACCGTCGAAGGCGACACGCACCTCGGGCTGTATCGTCAGCTGCTCGATCGCCGCATCGATGCGGTCACCTTCACGAGCGCCAACACGGTGCGCGCGTTCGTCGAAATCTACGGCGCCGAGCAGTCGCCCGATCTGCTCTCGGGCACGGTGGTCGCCACCATCGGCCCGGCCGCCGCCGACGCCGCCGCCCGCGCGGGCATCCGTGTCGACGTCGTCGCCGAGGGCGCCACCGTGGCGGCCCTCGTGGACGACTTGATCAGGCACTTCAGGGAAGAAGGGACATCGGTCGCCGGTTAGTTCAGGAGCTATCTCCAGAACATCAGGTTCTCGATCCACGAGATGCGCGTGAGGTCGTTGTAGATGACCGTCACCATCAGCGCCATCAACGCGACGAAGCCCGCGAACAGCATCTTCTCCTTCACCGCCAGGCTGAAATCGCGACGGACGATCGTCTCGATGCCCATGATGAAGATGTGGCCGCCGTCGAGCACGGGGATGGGCAGCAGATTCAACAGACCCAGGTTGAGGCTGAGCGACGCCATCAGGCTGAAGAGCGCGATCCATCCCGCCTGGGCCGACTCGCCGGAGAGCTGGGCGATGCCGACAGGCCCCATCAGCTGACGGGGCGACGCCTCGCCGCTGAACAGGTCGGCCAGCGTCCGCAGAATCATTCCCGACATCTCGACGTTGCGCTGGACGCTC
>Ga0209079_10001150_pt1 | contig 10060 bp, 8 predicted proteins | sample PPLLaktember2015_2_FD_187259 | JGI IMG/M metagenome (GOLD analysis project Ga0209079, IMG submission 187259) | Freshwater sediment microbial communities from Prairie Pothole Lake near Jamestown, North Dakota, USA - PPLs Lake P7 Core (6) Depth... | ecosystem: Environmental > Aquatic > Freshwater... | reverse complement strand
ACCTAATATTTGTGCGCCAACTTGAACGGCTTGTATCTTTGCATCTTGTAAATCTACTTCGGTTTGAGCCTCCATAGCTTTATATTCTTTTACTTTTTCTAAATGCTCTTCATCAAGTTTTTCTTTTTCTTCGTTAAGTTTTTTTCTTGCTGCAATTTCCTTATCTAATAATGCCTCTTGATATTCATCTTCAATATCTAACTTAGCTTGTTTATCGTCTTTAATTGCTTTTTGTTCATCATCAAACTTTTTAATTAAATCTTTTTGAGCATCCTTTGCCCTTTGTAATGCTGCTTTTTTATTAGCCTCAAATAGTTTCTTTGCATCTTCTGCTTTTTTATTAGCGTCTTTATCTTCAACTCCACTTAAATCAATTTTATTTTGATTTTCTAATTCTAAAGTTGTTTGCATTAATGTGTCCGCTGTATCTAAATAAGCCTTTTGTTCTCTACTTTTTTGATTAACAATTTCGTCTGTTCCTTTTACTTGTGCTTTTGTTATATCCTCAATAGTACTTTTTACGCCAAAAATACTTGTTTTAATCCCTAATAAAAATTTATCGGTATTACTTATATTATCTTCATTTAAAGCATCTATTTGTTTGACTGAACTCTCTGCTGCCTTTTCATATAATGCGTTGGCTTGTGCTCTTAATGCCATTGCTTTACGATATGCTGCTGACTTTTCTACAAATAATTTTTCTGCTTGATTATAATCTTTTGCAATACCTAATGTTTTACCAAACTTTTCATTATATTCTAATAATGCTTTTTGCTTATCTACTAATCCCTTTTTAGCTAAATTAAATGTACTTGCCATTTTATTAACTTCGGATTGAGCATCTTTAGCAGCATTTGTATAAGCCTCCTGAGTTTCTTTTAATGCCTTTTGTGACATTGTTGTCTTATCAAATGCAGCGGTTAATTTATCAAAGTTTGCAATCAAATAAATTATTCCTGCTATCAATGCCCCAATCCCTAAAGCACCTAATGCTAATCCAAACATTCTTGCCTTAACTGCTGCCCTTTGCATTGCGCCTCCACTTGCCTCAATAGCTGCTGCTTTTTGCGCCTCTATAAAATTAAATATTTTAGTTTTGGCAGTATTTAAAGCCACCATAGCAGCACTATCACTTTGAAGTGTAGCGTTTACTTGTTGCAATCCACTTAATAAAGCGGTTGCCCCTTGCAACTTAACTAAGGTTTTCTGTAAGTCTTCATTCTCAGAACCAAATAAAGCCATTGCACCCTGAGCAGCAGCAAAACCTCCTACTATGCCCGTTGCCATATCTCCAAAACCTTTTAAGACTACATCTGCACCATCAGTTGCTAAAGCCTTAACACGATTGTTTACATCGATAATAGTATCGGATAATTTACCTGCTCTTGCAGTTGCCTCATCAAATGCTTTACCCGTTAAACTTCCACTTGCTAATTCATTCTTTAACTCCCTTAATTCCTGTTTAAGTGTTTTTGTTTTTTCAGCCGCTTTGCCGACTGAGTCGCCTCCCTTTATATCGACCGTTAATTGTACGTTCTTTGCCATTATCTTATTTTAATTATATCAGTATCCGTTAATATGTATTCGCTTGTAGTCGCTGCCGTAATTGTTTCAAAAGTAGTATCGTCTGAGTATTTAATGACTAAGTTATTCAATGCTGAAGTCTTAACGATGTAGTAAGATTTACCCGCATTTAAACTTTCAATAGGCATAGTTATGTCAACACTACCTGTTGTTGTGTCTACTATTATAAACAATGGACTACCCTCACCACCTGTTAAGATTAAATCAGTTGTGGTGTTAATAGTTCTGTATTGTAACATCACTAAGTTATCCTTGTCAGGTGGGATATAAGTAACACCGCCACCCGTTAATACATTTGACCTTAATACTAAATCCCCTCCTTTTACTACATCTTTGATGTTGCCTGTATCTTTCCATAAATTGGGATTAGTTCCCCACGCACCACTCCCACGCCCTCCCCTTGTTGTGCTACTTGTTTTAGCAACCGCATCAATAGGGGTTAATTTTAAAAAAGTACACTTAGTTGTTTCTTTGCCGTTATAGTCGGACATTTCATACAATCGATAGTGGTTACCATCTATTTCATAAATCGGTCTAAGGCTAAGGTTGTGAACATCAAATGGGGTTAAGTTGACATAGCACTCTAACATCTTTGAGTTCTTATTATTAACCTCTTCTAATCCACGTTTGTGGAACTTATTATAAAGTCCTTGATTAGTTACGTTTATAGTTCCATTTGGAAAAGTGTAGTATAATTCCTGAGGTGTATCAAAGCAAAGGTCATAGTCAGGACTTGTTAATGTATCGTAAGTAGATGCCGCAGGATATTGCAACTCAGTAGTAAACCCTCCTATTCCTGCTTGGTTATCTCCAAAGTACCAAACATCTGATGTTGTCGCTCCATTGTAAAATAATATCTTAGGTTTGCTTTTATCGTTTCTTATTCCTTGACTAACATCGTTTTGTAAGTCAGTCGGCAATGGTCGTGCTTGTTGGTCAACCGCTTTAAAATTACTTGCTAACACCATAAGACTAAAAGGTATTTTTACCTCCTTAGTACCTTGTAAGAAATCGTTTTGAACATCTATTGTAACATCGCCAAAGGTTCGCCCCGTTCTTTGATTGTAAAGGTTGTTGTGATAGTCTTTATCTAAGTCATAAGTAAATCTATAAAACTTTTCTTTTGCACCTCCAATAGGCTTTACAGTAAACTCTTTATTGTAATCAATTTTGTAAGTCCAATCAATTATCTCAGAAGTATAATAATTATCTCTTGGTTCAATTAAGTATGTAAGGTAGCCTCCTGAGTTCGGGTCGTTAGCTTTAAAGTAATATGGTTCAATATACATATTAAACATCTTAACCAATCCCATTACGAAATCCTTTTGAGTCATCTCAGTACTTAGCAAACTATTAACATTTACTATATCTCCTGCACCATAATCTTTGTTTAAATAAATATCAAATCGTGAGTCATCAATAGCTATTTCAACTCCTGTTGTAACATTTGCCATACAAAACTTATAAGACCTTGTTGCATCTAATCTCTTATTAACTATTGTTGTAACTACTGCAACTTGTCTTGATGCACCTGCCGCTAAACTTGAAGTGAATATATAGTGTTGATTAAATACTGCTATAAAGTTTCCTAAATCATCAATCAAATAAACATTGTAAATTATTTTAAATCCTGATGGTATTGTACTGCCACTTGAATTTCTAAATACAGGTTGTAAGGTTGTGCTTATATCATAGTCATTAGTTGTGTTTAAAGTTAATGCACCCGTTGTTGTATTGTATTGTGGAATTGTAGTGTCTTTTAATACTGTGTTAAATATTATTGACTTATTATTATATAAATATAATCCTCTTGCATTTGAGTCTTTTGCAAATAATCCACTTGTTGATATATCATAACTAATCCTACTAAGTTCAATATCAGTTTCAGTTCTTATCATTCCTGAACTTTCGCCCTTGTAGATTAGTTTCTTAAAGGTATCGGTATTTATAAAGTCTGAGTAATATCTAAACCCTGCATTAAGCCAAATCTTATCCCAAAGAGTCTTAACGAAAAACCACAAATCAAAATCCCCGACTTTCCAATAATCTTGTAATTGCCCATTAGAAGTCATTACATCTGTCTGTCTACCATTTTTAATTTGAGGATAAACATACCCACTACTTGCAGTCCAACTATCTCTTATTGCAGTTCGTGTGTATGTATGGTCATAAACACTCATGTCTAAGTCTGACATCTTACGCCCCTCAATACTTTTAAAAAAGTCGGCATTCTCTCCATAGATAATCAACTCATATTCGATTAACTCTTTAGTCTTATTAATGTTTACTAACTGACAATAACCCGTAATAACAGGTAATGAGTCTTCATAATAAGTTGCCTTAACTTTTTTAGTAGGATTATAAAAAGGGTCAAACTGAACATTGCTTGAGATAAACATTGAGGCATCAAAGTAACCGCTAAACACTTGATTGTTTACTCTACTACTAGGCAGGATAATTGACTTAGTAAAATGCGACTTTCTCTGATTGGGGTCTTGAACATCATATACTGATTTCGTAACGGGAACTAAATCCTCATCCATCAACTCAATTTGATACTCGCCTATTTCTAATATTCTATCCATTAAAATCTTTGTCTATAAGATGCGTTGGTGAATTGAACATCTATCTCCTCAATAAACATTCCGTCCTTACGAGTGTCCTTATTAGTGTACGAACTTGTACTTATCTTAATCGGGTATAGTTTGCCATTCTGAAATATAAATGCTAAAGGGGATTTAATCATTTCAGCTATCCATTGACTCTCTATCGTGCTTATGTAATCCGTTCTTAACTTAATGCTACTCTCTATTCGTGTATTGAATGCTGTGTCGCCCGTTTCATAACTTGAACGGACAAAACTATTACTAACTACTGCACCACCTTGTTTAAGATAAAATGCTTTGGTAACTTCGTATGACTTATCATTTGCAAAGTTAAAATTATACGCATCAAATCGACCTAACTTGTTTAACCAAAATATTCTAACAGGTGTGTACTTGTAACAATCTCTATCTATTTGAAAGGTCACTAACTCACTCTGTGCGGTGTTACTTGCATTTAATGCTTGTATCGTGTACTTATCTACTGCATCCGTTATTATCGGTTGTGTGCCACTTGCTAAGGTCTGAGAGTTTAAACTTGCAGTCCCTACTTGACAACTTAAAAACTGCTCACTTGTTGTTGAGGTGTTAGCAAATGAATTAGTAATTACATAAGTACCAATTAAAGAACCACCAAACCCATAAGTCTTAATCTCTAATTTACTAAATGAGGTTGATAGTTTATCTTGCATCATGCCTAACTCAAAGAAATCATTTGAACCTATCCTGATTGAGCCACCTCGCAACCCTGTTAAGAAATACTTATTAGCAAAGGCATCTATAACATAGTCACGAATATAATTAGTCTTAAAAGTATCTTCATATTCAAAGGCAGTATTGACTGCTATTAAGGTATTGGAATTGCTTGGACTTCCACTAGCCACATTCGTGTTGGTAGTTCCACTTAACTCAGCAAACTGAATATAAAACTCTTTGAACACATTAGCCGCCTTATAGATGCCTGTCGTATTGTTTACTATTCCTGTGATGTCATAGCTAACTTGGTTTTGAATAGTACGCTGTGCATCAAAGTGCGCCTTATCCCCATAGATTGATTTAGGTTTAACATACTGAGCTATTGCGTTGCCTCCTACTATTGGTTTAATCTGATAAGAAAATATTGGTTGAGTATTGTTTGTATCAACTAAAAAGTCTATATGATTAAATGCTGAAACTAAACCGCTCGGTTGTTGATTGATTGTAATTGCCACAACTATAAAACAAAGTTAATAGTTTATTATTGCTACTCAAAGTCTAAGGTTAAATTAATACTTACACCTAATGCCTCCTCAATCTGTACTACTAACTTATTAAATTCATCATCACTAAAAGCCTCATCCCAATAACCATTATACGCTAAGCCTCGCATCTTAACACTCATTGCCATCCCATACGCTGCTATCTTGTTTTGTTCTGCCTTTGACTTTTCGCCCCATGGTATTCTTTTTTTAGCAGGTAAAGGGTTCATTGACTTTTGCCCTTTTTGACCTTTCATTAATATTGAAAATCCACTTGTATTAGCTGAGGTTCTTGGATTGTTTACGGACTTCTTAGGTTTACTTATTATCAATCCTGCTTGTAGTGGTATCCACTTAACTATTGACTCTACCATTTTACCGCCTACCTTAGATGTTTTAAATGAATATACACCACTATCTTTTCTTGGAGGTAATACACTACCACCTACACCTCGAACCCCTTTATTAACGAAATCGTAATAATCATTCGCCTCAATACCTATCTTTAAATTATTGCCTGTTTGAAGTAGTATCTTAGGTTGTATGCTTTGCCCTAATTCAGAACCCCTACTATTTTGCAACTCTTTATTTTTAGTTAAGGCAATCTGAGCAACTTCTACTCTTTCATTTGCCCACTTGATAACTATATCGTTTACTAAATCTAAACTCATTTTATATCCGTTTTAAATATATCTACATCCTTTAAGTATGCCATGTGATTAAGAAATTCAAATATCGGTGTCTTAAATATCTCATTCCTTTTTTCAAAGCCTACCATTTTAATAATCACATCGTACCAACCCCACTTTAAGCTAAACCAAGTACTAACTCCCCCTCCTGAAAATAGCTTGGCATATCGTGATGAAATTTCAGCATAACAGCGCAAAAAAAAACTGCAATCGGATAAGCAACCTCAATACTTAAATCGTTTTGAAACTCATTTGCTCTATCCATTATATCTCTTTCATCGGTGCATAAGGTTGCTAATATCAAATGGACATTCTCTATTATCTTATCAGGGTCTTGTGTTAATGTTCCCATTGAAACCCATTGCTCTACATTCCAATGATGTACTTGTTGAGTAACCTTGTAAACCTTACCATTCAATTCAAATTCTTTTACCCACTCATTATCTTTCATCTCAGCATCGATTAAGAATTGATACTTAGCTAACCTCTTATCAAAGTCTTTAACTAACCATTGACTTGATAATGTTTTGGGTACACCCTCAAAGATGTCGAGTATAGCCATGCCTACTTCGTATGCGTTCCCATCAAAGTGTTTAAATGCTGATTGTAGTTTCTGAAATTGTAGTATTGTTACGTTGCTGAAATTCATTACTTATAAAACAAATTTAATTAATGTTTATTGCTACCTTAAATGATACTTGCCATAGTTAGGACTTACTATCACATGACTGAGTAGGTAACGGCTACTGTCAATTCCGTGATTTAGATAATCAATAGGCTCATTAAGTGCTACTCCGTTCCTATCCGTTTTCCAAACATAACCCCTAAACTCTTTGATTAAGTTAGTTGACCTTTTAGTGATGTGTATTCTATCTAATGCCTGTATCTTTTGAATGCCATTTATTATTGAGTCCTTACCCTTTACACATGGTGTTGCATTTATTCCATAACTTCTTAAATCCGCTATTGATTTCGGTTCTGCACTATCACATACTACTAACCCACCATAAGGCTTTAAAATGTCTGCAATCGCTTTATTACTTAATTCTTTTTGATAGGCTATTTCATCTAAGATAAATTCATTGTTCCATTTGTAAACCATTACTATTGCAGTAGGGTCATTCGAATAACCAAAATCGCAACCAATACCGATATACTTAGCCTCCTGAGGAACATTGTCTATTTGATGCCAATTAGTGAAGATTGTACCTTGCACTTGTCCTATCTGACCTAATCCATATACTGACCACCAATTTCGCCAATACTCTGAGTGTTCTGCTTTATCCCTTGCCTTTTCTATTTCATTTACTATTGACTTATCAAGTGCCTCATTGTCCTTATAAGTTAATACTACAAAGTCAGTATCACTATCCTTAATCAATTCAGTATCTACCCAAAATTCAGCCACAGGATTGTAATCTAAGTATATAAACTTACGAGTCCTAATTGCCATTTGATAGTAAGCCTCCCACTCCACATTGTTGCACTCATTAACAAATAAGACATCACGCCTTGCACCTCTTAACTTAGCTGACATATCTGCACTAAAGAACTCAATGTAACTGCCATTGCTAAAGGTATAAACTAAACTTGACTTATTAAATCGGGAGTCATCATACATACCTATTAAATCCATTATCTTTAAGAAGTCACGCAATGCACCCCTCCTTAATTGTGGGATAGTTTCAGCAACTATACTTATTTCGCTTTTAGGTGTCTTAATAGCATAGTCTATAAGTAAGGGAATGATACTAAATGTTTTTGATGCACTTGTACCACCCCTTACAACTCTTACTCTTTTTTTAAGTTTAGATATCTTCTCTTGGGCTGTTGTTTTCTTTAACATTTAAATCTATGCCATTGAATAAAGGTTTTTCAATATTGATGTTCTTATTCTCAGTCTTGGTACTTGCAATCCTATGATACTCTTCCTCTGTGCCTATCAACTTATAAAGTGCCATTTGAGTTAAAGGGTTGTTACCATTGTACCATTTATTACGGAGTCCGTTCTTGACATCTATCTTGTTTTTATCAAGTGCCTCTTTTATAGTGTTGTATTCGTTGCTTTCGACTTCAAAAAATCTATAAAAAGTTGTCTTATCACAAGGCAATAAAGTAACCACATCTTCAATAAAAAAAAGTTTCTTTTTCTCTATTAAGTCAAGTGCTTGGTTGTATATTTTTATTCTATCGTATGCCATTGTTTATTATCTATTAGTTGTCCGTTTCTTTTTACTTTAATACTTGGGTCAAGTTTAATCATTCTCTTTACTATTACATCGCAATACTTCGGGTCTAATTCCATTCCGTAACATTTGCGTTTTAGTTGGTGTGAGGCTACCATTGTTGTTCCACTTCCTGTAAATGGTTCGTATATTAGATTTTCTTTTATTGTTAATTCATTAATTGCTCTTTCTGCAAATTCTATTGAAAATGTTGCTTTATGGTTTTCTAATTGATTTATTTTTTTTGTTTCCCATAAATTCCATCTACAATCACCGTATTTCTGTGATGTTAAATATTTGTCATAATTACTCATAACAAAAACAAACTCACATTTTCTTGAATAAATACCTTCTTGTGGCAAATTTATACTACCACCTTTATTCCAAATAATAGTTTCTTTTATTGTAAAAGGGTTTTTTTCTGAAAACAATATTTTCCCATAGTCATCTCTGCTTTTAGCATTATATGATATATTCCAAACAACGCTGTGTATGGGTTTTAAAATTAACAATACATTTGTTAAAATACTAATCGAAAAATCAAAATATTCTTCTTTGCTTTTATTGTCAAAATCATTTTGATATAAACTTTCAACTCTTTTTCCGTGTGAAAACAAGTCCCCACTTCCTCCGCCTTGATTATATGGTGGACTTGTAATACAGCTATCTGCTTTTTCTCCATTCATTAACTTAGCCACTTGGTCACTATCCGTACTATCCCCACATAACAATCTATGTTCTCCTATCTCGTAAAGGTCACCCAATATAGTTATAGGTTCTTCAGGTGGTTCTTCATTAAAGTCATCCTCAACCGCCTCCAACTCTGTTTCTAAATTAATCGGTACATCTAATCCCCATTCTTCTAACTGCTCAACTTCCCATTCATTAGCTAATATATCCCAATCCCATTCTCCACCGCTTACATTGTCTTTAATTAAAAACTCCCTCTGTTGCTCTTCTGTTAAGTTTTCAGCCACTATTATAGGCACTTCGGTAAGTCCTATCTCTTGACACGCTTTAAGTCGCATATTGCCACCTAATACAATCATGTCTTTATTTACTACAATAGGTCTGAGTTCTAACATCTCAGGAAACTCTTGGATTGACTTACATAGCTTTTTAAACTTATCGTCTTTAATCAATCTTGGATTGTTTGGATTGATTAGTATTTTATCTATTGATATTTTTTTATGCTTACTCATTCTCTAATTCAATTAATTTATTCAAGTACCATTGTGCCTTGGACAAATCTTCCACTCCGTTTTTATGTTCATACCTATCTAAATACTTTAATATGTTTCCTTTTAAGTAACCTTTGAACTCTCCTGCAGTTAGATTATCTTGTATGCGTTCTATTGTTTCTTTAGACTTACTCTTATAGTGTGAGGGGTTTATGTTGTCTTTCATTAGTTTAATTCAAATCTAAGTTTATTGTTTTCAATCCTTGTTAATAGTTCCTCATTACTTACTGACTTCATTATTCTTTCAATAGTAGCATCGTCATTGTTTACCCACATTGTTTTATTTTCAGTTTCAGTTAAGGTGTATAATCTTGGATGTGTTAATGTTGGAGGCTTACCTACTTCACTTAATCCCCATCCTATAATTACATCACCCTTTTTATAATATGAAGTCATTACTGCCATTGTAGAAAAGTCCTCAGCGTTTCCTTTGCGTGGCATCAATTCGTAACCTTGAGTCTTAATGTATTCGGTAAATGT
>Ga0209079_10001148_pt1 | contig 10064 bp, 13 predicted proteins | sample PPLLaktember2015_2_FD_187259 | JGI IMG/M metagenome (GOLD analysis project Ga0209079, IMG submission 187259) | Freshwater sediment microbial communities from Prairie Pothole Lake near Jamestown, North Dakota, USA - PPLs Lake P7 Core (6) Depth... | ecosystem: Environmental > Aquatic > Freshwater... | reverse complement strand
GTAAAGAGGGTTAAGACTTACTGATGCAACCTCTTCGTTGTCATCTAGTAACTCAAATTGAGTAGGTATAATAAAAGTTTTGTCTGTCATTATTAGTTTACCTCGTTCTTTAGAACGGGTTTTATAGATGTAGTCTCATATATATTATACACATTTCTATTGAAAAATGTATAAAGTTATCAACTTTAATTGTCTTTGGGAGGTTTTTCAGTAGTGGTTCTCTCCGTTGTAGTCTTTTCCTTTGTAGTTTTTTCAGTTGATGGGGTATCAGGTTTCTTTTCAGTATTGGGTTTACCATCTTCTGTATTACCACCCTGTCCTGGGGTTTTGGTAAATGGCTGTGCTTCAAATGATTCAAGACCTGCATCCTTTAACATCTTAGCCTCTTCTTCTCTTAACTTTAATTCTTCCTCAAAGTTAAGACCAAAGGTTTTATCCAGAGTTGTTCTGGAGATGTTACCGGTATCATAGAGCATTCTCATACCATCTAAGAAGTTGGCGAATGCTTTTAGATTTATGCTGGTAAATCTAACTTCAGGCGTAGCCTTAAAAGCATTCTTTGTGGCTACTTCTTTAACTATTCCTTTGATTATTTTTAAAATTTTTCTTTGCATAAATTCCATAGTCTTCTCTGGAGAAAGGGTAGCAAACTCTGGATCGGATGTTTGGGTTCTTTCTGTCTCTCCAGTAGTAAGAATTCTAGGAAATCCTAACGAAAAGAAAATATCCTGATTAACCTGTAAGTATTTTTTATCGTCTAATAGTGCTGAAGTATCTGGAGCTATCCAATCAATCTGCAATGTATGATTAGCAAATAATTGGAATATCCTTTCTATATCTTTACCTCTACTATCTCTCCAAGTCATCTGTTCTTTTAGGCTGGTAAAGGCTGAAGTATCCTCTTCAGTAATAGGAAACTCATCATTACCCAATCTGAATAATTGTATAGCTCCAATAACTCTTGCAGCTATGGAGTAATCCATTCTACGAATATTTCTTTTATGCTTTAAAGCCTCTAGTCCAGAAAATAAATAGGGAATTGGGTAGGGAGATTTAGTAGTTACCTTTCTGGTAACTATAAGATCATTATCTAATAGAATCTCTTTTTCTCCCGCCTCCACTGCGGTAATAAATTCTGGGAACTCTACCTTTAATTCCTCATACTTTTTAATATCTTTTGTTCCATCAGCATATGTTCCTTTATTCAAAATAAAATAGATCATATCATCTGGAACTATTACATAGTAAGATGGTTTACCCATAAAGGTAGTGTTTATTTTTATAGTGGTTGGGTCTCTAAGAAATGCGTTTGTAGGGAGAGTTAATGCCGTATACTTTTTAACTCCCATATCACTTAGCACATCTTTACCGACTGATGTATAAGAAACTTCGGGAACTACCAATCCAGAAAGCAAGAACTCTAACGCACATTCCTCTGCAAATTCTTGTAGATAATCTTTTAATCCCAAGAAAACTCTAAACTCATTCTCTGATAAAGTTCCTTTATCAAAGATTAATTCAGTAGTGCCTATCTCTACAGTTTTATTAATTACTGTAGATGCAATAGGGTCTCTTTCATAATAGAATCTGCAATCATTTACTGCTTTCTTAAATTCTTTAAGTCCTTTAATTTCTAATTTGTCCACCTCTTCCGGACTCCAATTATCGGATGAAGAGGGGTAGTAATAAAAACTTGCTTTAGCTAAATTCATTTTAGCCTCCTATATGCCAGAATGCTCCAGCCAACTTCTTTCGTACATTCTGAAGGTCTAGTTTCTCTGTGTATAGATAGTAGGCCAGAGATGCACAGAGTAGTGCTGATGTGAAGTGGTCTTCACCTTTCTTTCCCCCTTTTTCTGTAAGAGTTCTATAAACAATATCCCCAGTAGTAGTCTTTGTATAAGTCATTCTCTCCAACTCTGTAACCATTTCTAGGTCGGTGGATGAATAAATTATCTTATGATTATTAGAATACTCCTGTAAAACTCCCACAGAAAACGGTTTGGTCTTACTCTTTATCTCTTCGCCTTTACTATCAGTACCCAATACAACACTAGAAGAGAAGTTAATAGGTATTAACCTTTCTTTATAATTCTTATGCAGGAAATCTACATGCTCCTGCATCCTGGGTATAACTGCTTTACCAGCAGAACCCTCATCTATTCCTATAATAACTGGTCTGAATTTGGTATCTAACCAGTCGATAAGCCTTTCCTGAACAAAGTAATTAACTTTGTTAAGTCTAATCCTTCCATGAAACTTTAATCTTCCATATCTATCCTCTACTAAAATAGATATAGCTGTAGGTTCTGTATAACCTAAGTCTATTCCCATTAAGCATTTAGTGTCCCTCTCTGGAAGTCCTGGGAAAGCTGACAGTCTGTTAATATATTCTGCTATATTATCTGCTAACATCATACCATCCAAGGTCATCTTATAAACAGGATAGTTACTAATCTCCAGATTACCTCTATCAAATAAGGAGAAGATGGGTTTACCATGTTCCCCCAAGACTAAATGGATGTAATCGTCAGAGTCCTCTCCACCATACATTTCTATAGCTCTCTGTTTATCCTCCTCAGAGAATCTAGGATTTTGCAAAGCAGATACTCTGTGTTTAGTAAAGGATGAATTCTCCATATCAGTATGATATAGAACATTTCTCTCTCTAAGACCTGTAGGCACTCCACTGGAGTATAGCCTAAATCCAGATGTAAATGTATTTAAGGTGGGTTGTAGTTCTACCCATGTACCCCAAGGATAGTATCCGGTCTCATCTACAATAGAGAAGGGTGCATGTAAACCAATAACAGACACACCAGTACCAGTCTGTCCAGCTATTCTGCATAGTAGGGATGTATTGTTTTTTAATTTAATAATTAAATCAGAACTGTTCACCCCGGCTTTGGGGTCTATAAATTCTTTTAGAAAGGAATTGGTTCTGATATTTCTAACCAAGCTGGTAAATACAGGCTCAGCATGGGCTTTTCCTGGAACATGATAATTGATATAATCATTTGGGAATATATTATTTACCATGATCCACAATATTAAAGCCGTTAATACTGTAGTCTTACCAACCGCTCTTGCACAACAAAAATCTATATAAGAATTAAAATCACAAATCATAGCTCTCTGGTAGGAATCAAATACAAATTTCTCCTCCCATTCTAATCTATCTAGGTTGTAGATAAATTCTCCAAAGAATACTGGATGTTTTAAAACCTCATATAGTATAAGTTCTTCATGATCTATTTTTTCTCTAAGTGCCATTTAACTCCATGCGCTACGATGCCCAACAAAATATTGAACATCATGCGTAATTAAATATTTGGCTCCTTTATTAGCGCACTCATTTAGAAATGCGAAATCCTCTACGACGCCATAGTCGAATAAAATATTATTGTCTCTTATAAAATCTGTTTTTACAGCAAAAGACATTCCCACATTACAACGTACTAGTCTATTCAAATTCTTGGGAGGCTGTGTATTTCCATTCTCCATATCTCTATAAGTGAAAACAATTATATCTTTGTCTGGGTTACTATCAGAGTAGTGCTTTAATCTGTTTAAATAGGTGGGCTTCAAAAAATCATCATCATCTAAAAACGCTGTCCAATAAGTATCAACTAAGGGAAGAGCCTCATTGCGAACTAATCCAGCATGTCCTTTATAGTCACAGCTTCTAACTATAAAATGGTTGTCCTTTAGGTAATCAATGTCAGGATTAAGTCCAGTAATCTCTACGGGAGGAATACCATCAAATACTATGGTGCATCTCCAATTCCAATCTGTCTGATCTAGGACAGATTGTATGGCTTTCTTAAGAGAGGCTCTCCCCTTAGTTGGTATAACAAACGTACAAAAACTAGGTTTTATTTCCCACATAATCCCTTCAAGTTGGAGTAGAATCTTCCCTCCATCCAACTATAGTCCATAAATTTTTCCTCAATATCAGAATAGGACGGCCTCTGAATTGCTAACATTGGTAAACAGGCATAACAATTATAGTTAGGAATTATTCTATTGTTGTATTCAACATCATTATGTATTACATTCTCGTCAGTATTTATATCATACAAGTCTGCACTTACTAAAGAATTTTGAAAGTTAACGGCATAAGCATGAGTAGAAAAAGCAAATGTAAGTACAGCCAACATTTCATTCATCATATAACTAGGTTGTTCTGTATTAACTCCTAGATATAACATATCCCAACCTCTATTCATTTCAGTAAAATAATTAGCTATCTTACCTATCGTATATGGAGGGTCGTTTATAAATAAAACATCGTCTTCAAATATTAAAACATTGTTTGCCCCTGCTTGTTTGGCATTGTGTATTGCTATAGAATGGGAAAGATGATTTCCAAAGCAGGCATTTCTTTTAGGGTCTTCAAATCTATTAGTGACTACTCCAGAAATTCTTTCTACTCTATTTAAGATGTTTATCTTATTAAATTCTTCTTGGGCCTGTGCCCACCTATCTTTTCTATAGTCTAAATTAATACAATATATCTTATCAAAGAAATCAAATGGATTGTTCATTTCTTAATACCATCCCATAATTATTTACACCCTCAGGAATTAATATATCATCTCTCATTTTTAACTCATTACCTTTAAATTTATTTAGATTAATTAAATGATGCCATCTATTAAATCTTCTAACTATCTTAACACAGTCTGGGTGTTGTTCATGTAATGAGTTAGCAAACTGATATCTTTCAGGGTCTTCAGCATAAATAGAACTTGTATTACCTCCCCTCATAGTAAGGGTAGCAACCTTATCCTGTAAGAAAGAATTAAATAATATTGTTACCCATCCATCCTTTAAAGCTCTAATAGATAAATCAGTATCCTCATTGTACTTTCCTCTCCAACGATAGGGCATATCATTCTTAATAAGTATACAAGAATAGATTCTTGTATTAATAATAAAAGGTTTTCTATCTCTACATAGAGTAACCCAATTAGAGTACTGGAATCCAGCTAAGGCTATGTTCTCATACCTATCCACAAAATCTTCTGCGGCTTTAAAAGTAGCCCCGGTAGTAACTAAATATTTTTTATTGTTATTAAATCTTCTAAATGCTCTTATATTATCATCCAGAATCCAATGTCTGTCATATCCATTTTCAATTGAATGTTCCCATACCCAGTTTCTAGCTGGTATACCTCCCTGTCCAAGATTCTCAAACGGAAGAACGTAAATCTTATCTGGATTAATGTATTGGGCATACTTATCATATTCGGGAGGTTCAATCACAATATGATAGGGAATGTTCATTCTTTCCAAGGCTTTGCTGGTTAGTCGGCTATCCCATCTTCCCTTTGAGATAATATAAACTGGATAATCAGGGTTCATTCTTCTCTTCCACATATACCAAATCAGAGTACAGACTTTCATGCCATGCAGGATACCAATAATTATTTCTATTAGGATAAATTTTCTGCTCTATTAGTTCCGAAAATTTTTGTAAATCTTCCTCGGTTTCAAAGTTAATATGTATAGTTCTAAAAGGTTTGTGCTGTTTCATTTCATATTCAGGCATACCTTTCCACACCTCTGCATAGTCTATCATGATAAAAACATTCCTTTGAAATTAAGAATTGCTTTATAAATAGCTGATGCCGCTATGTCAGTATTTCTTCCTAACTCTAATACTGGAAACTCTATTTGAATAGCCCCAACATTACTGTTGCTAAATGTCTCAATACCTCTTCCTCCATTAAAATAAACTTTACCATTTGAAGGAGAGAATACTTTATATCCAAAATTTTCTAATGATGTTTTGAAACTAAAATCTCCAAAGATAGTCTCATAAGGGTCTGGATGAATAGCATCTAGAGTGGTACTTACATTGCTTCTTTTTATCTTCATAAGCTTAAGATAGTTTCTAGCATTTAAATTGTATCCAAGCTGTATTTCATTACTGTCATTATGAGAATGTAATTCTATATATAAACACTTACCTCCATACTCACAAGCTTGCTCAGTAAAGTATTTAATTAACATATTCCAATCTTTCCAAATCCTTTCTGCCTTAGTATTAAACTGAGCGCCCTCTAAAATATCTCTATTTAAATCTACCTTACATCTATGTATATTAGAGTATATATAATAAGGTTCCATCCAAAATAGTTTTTTAACTACAAGCTGGATTAATTTTTTGGTATATGTATCCTGTAAAAGATTCCCATATTTTCTATTAGGAATATTCCAAGGTTTAGCACTGCCACTATGAGGAGCAGATATAACTATATTAGTTTTACCTTCTTTAATAAACAGGTAGTTCATAATCACTTCCTCTAATATAAGATACTAAGGCATGGCATATAACAGAGAACACTCCCTCTAATGAAAAGGCATTAATGGCTGGAACCATGTAGTGTATGTCAGCTAATTCCTGAACAGGACATCCTCCAGATATGAGAATAGAATCTACTGCCATATCATAGGCTGTCTCTATGGCTTTGATTATATTAGGACTTTTACCTGAACAACTAAATGCTATCAGTAAACCGTTTGTTGAACTTAACATTTCTATGGTATTTAGTTGCTTAGAAAATACATCTTCAAAACTAATATCATTTCCTATAGCCGTTATTAATCCAGAACCATCTGAAAGACACCTTGCATTACCATGTAATGTATGTACTATGTCTGTAGCAAAATGAGATGCTATAGATGCACTTCCTCCATTTCCTATAGTATAAATATTATATCCTTTATTAATTGATGTCTCTATCATATGAGAAATTTTATACAATAAGTCTAAGTCAAGCTTATCTATAATATTCTTAGTATGGTTCATATACTCAAGTAAATATGATTTATCTTCCTTTTTCATCTCATCATCCTTTTATTTTTTAATAACATATCACCACCATATTCATTGGTGTTAGCAAACTCTAGTATATCATAATTTGGAAGCAATTCTAAAATTCTTTCTTTAGAAGTAGCTGTCTCATACAACTCACCTATACTATATTCTGTAAATAAATAATCTACTCTAGTGAATGTATCTATCCCTCCTAGAATCATCTTCTCCTCAGAACCTTGAACATCTGCCCATATAAAATCTATATGATCTATATTATATATTTTAGTAAAGGTATCTAAAGTAGTAGATGGTACTTCTATATCCGTACCCCAAGTTATCCAACTATGACTTTTTAATAAGACTTTAGGTTTAAGTATAGAACCAGACTTATCCCAGCCTGTGTCTGTATTACATTGGTGAAAACATATAAACCCATCTATATCTGATACAACTCCTTCAAACAGATGTGCTTTTAAATTCTTTTGTTTAAACTTAGCTATAGCCCTAGGGTCTGGTTCAAAAGCATAGATTGTAGCTTTAGGAAATAAGCTTTGAAATATAGCTGTATGTCCACCATCATTACACCCTATATCAAATATTACAGGATTGTCTTTCTTAACTAATTCTTTTATGTTCATACTTCTCCGCTATCAGTTCATTTATTTTTCTGTCTAAAGTTTTATACCCGCCAGTGCCTAAATCTTTGCACATTTCCCTGGCCACATTAAAATTCTTTTCTACTAAGTTATAATGTTTCCAGTAATAGTGTTCATCGAGACTATTTATTTTATTATAGAAGTCCTCCTCAGAATCAATTTTAATTATACCATTGACATCAAACCAATCTCCAATATTAGGACAGCCGTAGTAAATAGGAATTGTTTTAGTGAGAAAACAATCGAGAATTTTTTCTGTAAAATAATTATTATGAACAGAATTCTCAATTGCTAAATTAAATTGGCTATTGGAGAATAGACAATCTTCTCTCAGATGCCTATTAAAATCCATAATACGATAGAAGTCATGTGGCATTTTTACATTACCAACCATATTATAAATATTGAAACGTAGCATATGTCCATAGGTTTGATCTTTAACCCCACTTAGAAAGGTAAGTTTAAATTCTTTTTCCTTCTCCACAAACTTATCGGTTATCCAAGGATCAATATATATTATCTTTCTAGCATTGGGAATACTATTTAATATATCTTCATCCCAAGTAAGTATATAATCATAGGCTCTTCGATGAGTTCTACAATACTGGTCAATGTCTTTAATTATTTCTGGAGGTTCCGAATATAAAAATATTCTCATGTCTAATCCAGTAGCCCAAAAGTCATACATAAGAGTATTAACCACTATATGTATCTTTTTTGGATACGACGGTAAGTACTTATATAAATCCCAACCAGTCCTATCAATCCAATTCACTGGGTACATAAATATTATTTACCTCATCACAATATATTTTTTTGTAGTTATGTTTATCAAAGTAACTATTAATTCTATCTGCTGTCTTAGGTCTATCTATATCTGGATAGTGTTCATGAGCCTCTATGATTACCATAGCCGGTTTCCAGTAGTCTATATTAAATCCATCTAAGATATCAGGTTCATTCCCCTCTGTATCTATAGATAATACATCTACCTCTAAGGGGCGAACTTTATCCATCCCCAAAGCCCTATCTAAAGTTATCATATCCACAAAATATTCACCAGTTGGATTCCAACCATTGCGTAACTTTATAGCATCTAAATACTCATCGCTTACAGTAGAGCCTCCTATTTGTGCGGCATGTAGTACTACTTGTCCATTATACTTACCAATAGCTAAATTATGAACTCTTACTTTAGGGTAGGGTTTCATATTTTCTACACACTTAATATATGCATTTGCATCTGGTTCATACATAGCTCCATACCACCCAGCTTTATATAAACCATAAGTATTACTCCATGATATACCATCAGCCGCACCAATCTCTATGAAGCACCCCTCATTCTTATATCCAAAATACTCTTGGTATATCTTATTAAGACCTCTTACTTGACAGGTATCTATAGTTAAGTATTCCATTTCATTTCCTCTTTTCCAATCATCTCTTTATAAGCATACAATTCCTCATCATATACTTTTGTAACAACATCTAAAACATCTGTATCCCACACACCCTTTATACCATATCTTTCAGCTAGAATACTAATAATACTTTGTTCCCAACGATGCTCTCTGAATCCTGGAAGATTGTCATAACCCATTATATTAGGAGTCTCTAATAGTAATTGTGGGGTAGTACAGTAGAATAAGTAATCCTCTAAAAGTTTTTTACTTCTCTTTGAAAAGCCTAAGATTACTGACCATACTTGATGTGCTCCCCAATATTCTGGAGAGTCAGCATTCATTAAAACAAACACATCTCTTTTAGTCCAGTCTTTATTTATAAAGTTTCTATGTTTTATAAATAACACATCTTCAGTAGCCATTTGGTCATTAAACAATTCTTCAAATCTTGGGAAGTTTAAAAACCTTAAATTGCTGTCGCAATACAAAACCCTATCACAATAAAAAGAATTAAGTGCTGTAGTAATACAGTAGGGCTTCCACAGAAAATACCCTGCATACTTCTCAAAAGAAAATATATAAGAATTATCTTTAAAGAAAGCGGTCTTCTCTATCCAGTCTCTTTTATACCCATGATAGAAAGTAAAGTTATCTTTATAAAGATTCTCAAACTCATTCTGGAATCTCTCATGAGTAGGATTATTATAAGTTATACAGGCAGTGTTGTTTATCATCTCATACTCAAAATCATACTGCCTATATACCAACAAGCTATAACTATTATGGGAATTATAAGTACATATCCATAACCACTGATAATTATAATGCCTACCACATATACTATTAGTAATAAAAATCCTAATAGACATACTCCAATTATAACTGCGAGTAAGTTTTGTAGTATTTTTCCAATAATTGATGGTTCATTTTTCTTTTCATAACCATGATGTGCATTCATTATCTTTCATCCCTTTCTAATATAAGTAGGTGCATTAGACATTGCTACCCTTTGTTTAATCATTGTAGTAGAGATACCATCTGTATATGGGACATATACTAAACTTATATTATGATCTCTTAACCATTTGGCATCAAATCCCATCTGTTTACAATAGTCTTTCTCTAACCAATCGTTCCCAATAAGTATTACATCGGGCTGAAATTGAGCAATAGTTA
>Ga0209079_10001147_pt1 | contig 10066 bp, 7 predicted proteins | sample PPLLaktember2015_2_FD_187259 | JGI IMG/M metagenome (GOLD analysis project Ga0209079, IMG submission 187259) | Freshwater sediment microbial communities from Prairie Pothole Lake near Jamestown, North Dakota, USA - PPLs Lake P7 Core (6) Depth... | ecosystem: Environmental > Aquatic > Freshwater... | reverse complement strand
AGGCAGTCTTTGCCGGGGGATTCCGTGGCGCAGGCGCCGTCCCAGTGCGAGAACTTCCAGCCGGGCCGCGGCAGCGCGCGATACCTCAGGGACTCTGAATCAAAGACATCGTTACTGCTGCAGCGGGTCCAGCCGGCCCTGAATTCCTCCAGCGCGCAGCCGCGCTCGCCGCGGTTCAGCTCGACGATGTCCCCTTCGCCCTGGATAGCCAGCGGTTGTTTGCAGGCGCCCAGGGCGATAAGGCAGGTGAACAACAGCAGGGTGCGAACGGGATCATGGGGGCAGCAAAAACCGATGGCCGGGACGCGGGCATGATAACGCCAAAGCATGAGGTGGGGCAGGGACCGGGCAGCCTATGGTCAAAATTCACACAACCCGTTTTTCTATGCAACGCCGGCCTGCCCTGGCGCCAGGTCGGCCGAGCTCCGGCAGCTTCATATAAATTTCATGTTTCTGACACCTTGGCGTCATATTTACATTGTTCGCCACAGGGCGGGTTGCTAGATTGCAGGGCGTGACATACCCAACCTCCTGAGTACTCGGCCCTACACCCCCATGCGTATACCAACGGCAATTGCGATCGTAAGTATTGCGTCCCTGATTTTCTGGGCAGCCCTGAACCGGCCGCTCGATGCGCCGGATTGGGAGGGCAAATTCGAGGGTCTGGCGTACAACCCTTCCGGGATCTATAACCGGGCCCAGTTGCAGCAGATACCCGAGGAGCGGATCAGGAGCGACCTGACCCTGCTGCGCCAAGTGACGGGGAACATCCGCACCTACTCCGTCGACGATGGGCTGGATGTCGTTCCTCGCATCGCCCAGGAAGTGGGCGGCCTGCAGGTGTCCCTTGGGATCTGGCTGTCCAACGATACCGCCTACAACGAGGCTCAGCTGGCCCGCGCCATTCCCCTGATCAATGCTTACCCCGAGGTCATCCGCCGGGTTTTCGTCGGCAACGAGGTGGTATTGAGGGAAGAGCTGTCAGCAGCCGACCTTCTGGTATACCTGCAAAGGGTGAGGAACGCGGTTCCCGACACCATCGAGGTCGGCTATGCCGATGTCTGGAGCGTCTGGTTGAAATACCCGGAGCTCGCCGAGGCCAGCGATTTTGTCGGCGCCCACCTGCTGCCCTACTGGGAGGGCGTCGAGGCCCGGGAGGGAGACCGTTATGTCCGGGATCGCATGCGGCTTCTCAAGAAGAAATTTCCCGGCCGGAAAATTGTGATCGCCGAGGCCGGCTGGCCCTCCGAGGGTCGCACCAAGCGCAGCTCCGTGCCATCGCCGGCAACGGAAGCCTATTTCCTGCGCAATTTCCTCGAGCTGGCCGCCGATCGCGAGTACGACTATTACGTCATCGAGGCCTTCGACCAGCCCTGGAAGCGGGACCAGGAGGGCGCGGTGGGTGCCTACTGGGGTGTTTTCGATGCCGAGGCCAGGCCCAAGCTGCGCCTGGCGGGGGAGCTGTCGACGCGCCCGGACTGGTACCTGTTTGCCTCCGTGGCGGTAGCCCTGGTCATTACCCTGGGGATGCTGGTCATGCCCAGGATGCCCGCGATGAGCGTCTCCGGCTATCTCGCGGTGGGCCTCGCCATCGGGGTCGCAATATCGCAGGCGCTGGCCATCTTCGACACCTGGGTGGTGGAGTATCTGGACTGGGGCACGGTGATATCCGCGGTCCTGGTCGTGCCCGCACTCATCTGCGCCGCGGCGCTGCTCTTTACCGAGACCATCGAATTTGCCCTGAGTCTCTGGCGCCAGAGCAGGGCGCCGGCGCATTACGAGTCGGATGGCAGCCACCCCTTTGTCTCCATCCACCTGCCTACCCACAACGAGCCACCGTTGATGGTGATGCAGACCCTGAACGCGCTCGCGCGGCTCGACTACCCGAATTTCGAGGTCATCGTACTCGACAACAACACCGCGGATGATTCCCTGTGGCGCCCGGTTCAGGGCCACTGCCGCAGCCTCGGTCCGAAATTCCGTTTCTTCCACATGGACAACGTGGAGGGATTCAAGGCCGGCGCGCTCAACCTGGCGCTCGAGCAGACATCGGCCGACGCAGAAATTATTGCTGTGATAGACAGCGATTACCAGGTTGCCCCCGACTGGCTGCGCACCGCGGTTCCGGCCTTCCAGGACCCGCGCATCGCCCTGGTACAGTGCCCGCAGGACTACCGCGACTTCAACGCCGGCCGCTTTAAGCGCTGGATGCACGGCGAGTACGCCGGCTTCTTCCACATCGGCATGGTGGAGCGCAATGAACACAATGCGATTATTCAGCACGGCACCATGTGCCTGATCCGTCGGGATGCGCTGGAATCCGTCGGGGCCTGGTCGACCTGGAGTATCACCGAGGACACTGAACTGGGATTGCGCCTGTTCGCGGCGGGTTATCTCGCGCACTATATTCCCCAGTCCTACGGCCGGGGGTTGATGCCCGATACCTTCGATGCCTATCGCAAGCAGCGCCATCGCTGGGTTTACGGTGGTATGCAGATTCTCAAGCGCAACGCCGGGAGCCTGTTTTTGGGCCGGGCAGGGCAGTCGGGCTCCGGCCTGACGCCGGCGCAACGCTACCAGTTCCTGGCAGGGTGGCTGCCCTGGCTGTCCGATGGCCTGTCCCTGGTTTTTGTGGCACTGGCTATTACGTGGTCACTGCTGTCGGCTGTCTTTCCGACCGTTTTTACTGTTCCGCCGGTCGTCATATCCCTGGTGGTCGTCGGGCTGTTCGTGATGAAAATCTCCAAGTCGCTGTGGCTGCATCTTGCCAGGGTAAACCCTGGTATCGGCGCGGCACTGTCCGCATCGCTGGTCGGTCTTTCCCTGAGCTACACGGTGGGGCGCGCCGTGATCAGTGGACTGCTGACCAGCAACCATCCGTTTCTGCGCACACCCAAGTGCGAAGCGCCAAATTCCCTGGTGGCTGCGGTGCGTGAGGCCCGGACGGAACTCACGGTCCTGGCCGCCCTGCTGCTGGCGTTCACAGCGATATACCTGGGTACGGGCGCAGAAGACCCCGCGGAAATCGCCTGGCTGGCCGTTCTGGCGGTGATGTCCACGCCTTTCGCCGCGACACTGGTTGTGGCGTTCGCGTCCACCTTGCCGAGGGACAGTGTCTCCGACACTGCTGCGGGTGTCGTACCAGTCGGCAAAGCAGGATCGCCTGACGTCGACGTCGCAGCCTGATGCGGGCATGGTGATCCCATGCCATGGTCCAGGCGCCGCGTCCTGCTCCCCATTGTTTCCACCGCGTTCTTCTACGCGGTGTGTTACGCCATCGGTGTCCTGGTCTTCGATGTCGCCGTGGTGCCTGCGGCCATACCCCGTGATTATGCGCTGAACCTGCTGCTCGCCTACGCGATCTTCGAGCTTTCCAATCGCGCCTGGGTATTCCTGCTGGTGCAGGGCCTGTTGATGGCATTGCTGTACATCGGCAACGCCGTGAAGATCAGCTACTTCGGCGGGCCGATCATGCCGGACGATGTGTACGCCTTGCGCGCGCTGCTGCTGTTGCTGGAGGGCTGGCAGTTCTACCTCGCCGCGCTGCCACTGGTGATCCTGCTCAGCCTGCTTATTTTCAACTTCAGCCTGCGCCGGCGGGGGTCCTGGCTGGCGCTGGCAACGCTGCTGTTGCTTGGCGTGACGCTGGTTTACCAGCCGCAGAATATCATCAGGCCACTCGACCGCTATGTGGGTAATTCGGTGTGGGACCAGCACTCCAATTACCTTTACCGGGGCGCCATGCTCTACTCCCTGATGGAGGGGGCGCGCTACTTCGCTGATCGGGTAGTGCCACCGGACCAGGAAGCGGTGCGGGCCGCGCGGACCCGGCTGCTGGCAGGGCTGCCGCCGCGCGACGAGCCCGGTGGGTATTCTTCGCCGCGCAATGTACACATCATCCTGCTCGAATCATTCTGGGATCCGGCGCAACTCGAAGCGGGGCAATTCTCCCGCGACCCGCTGCCCAAGGACTTTCGCGCCCTGTGGAAAGAGGGTGGCAACAGCCAGATTCTCTCGCCGGTGTTTGGCGGCTATACGGCGAATGCGGAATTCGAGGCCCTGTGCGGCATGCCGGTGTTCAAGGACGCGGTCAAGTTCGAGCGCGACCTGATCAATGACCTGCCCTGCCTGCCGCGGATTCTGACCCAGCACGGCTATACCGCCATTGCTTCGCATCCCAACGTGCCGGTGTTCTGGAACCGGGTGAACGCTTACCGCCGGGTAGGCTTCGAGACCTACTGGTCTCTGGGGGATTTTGAACAGACCGATATGGTGCGCAATTTCATGAGCGACGCCTCGCTTTACAGCCAGGTGCTGGACAAGATCGACCCGCTGCTGCGCAGTGGCAGGCCCCTGCTGAACTATGTCGTAACCTACTTTGGCCACTGGGATTACCCCCTGCGCGGCGAACGTTCCCGGATTATCAAGGACGAGTCTGTCGTGCCCGAGGTCGGCAGCTTCGCCAACACGGCACATTACAAGGCGAAGGAATTGCTGGAGTTCCTGCGGGAACTGCGGCAACGCGACCCGGACGGACTCATCGCGGTCTTTGGCGATCATCTGCCCTACCTCGGGCAGAACTTTGCCGGCTACGTGGAATCGGGCCTGCTGGCCGACAACCGTGCCGATTTCACACCCCGGATGTTCGGCGTCTACAACGCTGCGCCGCTTATCGTGATCGATGGCAAGCGCGGCGGGCAGGACCTGGGAACCCTGGCACTTTACGAACTCCCGGCACGCTTGCTGGACCTGCTGCAACTGGACTACGACGGGCCCATGGCGATGACCGCCTCGCAATCGGGGTTGCAGGTGCGCCCGATACCGGGCATGCACTACCTGGTGGGCGACGACGCAGCCGTCGAGGTCTGCAGGCAGCCGCCCTGGACCGACAACTGTGCCAGCAGCGCAGCCTGGCTCAGGGACGTGTCCACCATCGTTGACGATCTATCCATCGGCGGTCAGTACACGACGGCGCCCTAGGCATCCATGGCCCCGCCGGGTATGCCTTTTTGGCCAGGGCCCGAAGCCCTGTTATTGTCTCCCGCCGGATTTCGGGGCAAAGTGGAAATTGTTATTCACGACGGGCGCGGCAACAGGGCGAAGGAGTCAGGCGATGCCAAAATTCAGCAGGCGGGAACTGGAGCAGGCACTGGAAATATTCAATGAAAAACGCGACGCCTCCTCCCGTACCGGGGATTGGTCCATCTGGGCGTCCCTGTTTACCGAGGACGCGGACTACGTGGAACACGCCTACGGCGAGTTCAAGGGCAGGGCGGCCATTGAGAAATGGATTACCGAGGTGATGGCACCGTTTCCGCATATGCGCTTCCCCCAATCCTGGGTGGTGTTTGATGAGGACACCGGAACGATCACCATGGAGGTGATCAACCTGCTCGATCATCCCACGCAGGCCGGCCATGAGGGCTTCGGATTCCCCAACTGGACCCGGCTTACCTACGCCGGGAACGGGCTCTTCTCCAAGGAGGAGGATATCTATAACCCGGCCAGGGACGCGGGCAAGGTGATCAAGGCCTGGCTGGCAGCCGGGGGTAAATTCGCCAGCAAGGAAAAGGTGGCGATCAAGCATTCCTAGGCCGGGGATCACCGCACCATTGGTCCACGCCGGAGTTCCCTGATGACGACTGTGGTGATGCGTTTCGATTTCCGTTGTCCGCCGGGCAATGCGACGCCGGCGGAGGAACTGTATCGGGCGGCGCTGGAGATGGCGGCCTACGCCGACGGCAGGGGAGTCGATGTCCTCGGCCTGTCGGAGCATCATAGTACCGACGATGGTTACCTCAGCGCGCCCCTGACCGTGGCGACCGCGATGGCGGCCTGCACCAGTCGGGCGATGATAAGCATCGCAGCCCTGCTGGTACCCCTGTATGACCCCATCAAGCTGGCGGAGGACCTGGCGGTACTCGATATCATCGCCCGCGGCAGGCTGATGGTTATTGCCGGCATCGGCTACCGGGAGCAGGAATATCACGCCCTGGGCAGGGACTGGGCGCGGCGCGGCAAGCAGCTGGAACAGAGCCTCGACATCCTGCGGCAGGCCTGGCGGGGCGAGCCTTTCGACTACCGGGGGCAGCTCATAACCGTATTGCCGCGCCCCTGCAGCCGGCCTCATCCCCTGATTGCCGTGGGGGGCAACAGCGTCATCGCGGCGCGGCGCGCGGCGCGCCTGCAACTGCCCTTTTTTCCCGGCATCGACGACCAGTCCCTGGTGGACGCCTACAACGAGGAGTGTCGCCGCCGGTCTTACGCCGGTGGTTTTGTCATGCTGCCCAATTATCCTTCCACGACGTATATAGCAGAGGATGTCGAGGCGGGCTGGCGGGAGATAGGCGAGTTTATGCTGTACGATGCGCTGGCCTACGGCGCCTGGCGCCACGCCACCCGGCGCGCGTATGCGGAATCCTTCGCCCGGGACCTGGCCAGCCTGCGCGAAGAGGGCAAGTACCGGGTCCTGAACCCGGAACAGGCGGTGGCGGTGATACGGCAGACCGGTTCGCTGCACCTTTCGCCACTGGTCGGGGGCTGCCCGCCGGCGCTGGGCTGGAAGAGTCTGCGGCTGTTTACGGAGCAGGTTGCGCCGCATATCCGCAGCCAGGAGGAAGCAAAGGCATGAACAACCGCACGCGACTGGGCCTTGTGCGCCACGGCCAGACCTACGCCAATATCGAGCAGGTCTGGCACGGACAAACCGACACCGCCCTCACCGAGCAGGGCCAGCAACAGGCCAGGCTGCTGGGTCGGCACTTCCACCATTACATGCAGCCCGAGGTGGTGTATGCGAGCCCGCTGCAGAGAGCCCGCCTGACCGCCGAGGCCATCGCCGGGCAGTTCGGTATTCCTGTCAGGCTGGACCCCCGCTTGATGGAGTTCAACCTCGGCGACTGGGAGGGCGCCACATTTGAGTCGCTGCGCGGCGCCGGCAACGTGATGGAGCAGCTGGTCCGGAACCCGGATTTTACCGCCCCCAATGGCGAATCGCAGAACCTGGTCAAGAAACGCATGGTCGAGGCGATAGAAGAGATTACCCACCGGCACCCGCAACAGAACATCGTCATCGTCGCCCACGGTGTGTCCATCGGGATTGCGCTGTCACACCTGATCGACGAGGACACCACCCAGTGGCCGAAATACAGCAAGGCAAATACCGCGTTCTCCGAGCTGTGTCTGAACACCAGGACACTGCTCAGTTACAACAGAACCGATCACCTCGAAGCCGGTGAGCACGGATGAAAGCCGGCAGATACCGACACTTCAAGGGCGGTGAGTACCAGGTCCAGGGCGTGGCCAGGCACTCCGAGACCGGCGAGCTGCTGGTGGTGTACACGCCGCTGTACGGCGAGGGTGGCCTGTGGGTTCGCCCCCTCAATATGTTCCAGGACTCGGTGCTGCACGAGGGGCGGGAGCAGCCCCGCTTTGCCTATGTGGGGGCGTAGGAGGGTTGATGTAAAAGCCTGCGGCAGGGCATCGAGGGCGTGGACGACTCTCACTTTTTCCCTCGCTGCCCCCAGGTCGATGCCGCACTTCCAGTTGAGCCAGAGGGGGCAGGATTTCATGCCCGCGCCGCCATCTATGTGCTAATTGGCGCAGAATTAGCAGACAAACCTGTGAACATGCTATATGCTAATTTTGAATTGATTAGCATTGAATTAGCACACGGGTGCTCTCGTGACCAAAATTCCAGAATCACCTCCCAGTTTGGAGAAGTACCTGCAGGGCTTGGCCCTGGGTGGCGAGGTGGATGCCATGCGGGACACTATGCAAAAGATCTACAGCAATGTGGTAGGGCCCGTCGATGCAAAGGCCCGGTACCTCCATTGGGACAAGCTCAAGCACATCAAACCGCCTGAGGGATACACACCGGAACTCTTCTGGTACGCGATGAAAGTATCTCGCGCTGCCATACAGCGGTTCCTGCCTTTTGTAGACAAGCACGGAGCAGAGTTTTGGTTCTGCATGCCTGACCCGCTGCTTGCACAAGTGCTGTGGATCAGCGAGCAGGCAAGTGGAGCACTGGTCGGCGAGCACGCCCTGACCGACGAGAAGACCAAACAGCGATACATCATCAACTCGCTCATTGACGAGGCCATCTACTCCAGTCAATTGGAGGGAGCCAGCACCACTCGCGCTGTCGCACGGGAAATGATCAGAACCGAGCGGAAACCTCTGGACGTTTCCGAGCAGATGATCCTAAACAATTATCGGGCGATGCTGTTCATCAGAGAGCATATTGATGAAGACATCACGTCCAGTATGATTTTCACCCTGCATTCAATCCTGGTGGAAGGTACCGATATCCCGGCTGAGCGGGTAGGCGTTTTCAGGGAAGCTGAAGACAACATTGTGATCGAAGACCGCATGACCGGAGAGTTGCTACACGAGCCGCCTAAAATGGAGGAGCTCCGGTGGAGGTTGGAGCGGCTGTGCAATTTCATCAACAGCAAGGTCGGCACTGTCACCCACACGATGGGAGGTGATGCTTTCCTCCCGCCGGTTTTGCGGGCCATGATTGCGCACTTTATGGTGGGCTACGATCACCCTTTCTACGACGGTAACGGGCGGACAGCAAGGGCCTTGTTTTACTGGGTCATGGCACGGGAGGGCTTCTGGCTGATGGAACACCTGTCGATCAGTGCGCAGATCAAGAAGGCACCAGCCAGTTACAACAAGGCGTATCTTCATGTCGAAACCGATGGAGGCGACGTCACCTACTTCCTCATGCACCAATTGGACGTTGTAGTGCAGGCGATCGAAGGGCTTAAAAAGCGGTTACGCGAGAAAAATACCGAGATTAAAGAGACAGAGCAACTGCTCAGCAAGTCGGCCTTGGCAGGCAAACTCAATCACCGTCAGTTGGCTTTGTTACAACATGCGCTGAAGAATCCCGGCCAGACCTACACGGTCAAAAGTCACCAGAACAGCCACCGGGTAGCGAAGCAGACCGCGCGGAACGATTTGACAGAACTGGCGGACAGATATGGCCTGCTGGTAGGCGGCATCCAGGGTCGAACTGCAATATTTACTGCGCCGGCTGATCTACTGGAGCGGGTAAATCGAATCTAGACAAATGAGGGCGACGAATGAACCTGACAAATAGCAGCACCCGCTGGGGCGCGGTCTCCAAGCTACTGCACTGGACCGTGGTGGTGCTGATCATCGCCCAGTTTGTGATGGCGAACATCGCCGGGGAGCTGCCGCTGGGCATGCAGAAACTCGCCTGGCTCGCCCGCCACAAATCGGTGGGTATCACCATTCTGGGCATCGCCATCATTCGCCTGGCGTGGCGACTGCTCAACCCCGGCCCGGCACTGCCGTCGAAGCTTGGCCCCCTCGAGCGGGTGCTGGCCGCGTCAACGCATATCGGCCTGTACCTGGTACTGTTCCTGATGCCGCTGAGCGGCTGGCTCATGTCGTCCGCGAAGGGTTACCCGGTCAGCTGGTTCAACCTGTTGCAGCTGCCGGACCTCGTCGCAAAGAATGAAGAGGCTTTCAAAATACTCGAGGCCTGTCACGGGATTCTGGCGATAGCGCTGGTCGTACTCGCGATACTGCATGTTGCGGGGGCGCTCAAGCATCACTTCGTCTACAAAGACGACGTGCTGAAAAGAATGCTGCCCTGCCTCGCCCTGGGCTTCGCGGCGACGGTTTTCATAAGCCCATCACCGGCTATGGCCGCCGATCTCGTGTCCGCCCCGGGCCAGGGCACCCTGAAATTTTCGTTTACCCAGGCAGGCGCGACGGGTAGCGGTGTTTTCCGCAAGTTCGATGTGCGCTTCAGGCCACCGGACGCGGCGGGTGCGGGCAGTGAGCTGATCGTGGCGATAGACGTGGCCTCCCTCGACACCGACGACAGCGAGCGCGACGAGATCCTGCGCGGGCCGGACCTGTTTGCCACGGAACGCTTTCCCGCGGCGCGGTTTGAAGCGCAGCGAATCGAACCCGATGGCGATGGCAGGTATCGAGCCGTGGGGACGCTGACAATTCGCGACGTCTCAAAAGCGCTGGAATTGCCTCTGGAATTGCGCCCGGCGACGGACGCGGCAGGGTCTGC
>Ga0209079_10001146_pt1 | contig 10068 bp, 7 predicted proteins | sample PPLLaktember2015_2_FD_187259 | JGI IMG/M metagenome (GOLD analysis project Ga0209079, IMG submission 187259) | Freshwater sediment microbial communities from Prairie Pothole Lake near Jamestown, North Dakota, USA - PPLs Lake P7 Core (6) Depth... | ecosystem: Environmental > Aquatic > Freshwater... | reverse complement strand
CATGATCTTGATTAAGCCGCCCGAATAAGCCGAAAACAAACTTTCTATTATTCTCTTCTTTCTACCACAATTTTGCATCGAGCAACCAAAGCAGCTATGACGCCTAACGCTGCAAGCCAAGGCGCATTACTACACCCACCACGCCGACGGTTCTGGTATCTCTAAAAGCGTTTTACCAGCTTCGTCCTTAACGATGACGCGTGTGACGTTGCCTTCATGCAGCAATTGCTTCACCCGCTCAACTAAGTTATCAGCGCTGACTGTGAATTCTTCGCTTACGAAACGTGGCACAGCGGTTCCGCAGACCCTGCAGAATTTGTCGTTTTCTTCTAGTTTGCTTCCGCATTTAACGCAGTAAGGCATAATGTCACCCTAAACTAATTGGGGCAAAAGGGGATAAAAACGTTGCCAGCGACCAAGCAAAACCTTAACAGCCACCCAAACACAAATAAAATCAGAAACCGCTAAAACCAACTTATAGAGGAAAAAACATGCCGACTCGCCAACCAATCGTATGCGTCCTTGGGCACGTAGACTCAGGAAAAACAAGTGTCCTAGATGAACTCCGAAAAACTAACGTGCAAATCCGTGAGGCAGGGGGCATGACCCAGCATATAGGCGCCAGTTTTTTCCCTATCGAAACCTTAAAGCAACTCATTGGTCCTTACATGGGGAATTTTAAATCCGGCATCGAGATCCCTGGTTTACTTATCGTGGATACACCGGGGCATGAGGCGTTTACGAATTTGAGGCGCAGAGGTGGAAGCGTCGCTGACATCGCCATCCTTGTCGTTGATGTGCTGCGTGGGTTTGAAGCGCAAACTTTTGAATGCATCGAAATTCTCAAAGCGCGTAAAACTCCTTTCATTGTCGCCGTTAACAAGATTGACCGTATCCCCGGTTGGAAGGCTCAGAGGGGGGCACCTTTTATGACGTCTTTTGCGGCGCAGTCAAGTTTTGTTCAGGAAGAGCTCAATAATCGTCTTTACCAAGTTATGGGTGACTTTAGCCGTCTCCAATTCAAAACCGACCGGTTCGATCACATCCGCGATTTTGCCCAAAACGTGGCGTTGGTGCCTACAAGCGCTAAAACAGGCGAAGGCTTATCCGAGCTCGTTATGGTTTTGGTTGGGTTGACTCAGCAGTTCCTTAAGAAACGGCTTCAAACTACGGAGGGCGCCGCTAAGGCTTCAATCCTGGAAGTTAAAGAGGAGCCTGGGTTAGGCATGACGCTAAATACGATTGTCTACGACGGAACTCTGACTCGGGACGACTTGGTGGTGGTAGGTGGCAGGGATGGCCCGATTTCTGCGCGGGTCCGCACGATTTTGGTGCCAAAACCGCTTGATGAAATGCGGGACCCTCGCGACAAGTTCACAAGCGTTGACTGTGTTTACGCTAGTGCAGGCGTCAAGATTGTTGCGCCAGGTTTAGAATGCGCGTTAGCTGGAGCACCGTTGCTTGGTGTTCCCGTTGGGGAAGACGTGGCTAAGTATTGTAAGCTTATCACGGAGGAAATCGGCAGAATTCGGATCACTAAGGAAATCGACGGTGTCATCGTTAAAGCTGACACGTTGGGTTCGCTAGAGGCGATGGCGGAAATTCTTAAAACAAACAATGTGCAGGTACGCATCGCTGACATCGGCGACATAAGCAAACGCGACATAATTGAGGCTTCGGTTGTGAAGCAGCGGGAGCCGCTTCTCGCTGCGGTTTTGGCTTTCGGCGTGAAAGCTCTCCCAGACGCTGAAGTTGAGGCGGAAGCTAACGGCGTAAAGATTTTCCGTGACCCCATTATCTACAACCTTATCGACAACTACCTGCGGTGGGCAAAGGAGAAACGGGAAGCTAAAAGCGAAGCTGAATTTGACGCGTTGGTGAAGCCCGGCAAAGTCATGGTGCTGCCTAACTGCATTTTTCGTCGAGCCAAACCGTTGGTTGTAGGTGTAGAAATCGTGGGCGGTAGACTAAAACCCAAAGTGTCTCTTATACGTAAAGAAGACGGTTCGGACCTCGGCGAAATTGACCAGATTCAGGACAAGGGCAAAGCTGTCGGGGATGCTAAAGCAGGTATGCAAGTGGCGATTTCTATGGATAAACCCATAGCTGGGAGGCACATTTTTGAGCGGGATGTGCTCTACGTTAAGGTGCCTGAAAAAGATGCACAGACTTTGCTTTCTTCACAGGCGGAAAACTTGACGGCTGAAGAGCAAACTGTGCTCAGAGAATACGTTAACATGATGCGCAAAAAGACGCCGTTTTGGGCAGGAAGTCTGTAATCGAAAGTTTGTTACTTTGCGTTATTCCAACCCCTCTGAGTGAAAAAGTGACAACGTTAATCCTTAGAAATTTGAACAGCGCGCCTAGAATAACAAAATGCTATAAACCAATCACATGGATGCTGGTTCTTTTATTGACACCAAGTCGTGTTAAAGCGGCTCGAACTCGTTTTTCGTGTCCTTTGGTTGTGGCTATGTAGAAAGGTATTGCTGCGCCGTTTGATATTCCGCTGCCAACGGTAAGATTGGAGAAAAGTCGAAACTGGTCATCTGTCTTCTCGTTGTCTAAGTCGCTTGGGGTTTTTGCTTCTCCTATGGCTATGAGTTGTTGAAGGTTGGTTGCCCTCACATCTGGAACGCGGCCTTCGATTTCTGGGCATGCTGGGTAGCCGTCTACGGATGCGTTGGTTACTTCAAAACCTGCTCTACCAATATAATCAATTAGAGCCCTAACAAGCCGCTGGTGCTCTGAGCTTTCGGCCTGGTTAAGAGCGTACACCCCTGACCCCACTTACTTATGGCGTCCTTATTGATTTAAAACTTTTCAAACAATCAGGTGCGTAAATCAAAGTTTAGCTGGTGCTTATGAATTGTTTTTTAATCCGGGCAAGACTTTTTTTAGAAAAAAATATTTATTTTTTATTAACTTTAGCGAAACCTAAAGCTACAGACGAAGCCGCCAAAATAATAACTAGATAAGTCAACCCTGAGTATTCGGGAATTGCGTAGAGGCTGGTTTCAATTAATTCGACATCAAGGCAAATGTCAGCGTTTAATAGCTCTGATCGGCTAACCATGCTATAAGACATCTCGATCAAAGCACCGGTTTGCTTATCCCAGTAGGTTTGCTGTAAATTGCTCATTTGAAGAGGGCCTGTAATGTTGAAATCTGCAAGCTCTTCTTGGCTGACTGTAAAACTCATGTTTAAGGTTTGGCAGTTCACTTCTCGGGTTCCTGAAGTGTAGGTCCTCGTTTCGGTGCTGTTAATAACCGCGTCAGCGTTTGTATAGATTTTATCATTGGGGCCTAGGTTTGCAGCAATTAGAAACATGCCGAGTTCTCCTTCTCCGGCTGCAACATCGGCTGTCTGGGTGTTGCTTTGCTGGGTTCCATTCTTGAATTGGATGGTTGTTTGGGCAGTTACAGTCGTCCCAAAAACTTGTGTGATCCTTACTTGAATCCAATCAATATCTCTGACTATTGTGGTGAGGCTGTCAAATAGATTGGAGAAATCTAATTGTGAACTGGTTGCGTTTATTTCGAAATTGAAGGTGTACTTGAAGGTGTCTCCTACTATTACGCCTGGTTGTCTGCTTTGACAAGAAACCAGCCCAAGGGAGGCAATGCATATGAGGATGATGGCTATTGCGGAAATTTTGGTTGTGTTCTTCATTTCATTGCCCCTTCTAGAAAAATGTTGGCGACGACATTAAAAACTATTGTGTATTAATAAATCATAAATAAATTCAGTGGAATTACTCTCATCATCAAATCCTCTTAGAGAATGGAATGCAGCTCAGCAAACGGTAAAAAAGCTCTCTTCAATTTCCAGATGCGCTTCTCTTACCTCTTCATTTGACTCTCTAATTAACCAAAGTCTTTAATGTAGAGCCTTTGTTGTTAGGGTAAATTGCTACGGTGACGTTATGGATTGGGTTACGGTAGTTCTGATCGCGGTCGGGTTAGCGATAGATGCGTTTGCAGTTAGTATCGCCAAAGGAATCACCGTCAACCGTGACAGGCGCCGAACAGGGCTTTTGCTGGCTGGGCTATTCGGAGGGTTCCAGATGCTTATGCCCCTAGTCGGTTGGGCTGCAGGATACAGTTTACGCGAAATAATCATGGGCGTGGATCACTGGATCGCGTTTGGATTGTTGAGTTTCATCGGTGCCAAAATGATATATGACTCTACAAAAAAAGACGCCGCCAAAAACGGGGAAACCGTTCGTTTGGATACAGCGTTGACTTTGGCGGTAGCAACCAGCATTGACGCTTTGATGGTTGGGTTAAGCTTTGCCTTCTTAGAAACCTCAATCTTGGAGCCCATATTGGTGATCGGGATAGTAACGTTTGGACTTTCCATAGCTGGTTTCACGTTTGGTTGCAGTATTGGAAAAATTTTTGGGAGCCGCATAAAAATCTTAGGCGGCATCTTACTCATAGCGATTGGACTGCGTATCCTAATTGAGCATCTGCTGGCGTAGTTTATTTGCTAGCTATCGTTTTGTTTCGTCTGGTGGACGGATTGTCCTAGGTTGCAGGTTCCTCGGTTTCTACTGTTTGATTATCCGTTTCGGACAGATCTATCGGTGTGTCATCGTATTTTGGATCACGGTAGTGTAAGATGCGTTTAGTTAATTCTATGGTGAACAGGACTAGTGCGGAGAGACCTACTATGAGGAATAATTCGTCAAGTCCGACTGGTGCGAGTTTGAAGCTTTCGCGTAGGAAAGGCACGTTAACGATGAGCAGAATTAACGCAATTTCCCAAAGGATTGTGCCGACGAGCAGTTTGTGTGGGCGTGCTTTGATGATAGTGTACTTTAGCGAGCGGCAACTCAAGGCTAAGACGAGTTCGAAGAAGATCAAAACCAAGAACAGTCTTGTTTGTGCTATTTCTATGCCCAGTGGCAGAGAGCTTATGAAGACCCAGAGCAGCAGCGGCGTTTCTATGAGGATGGCTCGCAGCAGGAACACTCTGACATCTTTAGTAAAAATGGTTTCTTTTGGGTTTCTTGGCGGTCTCTTCATCACGTCAGGTTCAGGTGGACTCAGACCTAACGCGATAGCGGGTAACCCGTCGGTGGCGAGGTTAACGTAGAGGATGTGGATCGGCAGCAGTGGCAGTGGGAAACCAGCCAGCACCGCGAAAGAAAGGATGACGATTTCAACGAGGTTAGCCTGTAGCAGGTAGGTGAGGTATTTTTTGATGTTATCGTAAGTCTCGCGGCCGAGTTCGACAGCTTTGACTATGGTTGCAAAGTTGTCGTCAGCCAGAACCAGATCCGCGGATTCCTTGGTGACTTCGGTGCCGGTTATACCCATGGCGACGCCTATGTCTGATTTTTTGAGTGCTGGGGCGTCGTTGACGCCGTCGCCGGTCATAGCTACGACTTCGCCTTTCTTTTTCCAGGCTTCCACGATTTTGAGTTTGTGAAGGGGCGACACGCGAGCGTAAACGCTGACGTTTCTGACTTTAGCTTCAAACTCTTCTTGGGAGAGCCGCTCGAGGTCTTCGCCAGTGAGGATTTCGTCGCCTTTCTGATAGATTCCTAGTTCTTTCGCGACGGCTAATGCGGTTAGTTTGTGGTCGCCGGTGATCATGACGGTTTTAATCCCAATTTTGCGGCACAGTTTCACGGCTTGCATAGCTTCTTTACGAGGGGGATCCATCATGCCGAGTAAGCCCAGGAAAATCAGTTGACTCTCGGCGGTTTCCTCTTTGCAGTCTGCTGCGTTGCAGGTTATTTCTTTGTATGCTATGCCTAAAACGCGTAGTCCGCCGCTTGCCATCTCCTCGTTAGCACCAAGGATGTCTCTGCGTTTTTGTTCTGTGAGTGATTCTTCTTTTGTGTTTCCGCAGACTTGAGTGCAGTAACGGAGGATAATCTCGGGGGCGCCTTTCATGAAGATGAGGTTTTTACCGTCTGTTTGCAGTTGCGAGGTGTGGATAGTAGTCATGCGTTTTCTGTCGGAGGAGAAGGGGAACTCGTTTACACGCGGGTAATCGTCGCGTACTTGTTCTTTCTGTACGCCGGCTTTAAGGGTGGCAACAACGAGGGCGCCTTCGGTGGGGTCGCCTTTGACTATCCATTTGTCGCCTTCCTGAACGACGTCTGCGTCGTTGCATAGAACGGCGCCTTTCATAAGCAAAGAGAAGCATTCGCTCTCCATTGTCGCTTTGTCTTTGGCTTCAAACTTGCCTTGCGGTGAGTAGCCGACGCCGCTGACATCCACGGTTGCGCCTGCCGTGTATACTTTGCGGACAGTCATTTCCCCTTTAGTTAGGGTGCCTGTTTTGTCAGTGCAAATCACCGTGGTAGAGCCTAATGTTTCCACTGCGGGCATTTTTCGAACCAAAGCGTTGCGTTTGGCCATCTTGTACATGCCTATGGCTAAGCTGCCTGTGACAATCGCCGGTAACGCTTCTGGGACAGCAGCGACTGCGAGTGCTATGCCGAAGAGGAACATTTCAAGCAGGTCCAACCCCCGGGCAACGCCTAAAACAATGACTGTTATGCTGACAGCTAACGCTGCTAAGCCGAGCCATTTACCGACTTCTTTTGTACGTTTCTCCAACGGAGTCTCTTTTTTCTCGACGGCGCTGACTTGCCCCGCAATTTTGCCGAATTCCGTATACATGCCTGTGGAGATGACGAGTGCCTTGGCTTTGCCGCATGTTACGGCTGTCCCTGAGAAAACCATGTCTGTCTTGTCAAGTATTGCAGCCTCTTTAGCGACTTTTTCTGTGCCTTTTTCTACAGGGACGGATTCACCTGTTAGCGGCGCCTCGTTAACATGTAAATTGTTGGCTTCAATTATTCGGGCGTCTGCAGCTACTTTGTCGCCTTCTTTGAGGACCAAGATATCCCCTGGTACAATGTCTTTGGTGGCAACCTGCACTTCTTTGCCGTCCCGTAATACTGTAGTGATGGGTGTAAGCATCTTAGTTAAGGCGTCTAGAGCTTTCTCCGCGCGGTACTCCTGCACGAAGCCCAGGACAGCGGAGATGATGACGATTATTAGGATGATAAATGCGTCGATTTGGTGGGTCTCTTCAGTCGCCGCAAACAAGGGTGTCGCCAACGATACTATGGCTGCAGCTAGAAGGATGATGATGAGTGGGCTTTTGAATTGACCCAGGAGAATCTTTATGGGCGAGGTTTTTTTGCCTGCGGCAAGTTGGTTGGGTCCATACTTATTTAATCTCTCCGCTGCTTCAGTGGAACTTAACCCTGCTTTGCTACTATTCTGTTTACTTAGCGCTTCCTGCGCTTCAAGTGCATGCCACGACTGTTCAGAACTCAAGGAATTGCCCTCAATCAATTCTTTGTATAATTCAATAATAAATGTGCCTAGTGCAAACGCGAAAAAGGCGCTGTTTTTGCCGAGTTTCTGAGAACCTTTTTTATGGGGTTAACGTAATAGCTACTCTTTAAGGTGTAATATGTATGGGTAAAGGTTCAGGTTACGGTAAAGTCATCTTGTTTGGCGAGCACTTCGTCGTGCATGGGGTGCCCGGCATAGTTTCTGCCATCGACTCCTCTACAGATGCAGAAGTCAAAAAAGGCGTCAAAGGACTCGTCGTTAAAGATGAGCGTAAAACCGCCAAAGGATACAGTGAAGAAAAGCGGCTGCAGCAGATCGAATCCATCGAGCGCATGCTCAAAGCCATGGATTTAGACCCCAAAACGCCGCTTGATATCTGGATCGGCGGTACACTGCCCGGTTTCAGCGGGCTTGGCGCTTCTGCAGCTAGTAGCGTCGCCATCGCACGCGCCATATCAGAGGAACTTAACCTAAACCTCTCGAACGAGAAAATAAACGCCGTCGCTTACGAAGGCGAAAAAGCTTATGCAGGCAACCCCAGCGGCATCGACAACACCGCAGCAACCTATGGAGGTTTGATGTGGTTTAAGAAAAACCCCGCAGGCGGCCAAGACCTCGTGGAGAAAATCCACATTAAACGTCCAGTTGAAATTGTAATCGGCAGCACGGGCAAAGTCGCCAACACCAAAGCCATGGTGGAAGGCGTCGCTGATCGCAGAAAGAAAGACCCCAAAAAATACGACCCACTCTTTACCCAGGCAGGAAACTTAGCCGTCGCAGGACGCAAGGCCCTCGAAGCTGGCGACATCAAAAAAGTCGGCGACTTAATGAATGAAAACCACCGTATCCTGCAGGAAATCGGGGTGTCGAGTAAAGAACTTGACCTACTCATCGACATCGCACGCAAGCAAGGCGCATTCGGTGCGAAGTTGACCGGCGGCGGAGGCGGTGGATGCATGGTTGCATTGACCGGCGGCAAAGAAGTCTCAGGAAAAATCGTCGGCGCTTTTAAGGGTGCAGGCTTCGAGTACCTGATGGCGAAAATCGGCGTCTTAACCTATTAAAAGGAACGAACTAACCCTTTCTCTTCTTTTTACGAGCGGGCTTGTGAAAGAGTTTATGTTTATAATTTGTGGGTCTTGGATTACGTGTTGCTAAAGGAGACAATTATCCATTTGTCATAACTCTTCTGGATTTGCACATGGACTGTTTGCCCTGTCTGAGTAGAGATTAGCTGGTTCCATTGACTTGAAGGCAGATCTTTTGGTGTAGCCTCTAACCAAGGATATATCGTGGAATCAACGCGTAGAACAATGTGGGTGGATCCATCTTGCACATATTCATATCGATTCATTACTGTTGTGTCTAATTCTATGTTGTTTGTGATGTTGCTGCCAAAAAAGTTGATGTATTCAAGTCGTGTTTGTTTAACAAGTTGTTCACTGCTTATGCCTTGTTGGTTTATGGTTAAAGCGATCTTGTTTGTATCTTGTGCATCAACTATTGCAAAACCGGTGAGGTAAATCGTTTCGTCTTCTTCGCCAGTGCCTTCGTTCCAATAGATCGGTGCATACCATGCTAAATGGTTTTCATTTGGAGTCGTCTCAACGCTGTAAAGTAACGGCATGACCGCATAATAGTTGCCTGTGGCAGGTTTAGGCAATCGTCCCTCCACTAGGTCTTCGGCGGTCATTCCTGAGATGTAATTTGCAAGTTTGAAGTCATAAAAGATAACTCCTTCACGTGTTGCTTTAAATACGCCGGAAAGGGATCGCTGGTTTTCTACTGGGTTAACGCAGACTAAAGCAACAATATTGCTTGTTTGGGGGTCAACTATATAACGGGTGTCTTCTGTCATTTGGAATCGATCTCGACTTGGCGCAAGAAACCATAAAAAGCCTCCAGCAAAATAGTCAAATCCTGATCCCCGCTTAAAACTCCCCATTTCATTAATCATATTTTCGAGCCATTCTTCATCATATATTTGTGTTATCCAGCTTGGGATGCTGCTAAAGTCGATTGGATTATGCTGTATTTGACCTTGGGAATCGTATGTTAGTGGTGTTTCATAACGCTTGACTAAATCAAAACCTAACTCGTACCTAGTTTGAACATATACTATGCTGTTGGAGTCTAAATTCCAAGTTGGATAAGCGACTCCATAAACATTGGTTATGTCATTTATGTAGTTACGGAAGGCAATGTCTCGGTCCCACCACAACCCTACGCCAATATTGAATTCTGTATGGACAATTTTCGGAGTGGCCGTAGGTTCGGTTGCATCAATCAGTACGAACCCTTTGATGTAATTTTCAGCGATGACGTTAGTTGAACCTACTGTGGCCACCCAAACCAGAGAGCCATCCGGAGATTTGGTCACATGGCAATCTAGAACTTGGGTGTTGCTTCCAAATTCTGACATATGCCTTCTAGCGATTGAGTAGGCCAGTTCTTTGGTAACCAAACGAACCATGTTATCAGGGGGGGTGCTCTCAAAAGGCAAACCTGAACCTTGGGTAGTGAATTCGTTAAAATAACTTGCGTTTGTTACTCGCTGAATTTCACCATAGGCAGTAAATCCCAGAAAAGATATGACCAAAATTAAAGCGAGTAAGAACCCATAGAAGCCTTTTCTGCGTCGAAAGCTATTCGAAATTTGGGGAACACTCTGAAGGATTGTTTCTGGGTTATAGCTGCTAAAACTTTGGATGTTGGGAAATATGAAGTACTCTACTAATG
>Ga0209079_10001144_pt1 | contig 10074 bp, 6 predicted proteins | sample PPLLaktember2015_2_FD_187259 | JGI IMG/M metagenome (GOLD analysis project Ga0209079, IMG submission 187259) | Freshwater sediment microbial communities from Prairie Pothole Lake near Jamestown, North Dakota, USA - PPLs Lake P7 Core (6) Depth... | ecosystem: Environmental > Aquatic > Freshwater... | reverse complement strand
CCATGGCGTCGTACGTCGATGCGGCCGCACCATGTATACTCGTCGTCGTCTAACTACATGTCCATGTGGCTCGACCCCAGACACCGTCTCGACGGCGTCGAGTTAGTCGACGTCATTAACGTCGAATTGTTGCGGGCGGGGAACATCATAAGCACCATAATACGAATTCCTTCTCGTTCCTCCCATATTCACAATAATCGCCCGCATTGTTTCTCTGTGCAACTGTGGTGGGCCATCGAATTGCACAGTGTATGGAGTATACATCAAAGTAGGGTACAGTGAATTGTAGTCAAGTATTATTGGCATCGATCGTGGTATTGGATTACAAATATCCCGTGTAAATGGAGCCGCGCGACACATTGGGCACGAATTCGTTACTTTTGTCCACTCGCGAATGCATGCGACACAAAACGTGTGCTGACACGACACGCTTGTCGCCGGTGTTACTATCAAATCAAGACAAATGGCGCATATCAGCGATTCGTGTTGCTCATGCGACGACATGTTGTCACTGTTAGTCGACGACGACGACGCGTCGGATTCGGCACGTTTTGGACCGCTGACGACGAATTCGTACAAGCCATGTCGTACGTCGTGTATACTCGTCGTCGACTAACCATGCCCATGTGTCCCGGCCCCAGATGCCGTCTCGCCGGCGACCCCGTGTGGTGCATCGATCATGGCTGCGACTCGTGTCGACTCGAGCAATCGCTCACGACAGCGTGCGCACTGCACGAGAGCGTGCGCGAGAGCGTGCGGCCGCTGCTCAAGATTGTGCGTCGCGCCGACATGTGTCTCGAGTGCACGATGCGTCACATTGGTCGCGTGCAAACGCTCCGCGAATGGTCGGAACGACGATTTATACCCCGATAGCAACGCGCACCGGTGGTCCATCGAGCGGCACCGATGGTGCCGCTAGCAGTTGCGTGCGAACACGAAGCAAATCGTCGGTAGCCAGTAGTTGCTCGAGTCGTTGATTGAGTTGATCGGACGAGAGCGCCTCGAGTTCCGCCTTGTCGACGTCGATTTGGCTGCGATGCTCGTTCGTCACGGCAGCGACGCGCGCACGCAACGTCGCGAGCACGCTGTCCGTCGTCGACGTCGACGTCGCCAACGAGCCCAGCGACGTTTCAAGGGCGGGCGAGTCGCCGAGCGCCTCGATGTGTTCGTCGACGGCCGACAGCAGCTCACGAAACTGACCGTAGCCCGCCAGTAAATGACGTTTTTGACGCAGTAACGCGCGGGCCTCGATTTCGTCCGTCGGCGAGAGGCGCGGCGTGCGACGCATGCCGACGAGCACGAGCTCGCGATCGACGACGGCGAGACGCCGAACTTTATCGTTCGAGCGTTGTTGCAAAATCGTGCGCGAGTGACGCAACTCGGCCAGCGCCGCCACGCGACGTTCGTCGTCGGACGGCGGTGCGCGACGAAACAACGACGAGAGCCACGCGCCCGTTCGTGGTTGGTCACGCACGAACACATTCGTTCGTGGTTAGTCACGCACGAACACGCGGCAGCGCGGCAAACGGAATCGTCGACGCAAAGTACCACACGAGCTCGAGCAAGGCGAGGCAGACGACGGTAACGAGCGCGTCGCGTCGCACGACGACGCCGGCGGCGGCGAGTACGACGACGAGCAGCGCGGCCGTCTGCGAGACGGCGAGCGTGCCGACGAAAATCGTGGCGTTTCGTTGCGCCTGACGCGCACGCACAGCCTTTGTGCGCTCGCGCTCCTCGCGCTCGTACGCGTGCGCTCGTACGAGCGCGTACCACGAGAATGCTGCGAGCGCGGCGAGGGCGACGATAAAGAAGCCGTCTTCCGCGCTCGTTGGCACGGGCGGCGGCACGTGCTCGTACGTGAGCGCGCGTGCGAATGCGAGTGCGCCAACGAGCACGACGACGACGACGAGCACAAGCACGCCGTCCGCTTGACGAGCTGCTTCCATGGTGGTGCGTACGTGCACGCACGCGCGCGTAATATAGCTTTACGCAAACTGATTGCCGTCGGCCGTCTTGCGAAAGACCATCTTGCCCGTGTCGAAGCGCGGACGACCAGTGACTTGCGAGAGTGCGCGATCGAGTTGCGCGCCCCAGCGCGGCGCAAAGTTCCACGGCGTCACGCGCGCTTCCGTCGTGCGCAGCCGCTTCTTGGCCATCACGGGCACCTCGCCTTGACCGTCGGCCGACGCCTGCATGCGGCCAGTGGCCTCGTAGTACTCGCCGTGCGCCACTTGCTTGTACGACGGCACCTTGCCCGTTGCCTGAATAAAGTCTTGCACAATTTGCGTCGCGGGAAAGTCGTCGTCGCTCGCCATTACCGTAAAGTGCTGCGCCGTCGGCTTCTCGACGTACGCGCGCTTCTCGCCAACGGCGGGCGTCGCCGCCGTCGTGGTAGTGGTCGCCGATGGCGCCGCGGCGGCGGGTGCCGCAGGCGGCAGCGGCACCATGCGCGGCGCAGCGGGCGGCTGAGCGGCACGGCTGAAACTGACGTCCGTTGCATTGAGCGCCTGCAAGCGTCGCATCTGCGACTCAATGTACGAATTGTCGAGGCTCTGCGTCATGGCCGCCAGCTTGGCCGCCGACGCCTTCTCCGTCGTCGCCGTCGTGTCGGCCGCACGCACTGCCATGCGCAGACTCGACTCCATCATGGCCAACGAGGCGTCGGGATTCTTCTCGAACGTGTCGCGCGCACTCTCGACTGTCGAATCAATCTCAGCCTTGGGCGTGCGCGCGGCGGCCGCGTGCTGCACGAAACCGCGCACAATTTGCTCGAACTTCTCCTTCTTCTTGGCCACCTCCTTTGCCTCGGCCTCGGCGCGCTGCGCCTTGAATGCACGCAACTCGACCATTTCGGCTTCGTGCGCCTGCGCCTTGGCGCGCGCCTCTTCGAGTGCACGCGACGCGGCCACGGCCTCTTCCTTGTACTTGACGCTCATGTCGACGGCCTCTTGCAGCGACGGCACGGCGCTCGCTGGCGTCTCGATGGTCCGCGACACGGGCGGCGCGGCAACGGGCGGCGCCGCAGCAGGCGGAGCAGCAACGGGCGGCGCCGCAGCGGGCGGAGCAGCAACGGGCGATGCGGCAACGGGCGGCACGGGTTCAGTCACCGTCGTCGCCGAGTCGCTGGCACGAATCGTCGTCGTCATGGTGAGACGATGCTCGGCAATGGCAGTCGCGAGTCGGGCGTCACTCGCCGCCACGAGTGCGTCTATATAGCGCGACCGATCCGTCGTTGGTGATCCAACGACGGCGTCGCGATAGCGATGCGTGTCGACGAGACGCTCGAGATCGGCGGGCGCGTGCTCGGCCAGGCGCTCGAGCGTCGCGCGCGACGGACAGTACGCGAGAATGCGCGAGCCGTAGCGCCGACCTTGCTCGCAGACGCTCACTTCGAGCGGCGTCTTCTCGTAGACGACGCGCGAATCCGATGCACGCACGGCCGTCGACACGTCATTCGAAAACGAGACGTCCTTGTAGATGCCAGCGGCAATGAGATTCGACGTTGCTGCCGCCTCGCCGCTCGCCGCCGACGCGATGCTCGCCAGCACGGTGGCACACGAACGATTGACGGCGAGCGCCTCGACGCGGCCAATCTCGAGCAGCGGCGTGCCGCGCGTGCCGTCCGAGTGATTGACGAGCAGCGGCAGGCCAATGACATTCAGTTGCGCCGCTTGGTCGACGGTGAACTCGCGCACACGATCAATCGGATCGTCGTGTGCGAGTTGCATGTACGGCAACAGCGTCGCCACAATGTAGTCATCGGTGCGCGACATTGTCGTCGTCGACGACGACCAACCAACATCTTATAGATGAATGCCGCGCATCGCGACGATGCAGCCGAAGCTGCCGGCGCAGCCGTGCGTGCGATGCGCGAAAAGACGAATACGTGGCACGTCGTGGCCAAGCTCGCATCATTGTACGCCGAGGGCGCAAACGCGGGCGATGTCGTGTTCGACGCCGTCGTCGCTGCCAATAGTGCGCCGACCAATAAGCCGTCGGCTTCTATAAAGTGACGCGACAAGACGACGTGTGCACACATGACGACGTTCGACGTGGCGCTCGGCGATGCGCTCGTCGCCAATCGTCGCGGCGACCAAGTACAACTTATTGACATTGGTGCTCAATTGATTGAAGCCATTCGCACGCGTGCCGACGAATGCTACAAGGAAAAGGCTGCTCTGACGCGACGCGTCGAGGCTGACGAGCGACGACTTGCCACTGATCGACGACAATTGGACAAAGCTGCTACGTTGTTGATTGAACAGGGAGAGAAACTTCGCGCACTCACAGCCGAAGAAGAGCGTTTGAAAAACGCTCTTGAGGCAGCCAAGGTCGCCTTGCCCACCTTGCCTGTAGCCGAGAGTGATACATTACGTGAACGAGTTCGAACACTTGAAGAACAATTGCAAACGTGTCAAGATGAGAAGCGTGCTCTTGTGACTGAAAAAGATGATGCAATACTCGAAGCCGGATTCGTAGCGGAACGAAATGCGACGCTTGTTGCGGAAGAACAACAGCGAGCCAATGACGAAGCTAACAAAGCACGAGTTGCACAAGAACGAGCCACGTTGGCTGAAACTCGCGCGGACGATTCTGGACGTCTTGCTACACAAGCATTGGCTCAAGCAAAGACTCTGGAACAGGAAGCACAACGACTGCGCGACGAAGTATCAGCGAAAACACGTCTCGTTTCCGACGCTCCAGACGAAGCTGCCCGTCAACTAGCAGCCGCTGATCTTACAACGTTGACGAACCGTGCAAATGATGCATCTGCGGCTGCAGCAGCTGCTGAAGCGAGAGCAACGGCAGCAGCAGCCGCTGCATCGGCTGCCAATGCGCGTGCTACCGCCACAGAGGAAGCGGCCGCGCAACAACAAGCTCGTGCCGATGTAGCACAAGCTGCTGCCGAGGCGGCGGCGAAGGAAAATGCACGATTACGAGCATCAATCGACGAGGCGTCGAGACTCGCTCGCGAACGAGAAAGTGCAGACGAAACTGCTCGTCTTGCTCGAGAAGAAACGGATCGTCTTGCTCGAGACGCACAAGAGAACCTCGTACGAAGACTCACACGTGACAACGAAAAGGCAGTCGCGTTGGCAAACGATGAATTGCGAACTGCTGAGCAAACCATTGCCAACTTGTTGACGTGTGTTCTCAACGCACAAGCAGGCGTTACGACGCCAGTGCTGAAAACGAAAGCACTCGACGACATCGATGCGACAATACGCGTAGCGAACAAGGAAATTGAGATTGCCATTGAAGCGGAGCGCGTTGCCAACCGCGACCAGGAAGTGTCGACTCGATTGAAGGAGCAATTGAATTTGATGATCAAAGCACGAGATGAAGTGGGTCTATCAAATCCATCGTCGCCGGCAAGCGTGCCGCAGCCGCAACCATCGTCGCCGGCAAGCGTGCCGCAGCCGCAACCATCGTCGCCGGCAAGCGTGCCGCAACAACAACCATCGTCGCCGGCAAGCGTGCCGCAACAACAACCATCGTCGCAACCATCGTCGCCGCCGGCAGACGTGCAGCAGCTACAAGTGTCGACAATTCCAACAACAAATTGGGGCAACGACACACAAAAAGAAGCACAACTCCTTGACAAGGTTCTCCCCATTGCCATTCAATCACTTCCCAATCTCAAGCTGTACTTTCAAGAAAAGTTGGGACGCATCTTTGCGGCGCTTGATACACCGCCCGAAACGTCGGCCAAAATGTCGGCGGAAATTCGCAAGCAATTGACGTTGGCAATTACGACATTGAAAAACTTTGCCAAACAACTTGCAGACGCCCAAACGCCCGATGCGACCACGAAAAAAACTGTCGTCGACTTCTTTGTTGAGGCGTCGGCCTACTTCATGACTCGCTTGGCAACGGGGCGTGAATTTTTCACAATCGACTCCTTCAAAAAGCAAGGACGAATTCCATTGCAATACAACAAGAACAGTCCGTTTACATTCATCACAACGCCGTCCGTGCAAAACGGACCGGGTGTGAGTGAGGATGCAAGCAAAACAGCAGCGTTGCAGTTGCTCATTGGTGATGAGTTGCCATTGACATTGGAATTGGCCGAACAGTTCAAAGATGTGTTTCAATCATTTACCAACGCAAAGCCACCCCTCAGCGGCATCGAATCATGGTATCCTGCTTTGCAGCGATCGGCGTTGACTGCAAGCCCACCGGCAAAGCCAGTTGATCAAAGAGGATATCCGGGCAATAATCGCGCCGAGTTGGCACGTTGGGCGGCTGTGATGTTGTCGCGCTCCAAAAATATTGAAAAATTCGGTTCCGTGAACTTGGCTCACTTATTGTTTTTTACAACGTGGACCGCTAACAAGAGCACGCCGAATGTTGACCGGGATTTTCCCCGCGATAATAACATATCATCGTTATTTTACGCACTGGGAGTTCGACCGCTGTATATCAAGTCACCAGACCTCGTGTTTCTGATAAGCAAGGGCGATATGAGCGTCATTGATCACGCCGCCGTGTTGCGCGCCCTCGACGACTTTGACTTGTCGGCGGCCATGACGATACTGGGTTCCGATGATCCGGCGGTGAAATTGTGGACCGAACTCACGAAAGATGAACTGGACATGCCGTCGAACGACTTGTTCAACATCAAACGTGCTGCTCTGACGAAGATACTGTCCGACTTGAAAACTGAAGCTGCGAAAAAATCGGCTGCCAATGCTGCGGTTCAAGTGGCACAAAAACGTGCTGGTGACATTAACACGTCGGAAACAGCGCGCGTTGCTGCGTACGCCTTTCTCCAGTGGGCTACTGGCAAAGACGGCATCAAGGATTTATTGACGTACACGCGTCGAGCAGTCATTTTTGCGTACCTCGCTGCAAACAAATCAAAATTCGCAAAGAAGCTCGACGCCGTCGGCTCGGGTGCTCCCGAACACATTGCCATGTCGGCGCCGCGCGTCGACGGTCAGCCCGAGTCGTCGAGTGACGACGAGTGCGACGACGATGCAAACGAGAGCATGTCCGACGAGGGCACAGTGGCGCCGCAGTCGGAAACGACGACGCCGCCAACGCCGTCTGAAACGACGACGCCAGAGGCGGCACAATCATTCGCCTCGGAACTCTCGGCGCTCGACGATTTCATTGAAACCGTGACGCCCGGCACCAAGATGCACATGTACATTGTCGACTCGGGTGAGTCGGCAGCAAAACGATTTGCAAGTCACATTGTCGTCGAGGACGGGCGCACGCAATTGTATCCCGAGCGCGGCGGCACGGCGGCGCCCGTGCGCCACGACGGCGAGCGCGTCACGTTTGGCGACGGACGCACATTCGACGTCGTGTCGCACGCCGACGCGCCCGAGACGGACGAGACGATTCGGCTCACGGTGCTGCGTCCGGCGACGACGTCGCTCAAGCCGCGCATTCCGCCAGCAATGCTCAGTACCGCGCATCGTGACGACAGCGACGACAGCGACGAAGAGGAAGAGATGAAGAAACCGGACGAGACAAAAAAACAACCAATGGCAAAGACGTACGCCCCAGCGGCGACGCTCGTTGCGACATTGACGGCGGCAGCGAGCGACAATGAGTGCTACGCGGCGCTCACGGCGGCGAACCGTGCCGTGGCAGCGACGCGCGGCACGGCGCGCCGCGAGTGGCGTGCACATCTGCCGGCCATCGAGACGGCGCTCGTGAAGGCTGGCTACGCGACGGAGGACGCGAGTGGATACGCGGCGTTGGCCGAGTTGCGACTGACGGTAAACGAAGAGTGATGCTCGTGTTTTGCACAATTGTGCGCGTGTTGCACGTGCGAGCGCGGCGTTCGGCGACACTGCTCGCGGCCGTCGTGCCCAAGACAATCAAGGCGGGCGACGACAATGACGACGACGAGTACGCGCGACTGCGCACGTACGTCGTCGTGCATGACGACAATGTCCTGCCATCGTACGATCCGCGACTCGTGCTGCTCGTCGACCTCGAGCTCTCGACGGCGAGAGAGTGGACGCTCGACGGCAAGGAACGCGTCGCACAGGCGACGAGTCGTCGATTTGCGACGGGCGACACGGCGCTCGTGTATCGAGCGCTCGCGTGCGTCAACGTGAGCGTGCCGCGAAACGCGCCGCGACACCCGACGTACGCACATGTGCGCGCGGCGTTGCCCGAGTCGCTGCGCACGTCCTTTACGCGCCTCTTTAGCTCGCGCCTCAAGACGGAACTGACGACGCCGATTGCCGTCGACGAAACAATAGCGCGTCTCGTCAGCGCGTCGCCAGAGACGCGCACGAACGTCGTCACGCACTTTCTCGACATGAACACGTCGCTCGAAGCGTGTGCGCTCGTTGCGGCCGGCGTCGCGTCGCCGTCGGCACTCGCGCGGCTCTGTGCCGACGAGCTCGTGGCGCTCGTGGCCGCGTCGGCGGCCGCTGCCGACGTCGAGCACGGCCAGTTGCTGCTCGGCCGCTACGTTGACGTGCTGCCGCTTGCGCTCGTCGGCTTTCGACGTCGACTGCGCCAAGTGCCCGCGTACACGCGTCTCACAGACACGCGCGTGCCGAATCTCGCGCCGCTCGACGCGCTCATCAACGGCGCTCGAGCGTCGAATTCGACAGTTGGCCTCGGACAGGTGCCAGCGTCGTTGAGCGACTTTGTGCGCGCGTTTCCGCTCGTCGTCGAGGCGCGAGCGTCGAGCGTCGAGCGACCAATGCTGGCACTCGGCCGCGACGCGCTGCTCGAGGCGGAAGCGGCTCGCCTCGTGCGCGCGTACGTGCGCGTGCTCATTGTCGCGGCAGCCGGCGACGCCAGCGTCTACGAGGGCACGCTCGAACGCCTCCGGTTGCTTGGCGTCACGAGCGACTACGTCATTGTCGCACCCACGGCGACGCACGCGGCCGTCTTTACCGACGCCGACGCCCTCTCGATTGACGACGTGCTGGCGGGCAACGTCGATGACGCGCCCGTCATCGACGTTGGTGCTCGTGTGGGCACACGCATTTGGCGCCGACTCGTTTGTACACGTGGCGCGCACATTCGAGCGCGCCACGACGCTCGTGCTCGTGGGCGATCCGTACGACGTGAATGGCTCGCCGCGCGAGAGCGATCGTGGCTGCGTACTGCGCGACGTTGCCATTGCGCGTCGTCGCCGACTGCTCGCGCACGTCGAACTCGACGCCATGTTTGGCATCACGTCCGTGGGTCCACTGGGCGCACTCGACGCGCACGCCCACGCGCGACTGCGTTTCCAGCACGTGCTCGACGCGAGCGCATACACGCTCGTCGACAAGTTGCCAACGAACGAGCCGCTAACGCTCGTTGGCGTCGCGAGTCCGAGTGCAGCAGCTGCGGCAACGTCGAGCGTTCGGGCGTCGTACGAGGTGCACGAGTACATTGTGTTCGACGAGCTCGGCCAAGTGGCACACGTCGACGCGCGTCTTCGTCCGCCGGCGCTCGTCAATCCGCTCACCCAACGCCTCGTGTCGAACAATCTCGTGCGTGTCGCCGGCCCGTCGGTACCGCTCGACGGCGACGAGTACGTGCTGCTGTCGTCGTCGCCGCACGTCGATCATCGATTTTGCTGCTACACGGGCGAGCCGACGCTCGCTCGGCTCTCGAGCCACTCCGCTCGGCGTGGCGGCACGGCGGCGCCGGTGCGCATGCTGGCGCGCGTGACGCCCGTGCCCATTGCTCGCGAATTACCGCTCCTCTTGAGCGACACGACGAGCATCGACGACATTGTCGCTGCGTACGCGCTCGTCAGCGAGCGGCTTCGCATCGTCGGCACGGCGGAGCAGCTGCGAGCAGCGCTGGCGCGGCGCTCACCGGGCCCGTGGACGCAGCTCGTCGAGCTGCTGGCAGCAGCGGCGCCCGTGGAGCCGCTGCCACTGCTGGTGATACCGCGTCGCGCCCCGCCACCGTCGTCGTCGTCGACGCGTCTGGCGTACGTCGGCAGCCTCGATTCGTGTGTTCTCGCGCCCTACGAGCCGCGTGCCGATGGAACACGCGACGTGCCGATACGCGCGCTCCACGCACATTTGCGCTCGTTCTTGAACGTTTCTACGACGGCAGCGGCGGTACCACCGTCGCCGCTGCCGTCGTTGTTTG
>Ga0209079_10001140_pt1 | contig 10090 bp, 7 predicted proteins | sample PPLLaktember2015_2_FD_187259 | JGI IMG/M metagenome (GOLD analysis project Ga0209079, IMG submission 187259) | Freshwater sediment microbial communities from Prairie Pothole Lake near Jamestown, North Dakota, USA - PPLs Lake P7 Core (6) Depth... | ecosystem: Environmental > Aquatic > Freshwater... | reverse complement strand
AAAATCGTGCCCGCATTCCCGGCAGGTGATCCTGCGCCGTGATTTCCGGAGACCCGCAGAGAGCAGGAGCGTCCCGACCGCACCGGTGGCAAGATTTTTACGGATGCTCTCTTCTCCGGATGCGGCAAGCCCGTCAGGTTTCCCAAGCTCCTCCCTGAATCGCCAGAGGAGATCTGTTTCGCTGGCGATATCTTCTCTTCCCGTCACGTCCCTGGCAGTATCCGCGAGTTCTGCAAGTCCCGTGTCATCTGCCTTTGCAGTGTCAAACAGGCCGACGACCCGCATCTGGACCTCATGATGGAGGAAATGACCCGTGAAAAAATCTTCTTTTGTCTTGCCCGGTCCTCCGATCAACACTCCCCTGAACCTCTGGAAAAAGTCTTTTTCCGCCAGAAAAGCCTGGCTCGCGTGGTCCCCGATCCGGGAAAAAAATTCATTGATTGCAACTTTACGGAGACGCTGAAACCGGGCTGATGATTGCCCGCCCTTTCGCTGCTTATCAGGGATACCGGACGTGCTTCTCCCGGCTGTATTTATGCGGTTCCCGCGAAGGAACCCCCACCATGCTTCACTGAGATCGAGGACCAGCAGGCCATAAACGTTTTTTACCTCCAGCATCTGCCTGAGGGGTTCGAGTTCGAATTTCGCACTGCGGCGGTACAGATAAAGGGCGAGGGGTTCAGGGGGTTCGATGATCGAACAGCCGTGATCAGATCCGGTTTCATCTGTAACTGCTCCGCAAAAGATGGCCAGGCCATTTTCTGGCAGCTCATCATAATTTTTCAGGTTGGAGATGATTGAAGCAAGAGCATGCTGTATTTGTTTACGTTCCTCTGTATCATGGATCGTTTCGGACCGGGTATATTCTTCTTTCAGGTAATCTTTCACATCGGAAATCGGTCTATCGGGAGGAATATAAATGGTAACCAGCTCCCGGCCGGATCCCTCTCCCGATTCCAGTTCATGGAGGGCTGAGCGAAGTCCGGTGCGCCCGTCATCGACACCTGCCATCTCTGTCCTGCTCCCGTCCGCCATTTGATCCTCCGGATCATACAAGATACCGGTGAGAAGGGTCCGGGGGTATGCAGGAACTCCTGTCCCTGCTTTTTTCTGAAAGCAACATGGTCTTTGAAAGTCCCCTGCACGTCATGCTGGAAACGAGAAGCTGCATGGCTTCTCTCTCTGTTCAATAGTATACTCCTTACCGGCCTCCTTCTTTTTAAAGACAGAGCCTGATTTTCAGAATTTGTTTCAAAATCTGTTGTTGAGGAAAGATCCTATAATATATCCTGTTTAATACAGGGCAGGGATGAGACAAGTCCTTCCTTAATCGGATTCGTAATAAAAGGAGATGTCTGAACAATGGTATCATTAACGTGCAAAGACCTTGGAATGGATTGTTCCTTCGAAGCGACGGGAAAAACAGATCAGGAAATCATGAAACAGTTTATTGATCACGCCGAATCCGCACATAAAATGTCGGTATTGCCTGCCGATGTTATCTATCGGGTACAGAAATCGATTAAAAGATAACGATCCTTTTTTAAAATAAATGCACAGGTAAATTATTTTCACTGTGGATTATTTTTTGCAGTAATCGCTTGATCAACATATAAAAAAAAAGGTGATTACTCAGTACAAGCCACAGAGCTATAACCAACTAATACTTGGAGCAGATCAGCAAAAAGATCATGGTCTCTGTGATTGTATCTGAACTCCAGTTCTTTCAGGTAAAGGGGGAATTTCGCTGGATTCACGCCATGATATTTCATCAATCGTTCTTTGGCAAACGACCAGAACCCCTCGATACCATTGATGTAAACTTTCCCGTTTGCGAACCGTTTACCATGATCAATACGTCGGTGTTTGAATCCATACGAGACAAGACCATTGTAACTTCTGAACCGGTCTGTGTAGATCAGACTCCCGCGTTTTACTTTCCTGATAGCTAATTCCAGCAATGTGTCCCCTTTTACATCAGATACAACTTCGACGGTGACTTTCCCGCCGCGTTCCAGGATCCCGAATACCGGGACCTTCCCGGCAGCCCCCCGGCCACGGTTTCCTTTTCTTCGTCCCCCGAAATAGGATTCATCCATCTCAATCTCACCGGAAAAGGATTGATAATTCGTATCCGTGATAACGATCGCATGACGGAGAATCTGATATAATCGATAAACGGTGTTGTATGCAAGACCCAGCTGTTTAGCCGATTCTCTGACGGAAGTATCAAGCTCAAACAACTTGATTGCCATCAAAAATTTTGTGAAGGGAATCTTCATTCCCTCCAGGACACTGTCCCGACGAACACCCCACTCTTTGTTACAACGATAACACTTGTATTTTGATCTCCGTACCCGACCTATCCGGTCCTCTCCACAGATGGGACATACATCATATCGTTTGAGAATCCCCTTCTCGATTAATGCCTGTTCGGCTTTCCCCTCATCCCCGATATATTGTGCCAATTCACTCAGGTTCATCCTCTGTTCGCCACGTTAAGTTAGTTTATAGTAGTGGCTCTAATTAAGGAATCACCTAAAATAATAGAAAATCTCTTTCGGTAATTTCAAACCGAATGGTTTTTTGCAAAAAAATGGTGGCACCATGGTGAATCGCCTATTTTTTTTCGGGTGCTTCAGGCTGTTTTTCAGATTTTGCTCCTTTTCTCCATCGGTAAATCCCATACCCGGCACCTGCAACAATGATGAGGGGCAGCACCGTGAAGAAAATGATAATTATCGCATCAATCATGCCGAAGAATCCCGCGATCCCCTCATTGATGGTGGATACAAAATTATGACCACTCTGACCCCCGACCGGTTCAGGTTCCTGGAGGTTAACCGTGATTGTCGAAAAATCGATCTGGCTGTTAAGGTATTTCAGCCTGCCCTCGAGACGGTTCAGTTCGGTCTGGACCCTGTCGACCTGCTGCTGGATCACAATAACATCCTCAACTTTCACCGCTTTTTTCATGATCTCGTTATACTGGGCAAGCTGGTTCTGGTACGAGGTTTTCTGGGCCTGGAGATCAACGTACTCCTCAGTTACATCTCTTCCCTGTGTGGAGACCGTTTTGACCGTACCGATTGCCTTTACACCCGTAAGGGTGTTTTCAAATTCTGTAGCAGGAATCCGTAAGATAACCGAACCTGAAAGACGATTATTGTAGACATTCTGGATATTTGTCGAAGAAATATAGCCTCCCTTCTGCGCTGCGAGACTTTTAAGAGTCTCAACGCTGCCCGGGACATCCTGAACTTCGATGGTTATGTATGCAGTCTGAATAATTTTTGTATCGATGCCGGAAGTCCCTGAGCCGGATTGTGATGGAGCACCTGCCTGTTCAGGCAGGGTATTGCCGGAATATGCCCCCTTTGAGAGATCCTGTGATCGCCCACCGGTATCAAAAATCGTTTCCTGCGGTGAGGATGATTTATCTGAATTCACAGCCTGAAAACCCATGCATCCGGCAACTGCAACGGCTGCGATGCACAGCACGAGGAGCACAATGACCTTATGATTCATACAAAGTGCATCACTGCGTGAAATATTTATAGCCGTCGTAAACTTCGAAAAATTTTGGAGTAATCCCCTTATTACTGCATTTTCCGGATTAACTTCTTGGTATCTCGGGTATCCTTCTTGTTTTGCTTTGAAATAAGAGAACATTTATGATACACCCTGAAATGAAACACCCTGAATTTTACAGGATTTTACTGGTGTTTGTTCACGTGATCGCCCTTATATAATAAAACAGGAGATAATTCATGGTGGTTTTATGGTTGAAACAAATGAGCCCGAAAAACCGGAAAGAGCAGAAGAACTTGAGCGGATGGGAGTGAATGAACTGGCAGATGCCCTCCATAACAATACGGATCCGATGGTACGGCAATATGCAGCATATCTCCTCGGCAAGGCCAAGAACCCGCGTGCAATCCAGCCACTTGTCGAAGCACTCGGTGACTTTGACAAATCAGTACGGGAGCAGGCGATGCTTGCACTCTCTTCGATTGGCAAAGCAGCAATCGAACCTCTGACCGAAGCGATGAAAGAACCCCAATGGGAAACCCGGTACCGTGCCGCTGAAGCTCTCGGAAAGATCGCGGATGAAAAAGCAGTCAAACCCCTTATCCAGGCTTTGAAAGATAACCGGGATCACGTACGGTATATGGCTGCAAAAGGTCTTCGTGCAATCCGCCATTCAGATATGATAGAACCGATGGTAATCCTGCTGAAGGATGAAAACAAGTATGTCCGGATAATGGCTGTCAGGGCACTTGGTGCAATCGGCGGAAAAAATGTGAAAACCGCTTTAAATGAGGCGCTTGAATCCGAAAACGACGAGAAGGTCAAAGAAGCCATCATCGAAGCAATGAAATAAGAAAATTCCGGGGTATATCCTCCCTCATTTTTTACCTGACAGATGAATATTCACGGTGATGGTATTTTCCCACGGGAGCCCCGATCTAAGCTGCTACCGGATCCATGAATTGACTGCAAATCCAGTTATAATTTTTATGGAAGACGAGCTGTCTGTCTTATTGATTAGTTTTTTTTGATGAAGGTTTTTGAAATCTTCAGGTTTTTATCCATTTCCGGATTCTTTCATGGTCTTTTTAAAATCCGGGGACCCTGAATTTCAGTTCAGTATCTGGAATTTCCCCTGCTTCGAGCAGAAGTCCTGTATTATGTAAGTTAACATCCGGGTGCCGTCCTGGTTTTTCATATAGAAAACAATGATGATTTTGAAAGGCCGGCCTCGAAATCACATTCTTTTATATTCAGCATGAGGTAAAATCCAGGTAATTTTTCCTGAATCAGGATTTTGGGGATCGAAAAAAAGGCACTGCTGTTTTCAAAATAACAACTTTAAAGATACAGCTGAGTTATTCATTGTTATCCGATATTTTTCACATGAATATTTGAATAAAACGTTTATGATCTGGAACAGAGCACTATGACCGTGAAAGATCCCCGTTCGCGAAAAATCCGATCTATCTCGTTCACTCTTTTGCTCTCCATGATCCTTCTTATCATGTGTATTGTCGGATTTATTTCCCTGAATAGTTATTTTTATACAAAAAACAATTTCGAACATGAATCCAGCCTGCTCCAGGTGCAGACCGAACAAAATATTATCGAGGCAATGCGCCTTAAGGAGATTACCTGGAACGTATACGATGAAACCCTCAATGACCAGATGAAGGAGGGACTGGCTTCGGTCCTCCTTGAATATAACCGTTCCGGGGGCGAGCCTGATAAGATGGACCTTGCAAAGGTCAAAAACAATCTCGGGGAACATTATGATATTTATGTGATCAACGAGTCCGGTGTTATTGTCTTTACAACATACGCACAGGAACTTGGGACGGACTTCAGGCAGGTCCCGTATTTTTATGACTATCTTACAAAAATCCGCTTTTCAGAAGGTTTTTTCCCCGACCGCATCGTTCGTGAAAGATTGGGGGCCGGTCGGCTCCTGAAATATGCATATATGCCAACTCCTGACCACCGGTTCATCCTTGAACTCGGTTATTCAAGCGCGATACTCGAAGAATTAAACCAGAAGCTGGATGATAAGGAAAGTATTCGAAGGATCGTTTCGGTTAACCCGTACGTGGAAGATTTCACGATTTTTAACTCAATGGGAAGGCGCCTTGATAACAACAGTCTTCCTGATGAAACAGTACTGGGATATATTGCCGAGGTACTGAAAAATCGCGCCACGCTTGAAGTAGAGGACCGCGATCACCAGCGGACAACACGATATCTTATGGTGGACTTAAAAGTTGATAAGTACGGGTCGGACCCGAGCAGGGTTGTAGTAATCACCTACAACCTGAAATTAATCCAGGACGCCCTGAACCGCCTTATCCTTTTCCATATCGTTACCGGCATCGCTGCAATTGTCCTCGGATGTGTACTTGCATATGAATTTTCACGTCGCATTACCCGTCCTATCAAAAAGATTGTCGGGGATGTGAATACCATTGCACATGGCGATCTTGAACACCGGATCGGTACAACACAGAGCAGTGAGTTCGCCATCCTCGAAAACAGTACCAACATGATGGTTGATTCGCTTAAGCTTGCACTCCAGCAGGTGAAGGAAGGAGACATTCTGCGAAAGGAAATAATCGATCAGCTCCCCGTGGCTGTCTTTATGAAAAGCGTAAAAGACGGAAAATACATATTCTGGAATAAGACAAGTGAACAAATTTTTGAGATGAAGGCCTCCGATGTAATCGGGAAGACCGACAGGGAGCTGTTTTCACCAGAGATGGTATCAGTCATTGACAAGGAGGATAAGGAAGCAGTCCTCAACCAGATTTCGATAAGTAACAAGAAAATATCAAACAAATTTCAGGACCAGCGTATCATCCACATGATTATAGTCCCGATTTTATCTTCAGAAAATATCCTGCAGTACATTCTCGGAATTGGTGAAGATTTAACCAAAGAGACCAATAACCTGAAAATGGATCTGCTTTTCAGTATAACCCGGCGGGATGTCCTCGACCAGCTCTCAGTAATCATGAATTATCTCGAACGTGCACAGCTCAGGACAACTCATGAAGAAATGCAGATGTTTTTTGATAAAACGATTGAATCTATCGAGTCTATCCAGAAGCAGATGGCATTTGGCAAATCACTCCAGGACCTGGGGACGACATCTCCGAAATGGCAGTCAGTCAGAAAGATATGGAATGACGTGGTCAGGCTGTTACCTGCAAACAATATTGAGTTCAGCCGGGAAACAGCAGATATCGAATTATACGCAGATCCTCTCCTCCCCCGGGTATTTTACAATCTTCTTATCAACGCAGTACATCATGGTGGTCCTCTTCTCACAAAAGTCAGACTCTATACCCGGTTATCTGGAGAATCCCTGATCCTGATCGTTGAGGACAACGGCCCAGGGATTCCCTCTGATAAAAAAACGAAGATATTTGAATACGGTTGTGGCAAGGGCACCGGCTTTGGCCTGTTCCTGATCCGTGAGATACTCGGAAATACCGGAATCACGGTAACTGAAACCGGCGAACCCGGAAAAGGTGCAAAATTTGAGATCCTCATACCCAAGGGGAAATTCAGATTTATATCCTGATCGGATGAATTACTCCGGAACGATAGAAAAAAGGATTCGGTTCTGAATACATCATTATAAATAACGTTCTCGGGGATTTTGCCCCTTCGTCGCTGTGGCGTCCCCCAAAATGATATCCATGGAGATCCGTGGCAATTTAAATGTTACTCATGTAAGATCGGGATTTTATTGCTGACCCAGGGATTCTGATGAGAAGTGTAAGATCGGGGATCCAGTATACTCCTGTTTCAAAAGGAAACTGGTAGTATCCCGACTGGAGTGATACTATCAGGTGATTACTCTGTATAGATCATCACAGGCTCATATTCTCATATACCTGATTCAAAAAAATCTCTTTATTTTTCAATGTGAAGACGTTCCAAAGGGCTTTCGCCCCCGCCACCAGGGTTTCTTCGGATTGTGATAATGCAGTATTACCTCATCTCATACAATAATCTGGTTTCTCAATCGGTATGAAATTTCATCTGAAAAAACGTACCGCACGGAAAAAGGACTGAATGATGGATCCCCAAATATCAGAATACCTATCGCTGCACCGCTCCAAGATTTGCCTGTTCTACGGTTTTTGCGTACCGGAATAGTACTCCGGAAAGGGATTTTTTCATGGGCTTCCATTTTTTCTTACGCTGTATCAATGTCTTTTCATCGACAGCGAGATTGATTTTCTTTGCAAAGAGATCAATTTCGATCCTGTCATTTTCCTCAACAAGTGCAATCGGCCCGCCGATGGCGGCCTCGGGAGCAACATGCCCGATGCACGGCCCCCGTGTCCCGCCTGAGAATCTGCCATCCGTAACCAGAACAACGCTGGTATACCCGAATCCCATAAGGGCTGATGTCGGCGAGAGCATTTCAGGCATACCCGGGGCGCCGCGTGGACCTTCATAACGAATGATGATCACGTCCCCCTCATTGATCTCGCGGGCAAGTATGGATTTCATCGCGAGCTGTTCACTATCAAACACCCGCGCCGGCCCGTGATGTTTCCACATCTTTTTTGGTACTGCTGCGCATTTCACAACAGCACCGTCAGGAGCAAGAGACCCGGACAGAATTTTTAGTCCCCCAGCTGGGCTTATAGGATCCTGAGCAGATCTGATAATCGTGTCATCCCGTACTACTGCATCTCTGGCAATACGCAGGATTTTTTTACCTGATACGGTCGGGCTGTCCTCAAGATACCCTTCAAGACGTTTAAGAACTGCCGGGATGCCACCTGCCCGGTAGAGTGTCTGCATGGAATGCGGTCCGGATGGCTGCATATTGCAAAGATGAGGGACAGAATCTGCAAGTGCATTGAAATCCTCAAGTGAAAGCGGGACATCTGCTTCAACAGCAACAGCCATCAGGTGGAGCACCGTATTTGTCGATCCTCCGAGTGCCATATCAACCCGGATGGCATTCCTGAGGCTCTTTTTTGTAATGATGTCCCGGGGTTTGACCTGTTTTTCAACAAGCGGGATAATGGCTTCGCCGGTCTCCCGTGCAATCCTCAGTTTTCCTGCATCAACGGCGGGAATGGCAGCGCAGCCGGGAAGCGACATACCCATTGCTTCCGTCATACATGCCATGGTATTTGCCGTGTACAGCCCCTGGCAGCTCCCGCAACCGGGCATCGCGCAGCGCTCAAGGTCGCACAATGCCGTTTCTGTCATTGTACCAGCCGCAACTTTTCCGACCCCTTCAAAGACATCGATAAGTGACAGGTCTTTTCCATCCTGGTATCCCGTGAGCATCGGTCCACCGGTCAGGACAACCGAGGGAATGTTGCACCTAGCGGCCGCCATCAGCATGCCGGGAACAATCTTGTCACAGGTCCCAAGACAGACTAACCCATCAAAGCGGTGGGCCTGGACCATCAGCTCTATTGAATCTGCGATGTTCTCCCGGGAAGGCAGGGAGTAACGCATCCCCTCGTGTCCCATCGCGATACCATCGCAGATGCCGATCACCCCGAACTCGAACGGGACCCCTCTTCCGGCAGCAATACCCTCGCGTACTTTTTCTGCGAGCTGACGAAGATGAATATGCCCGGGAACAATGTTGTTGTAGGCATTGGCAATTCCAATAAACGGGAGGTCCATTTCCCGGTCAGTCACGCCAAGTGACCGCAGGAGCGACCGGTTGGGTGCCCGATGGTATCCGGATTTTACTTCATCGCTGCGCATGTATTTTCACCAGGATTTATCGTGATGATAGATTCGCTTTCCATGAGTTTTATTTCTTGCTCCAGAGAAACTGGCAGAACGGGGGGCGGACTCCGGGATTCTTATTTTTCTGAATAGTCTCCTTCCAGCGACTGCATATAACATTTTTATTGAATACTACTTACACACACTCTGACGCCCTTATGTGCCCGCCATTGGCTCGACCCTGCTCCCTTTGGCGCCCCTGAGTTGGATCCTCCAGAAGGAACAGGGGAATGAATGAAGAAATCTGCTAAACAGGAACTACAGCGTCGTCACGGGCACAGGTGTGGTGGTTCAAGAGAAGGGAGAGGCAGTCTTCTCCCCAGATTGCTGATGGGTTTTTCAGCATTTCCAGGAACGTTCATTGCACTAGTAACTGTCAGAAAAACTTCCCATATTCTTACCATGTCTGTAGAAATGCCCAGGAACAAACTAAACGCTCACGGGGGTTTCACCCCCGCCGCTGTGGCTCCCCCCGAATATGATAAACCCGAACAGGTAATACATCACTATCACTCTTAGCGCAGGGGCGGTTTGGGGGGGACAGGCACTGTCCCCTCCTTCATTAATCCAGTACTATGTATTTTAATTTTTTACCTGATGAATTACGAAAGAAAACCACGGTTGTCTGAGTCCTTATGAGCGTTTCTGCAGATCATTCCACACGCCCTTCTTTTAGTCTCTGGAAAAATGATGTGCTGCTTTGAGAAAGATCCCGGCGAATTTGTCGGAAAAATAAGCGTGAGTGTACGTACCTACAGCATTGACGGATACAAGCCCGTCTTTTCCG
>Ga0209079_10001137_pt1 | contig 10096 bp, 5 predicted proteins | sample PPLLaktember2015_2_FD_187259 | JGI IMG/M metagenome (GOLD analysis project Ga0209079, IMG submission 187259) | Freshwater sediment microbial communities from Prairie Pothole Lake near Jamestown, North Dakota, USA - PPLs Lake P7 Core (6) Depth... | ecosystem: Environmental > Aquatic > Freshwater... | reverse complement strand
AAATATTTTTCTTAACGCTCTTTGGGGGTTGTAGCAATGTAACGCCTCTGTCCCCGCCGCTGTGGCACCCCCCTGGAGCGATAACTCCGGAGAAGGTAATACAACACAATCGAAAAAGCGCAGGGGCGGTTCGGGGGACAGGCACTGTCCCCTCCGCAAATTGGTGCTCTACAATTTGTTGAAAACTTAGGGTTTCTACAAAGCCGATTTTTTTTAGTTCCGGGTTTTTATTTCCTTCCCGGGTCTCAGGGGAATCAAAAAGATGCCCCAAGCATGTTCTTTATCCACAAAGATCGGGTGGAAAGGTTGGGATAATTATCGCCTTTTGCCTTACACATCGTGTTTTTCAAGAAAAAAATTAATTGAATCCGTTGAATTACCCCGACGATGTATTCAACTTTTTAGTTACATAGGCGATATCGTTCTCGATCCGTTCCTTGGAAGTGGTACAACTCTTGTTACTTCCTTCCTTTACGATCGAAACGGAATTGGAATTGAAGTCGATCCACGCTATTGCCGAATCGGTCTCAAACGGCTGATAAAAGAAACTGAAATTGATTTGGAGAACACAAAAAAGCCTGTCATTCATACCGATGAAAACAATAAGACCAAAAAATACCGCATAACACAATCGGATATTATTCTGCAATATTTTAAAGATCGTCCTTCACAATTCTTTCACTATAACAACATTCGTGATTGAATTAAGGACGAAACGGAGAAACAATCATTCAAGGAAATTAAGGGGCACGAAAAAATTATGAGAACTCTGGCAAAAACGGAAAAATTATCAAAATATCTCCCGGTTATTTCAAGTACGAAAAACCTAAATTGAAATAAAATCTCAAATATTTTTCAATTTAGCCCATTCGAGTCTTTTTATCTAAAATGATTGCCCTTTCACCTTTCACATACATGATATTCATACATTCAATCCTCTCATGATGATCAATGGACAGCCAATACACGAGCTGCCGCGTTACCTGTCACCGTTGCGACTATATGTGGACATATATGGGAATACCGGCTCGACAGCCTGCAAAGAACAAGGAAACCGGTTAAGTTATGCTGTCCCAAGGGTCATAACTGGGTGAAGATGGATGCGAAAAATGCAGTATGAAAAAATCGAGATCCCATTGGACGAAATTATCCGCAGTAAATATTTTCAGCGATTATCAAACAATTGGATTAATATATATTTTGGATGAAGATAAAGAAGAGATTCCCCAAGACGTTGCAGCAAAATATAATTTCGAGCTTTTAAAAACCCGATTTCGAGGCCATACACAACCAGCCACCAGTGTATGGAGAGAAATTCAGAGCCAACTTCTTACCACCAGAACCGGTTGATTTGCAGTTCTAATGACCTTATCGGCAACACTGCCAAGCAGCATTCGTTCGATACCACCCGTACCGTGCGTACCAATCACAATGAGATCAATCTTGTTTTTAACAGCAAATTCAGTGATTTCATGGGCGGGTTTGCCCGAAATCACGAAGGTTTTCACATTCAAATCGTTCGCTATTTTTTTAACATGTTCAACAGCCTTTTTCCCCCCATTTTCCATCAAGTGAAATATATCACCCCCGGCAGGGGTCACTATCGATGCCGCTGAAAAGGTGCTCATATCTATCACGTACACGACATATACCGCAGATTCGCACTGACGTGCAATCATCAGCCCCTTTTCTACAGCAGCCTTACTATTATCCGATCCGTCAGTTGCTATCAGGATTTTATCGAAGATCTTCGTCATCATTTCACCCTATACCATATCATATATAAAGTTTTTTATTCGGACATATCGTCACCAGTCGTTTTTACCATATTCGCTTTCTATTGGCAGGTCTCACATGTCACGCAATGTATTCCTTTGAGCAATCAGTCTTTTTTTGAAATATTGGTGGGAAATTGTAAAGGTGTTTTTGCTGGATGATGAATATTAATCATTTTTTTGCATCATCCCACATCAATGTACAATTAAAAGCATGATACGAAAAGCAGAGTCAACTCTCTTGCAGACTTGCTGATTTTGCCTTCATAACCCTGCTATTGCAATTCTGTTGGACTTACGCATCAGTGTATATACAATCTAATCTATTCCATCTTTTTTAAAAAGCGAATATGACCGTCGACAATTGTTTATTGTGTGTGTTATAGATTCTGCAAAAAAGATTGAGAAATTCTGCAAAAATGCAATCCTTACTCATCGGTTTTTACCTGTCCACAATCCGGGCATTTCCATAGACCGGCAGAAACAAACCTATACTTTTTCGGCGCGATCATTTCACGCACGTAAAGCCTATGCATCAAAACCTCGACTGATTTATGACGGCATTTTTTGATTGGTGTTTTCATGTTCAATTATTGAGCGCGCATGTATGTTTACATACTTCTGTGAATCCGGGCACGTATCGCCGTCCGTTTCCTGATAATTTCGGTAGATTTTTCTTTTTCGGAGTTATTTTATAGAAAATTCGACCTCTCAAAACTTTATTTTGGCAATTCTCCGACTTCGGAGCATTTCTTCGTAAAATTTTTTAAACTACTCAGATCCAATAGTTATCACGCTCCAGGAGGCATTGGTAGTGTTTCAGCCCCGCCACTGTGGTGCCACCAATTTGCGATAATCCTTCAGAAAGAACAGGAGGAGGGATCGGGAAAAACCCTGACCAGAACTACGGAATCATCCTATGCGCGTGGGGGGAAGACAGACTCTGTCCTCTCCTTGATTATGGATCGGTTTTTTTCTATCAAAATAGAATTTTTTCTTGCTGAATTCGGGAACATCTATTCTGGTAATTATCAGTTGTTAATATGGTCCAATTCTGGGGGTAACCATAGAACCCTTCTTTAATCTGGAAAAATGAAGATATCTCCGGTTATTTGTCGGGTGTGCATCCCAATAATGCCAGCATCTTTTCCGTTTCTGTCGTTGGCACAGAACAGGCATGGCCAGTACAGACAAAGGCTGTTGAAATGCTTCCGGTGGATTGCAGATCGCGTAAGAAGGGTACAAGAGCGAAAAGCCGGGTCCGGGAATCATCGGCGGGCAGAAAATGCACCATTACTGAGGGGAGGTAGTGATCCCACAGTGCATTGATCATGTCCTGTGTATCAGGAGCTTCACGATTCCCGCTGATCACAACATCCTGAACGGGACCGATGGCATTGTCAAGAGCTGACAGGAATCCTGCATATGCTGATGGAGATTGTTGAACCGTTTCTGCAAAACACCGGGAAAGTGCTGATCCCCGTTCCTCGAATACTGTGTCGCCGGTGAGATGTGCCAGTCTCACGAGATTTTCAAATGCAATGGAATTACAGGAGGGTGTTGCTCCGTCATAAATCTCTTTTTTGCGTACCAGAACAATTTTCTCAGTATCCGGTACCGTGAAAAATCCCCCGTTCTGAACATCCTGGAAATGCGAAAGAAAACGTGCGTTGTAATCAAGCGCAGATGAAAGATAGGAAGGTTCGAATGTTGATTCATACAGCTCGATCAAAGCCTTGATGATAAAAGCGTAATCGTCACCGAATGCCGTAATAGCAGCCTCACCATCGCGATACCGGTGCAGGAGATCGCCTTTTTCATCATGCATATGATGCAGAACAAACTGCATCGCCAGCCGGGCTGCTGTCAGATAGGTTTCGTTCCGAAAAACCCGTGCTGCCTGAGCAAGTGCAGCAATAAACAGACCGTTCCAGTCAGCAAGTATTTTATCGTCAAGAGAAGGACGAGAGCGCGCAGCCCGGGCGACAAAGAGCCTTTTTTTTATGGATTCAATCCGCGATTCTTCAGGTGAGTGCGATGATTCAGATGATAGATCAGGATGCGCTGAAGATTGTGTCTGGTAGAGGATATTTTGTCCGGGCTTGTCTGTCGAAGCAGGATAATTTCCGGCCTGGGTGATATTGAAGAATCGCGCAGCGACCGCAGCATCATCTTTTCCCAGTACCTGCTCGACTTCGTGCATGGTCCAGAGGTAAAAAGCTCCTTCTCTCCCGTCGCTGTCTGCATCTTCAGCTGAGAAGAAGGCACCGCCAGGAGAGCTCAGATCGCGGATTACATACGCGATGGTCTCCTCGACAGTTTTCCGGAATTGCGGATTCTGTGTTGCCTGATACGCTTCGGTATATGCCATGACAAGAAGCGCCTGGTCGTACAGCATCTTCTCGAAATGCGGCACCCGCCAGCGGGAATCGGTTGAATACCGGTGAAACCCTCCTCCGATCTGGTCGCAGATGCCACCCATGCGCATTTCCCCGAGTGTCTTTTCCACCATGGCAAGTGCATGCTTCGTGCCGGTTCGTTTCCAGAACCGTAACAGGAATATGAGGGTATACGGTGTCGGGAATTTTGGGGCACTGCCAAAGCCTCCATATGTTTCATCAAACCGTGCATCAAGCTCTTTGTACCCCTCCTGGAGCAGTGACATATCCGGATAGATATTGCCGGTTGATCCAGGGATCTTCTGAAGAGCATTCGATATCTCATCTGCTGAAGCTGTAAGATTACTGCGCTGCTCCTGCCAGAGTTTTGTGATACGGGGGAGCAGTTCGAGAAGCCCATGCATGCCATGCCGTGCTTCCTTTGGCAGGTATGTCCCTGCGAAGAACGGCTTTTTTTCCGGGGTAAGAACGATAGTAAGCGGCCATCCTCCCTGTCCGGTCATCATCTGGCAGACTGACATATAGACGCTGTCAATATCCGGGCGTTCTTCGCGGTCCACCTTGATGCAGACAAAATCCTTATTCAGGATTGCAGCGACGCCGGCATCTTCAAATGATTCATGCGCCATGACATGGCACCAGTGACATGTCGCATAACCAATGGAAAGGAAAACAGGTTTATCTTCTTTCAGGGCACGTTCAAATGCCTCATCCCCCCAGGGATACCAGTCTACAGGATTAGTCGCGTGCTGGAGGAGATACGGGCTCTTTTCATTGATGAGCCGGTTGTAATGCACTTCTGCGGCAGCAGGTAAAGAATTCACGACGCGGTTATCCGGTGGCATAGCTGCTCATTGGCATGTGAGGATAAGAGACTTTCAGAATGAACAAGGGGATCTGGTAGCATTATCTGTGACCGCCTTCCAAAGATCATAGGTACGAAAATGGACCAGAATGTGATCCCGTTTCTGATGGTCATCGGGATGGGAATCGGTGTGATTCTTATTTCCCGGGCACTTGACATACTGTGGGCACAGGTAATTCCCATACGGTTTTTTTATTATGTCATCCGCGCTCCCGGCGTGGTAGTTCATGAATTAAGCCATGTTTTCGGGTGTGTCATTATGGGAGCAAAAATAAAAAAAGTTGTTCTTTTTTCAAAAGAAGGGGGTTCAGTTACGTATTCCCAGCCAAAAATACCCTACCTGGGTGATCTGGTGATTGGTAGTGCCCCGCTTTTCTGCATTCCCCTGGTGCTCGCCGGGTTCAGCTGGATCTTTTCAACGTATCTCGGCTGCGAATTTCCCCCATTTCTTCAAGGTGTGAATTCAACCGACGAACTATTTTTGCTCGCAGCAGGTATCATAGAAATGTTCGTACAGAACCTTGTTCTCGTCTTCAATCCCTGGTTCCTTCTGTATCTTTACATCACTCTGACGCTTGTACTGTCAGTTGCACCATCCATGCAGGATATTAAAAATGCAGCGATCGGGATCTGCATTATCAGTATTACAGGAATACTGATCCTCTGGAGTGCCATTCCCCTTGCAGTGAATTTTCTCGCGGAGATTACCCGCCTCGTGAGCATCAGTTTCTTTCTCGGTCTTACTTTTGGGATTATCGCGCTGCTCATTTCCTTTCCTCTGGTGATCCTGTTTATACACAAAAATTCCTGACCCGTCCGGCCGTAGCGATAAGATCGGTATTAATTGATCCGGAAACGCAATTTTTCTGCGTACATGACTTCCGACCCGCCCGCAGAAAGTAGTGACGATCCCGGTAACAGCGTCCGCCTCACACCGGTCATGCGGCAGTACCAGGAGATCAAGGAAAAATATCCCGATACTATCCTGTTTTTCAGAATTGGTGATTTTTACGAGACCTTTGAACGAGATGCAGAACTTATTTCCCGGGAACTGGAAATTGTCCTTACATCACGCTCAAAAAGCGGAGAAAACCGGATCCCTCTTGCAGGTGTACCTTATCATGCAGCGGACGGGTATATAGCAAAACTTGTCGGCAAAGGATACAAGGTAGCCGTTGTCGACCAGGTTGGCGATACAAAAAATACCAAAGGAATCGTGAAGCGTGAGCTGGTGCGGGTCATCACCCCCGGAACGGTAATCGACTCCACGATGCTGTCCTCATCGGCACCATCATTCCTCCTCGCCCTCTGCCCCGACAGGAAAAACAGGCAATGGGGTATGGCATTTCTTGATATTTCAACCGGGGAATTTTTTATTGTCCCTGCAGATTACGACCCGGGATTTGAAAATATTCTTTCCGAAGTAGCCCGTTACCGCCCGGCAGAATGCATCATCCCTTCAGCAGTTCCTTCTGGTCTTGCAGAACGTATAAGGGAGCGGGGCGTTGCAGTTACCCTCTACAGAAACGAGGGATTTTCTGAAGAGCGGGCTCGCCAGAATCTCATGGACCATTTCCATGTCGCCTCACTTGCCGGGTTCGGGTGCGATGAATTTTCCGCAGCAGTTTGTGCCGGAGGTGCTGCGCTTGCCTATGCAAAAGAGACCCAGAACGCCCCACTCGCTCACATCAGGAGCCTCTCCACGCGCTCCCAGGCTCAGGGCCTCATCCTTGATGCTATCACGCTGCGTAACCTCGAAGTGAAAGAAAATATCCGCCTCGATCCACGAGGGGCTACTCTTTTTTCCTGTCTGGACCTTACAAAAACACCGATGGGGAGCCGGATGCTGGTGAACCGGCTTTCCCGTCCTTTGACCGATCCCGATGAAATTAATAAACGGCTGGACGCGATCGGTTATTTGATCGCAAGTACCCCCAGGCGTCTTGAACTCAGGACCCTTCTTTCCCGATGCACAGATATTGAGAGAATTGCAGGACGGATCGCATACGGAAATGCAGGCCCCCGTGACCTTGTCGCGCTTGCAGCCTCACTCGAAGTTCTCCCGGAAATCAGGACCATTCTGCAGGAATCTGGCAGCGATGAGATCCCATCCCATATTTCCGGCGCTCTGGAAGATCTCCGGGATTTTCCGGATTTAATCGGTATTATAGGGAACGCAGTCATTGATGATCCCCCCGCCATAGCGCGAAACGGGGGGGTTATACGGCCCGGCTATTCAAAAGAACTGGATTCCCTCAAGGGAGTACTGCATTCAGGGAAGGACTGGATTGTCAGACTCCAGGATATTGAGCGGCAGAAGACCGGGATAAAATCACTGAAGATCGGATATAACAGGATCTTTGGTTATTACATCGATATAACAAAGCCAAATCTTCATCTCGTGCCGTCCCATTATCAGCGCCGCCAGACAACGGCAACTGGAGAGCGCTACACTCTTCCTGAATTGCAGGAAAAGGAAACCCTGATCACAAACGCCGACGAGCGGATCCTTGCACTTGAGCGTGAACTCTATGCAGGTATTATCGAAATACTCCGGACGGCTATTCCGGATCTTCAGGCAACTGCCAGGGGAATATCTGTCCTGGATGTGTCGGCATCCCTTGCCGAAATTGCGCAGGTGCATGATTATGTCCGCCCCCAGCTGAACCGGAGTGATGCGATTATCATCCGTGACGGGCGTCACCCGGTCGTAGAACAGGGTGTGTCGGGAGTTTTTGTACCGAACGACACCGAGCTTGCAAGTTCAGGAACACAGGTGATGATCATCACCGGTGCCAACATGGCTGGTAAGTCCACGTACATGCGTGCAGTGGCACTGATCTGTATCATGGCACAGGCAGGTTGTTATGTCCCCGCACGATATGCAAGTATCGGCGTTCTTGACCGCATATTCACCCGTGTCGGCGCCTTTGACGATCTCGCCAGCGGGCAGAGTACTTTTTTTGTGGAGATGCTCGAGCTGGCAAATATTCTCAACAATGTAACGGTAAGGAGTCTTGTAATCCTTGATGAGATTGGGAGAGGGACAAGTACGGCAGACGGACATTCGATTGCAAAAGCAGTTCTCGAATACCTGCACGGGCGGGCCGGTGCCGGCCCAAAAACACTGTTCGCCACACACTTTCACGAACTTGTTGACGTGGAGGGCTCATTAAAACGGGTGAAAAATTACCATTTTGCGGTAAAAGAGACCAATAATGAAGTTATTTTCCTGCGAAAGCTCATCTGTGGCGCAACCGATAAGAGCTATGGGATTCATGTAGCACGTCTTGCCGGTATTCCAAAAAAAGTGACTGATCGTGCTGATTCTATCCTGAATGAAACAATGAACCGTGATGTCCCGGCTGGTACCCGCCCGCAGCGTTACACGCAGATCCTCCTTGTCGATAACGAGAACTCCATAAAAAAGCCTGTGCCAGACCCGGTACTCGATCACCTTGCCCGTATCAATACCGATGAGATAACCCCCATGCAGGCGCTTGCGAAAATTGCTGAGCTTCAGAAGATGCTGGAGAAAAAGGAAAACCAATCATGACAGTACAAAACACTGGTTCTGCCATTCATATCCTTGATCAGGCAACGGTCAACCAGATCGCTGCAGGGGAGGTAGTGGAGCGCCCTGCATCTGTTGTAAAGGAGCTTGTAGAAAATGCTATTGATGCCGGTGCCCGTTCTATCCGTATCAATATTACCACATCAGCAGAAGGGATCGGTAGTATACAGGTTACTGATGATGGATGTGGAATGTCACCTTCAGATGCAGTACTTGCCTTCACCCCCCATGCAACAAGCAAGATTCTCCGGATAGAGGATCTCAACACGATACACACTCTCGGATTCCGTGGAGAAGCCCTTGCCAGCATTGCCGCAGTTGCACGAGTCACCCTGACAACACGATCCCGTGAACCGGGAATTATTGCCGGGATAAAAGTTGTTGCTGAGGGAGGGAAAATACTTCAGACATGCGACATAGGTGTGCCTCAGGGAACCAGCATTCAGGTCCAGGATCTTTTTTTTAATACCCCGGCCCGAAAAAAGTTCCAGAAGAGCAGGAACACTGAACTTGCGTATATCTACTCCCTGCTTGAAGGGATCTGCCTTACGCATCCGGAGATTTCCTTTCGGGTTGTTACTGACCGGAACAACAAGATCATAACGGATCGATCCTCAGATATTCTCGATACGATTGCGCGGATATTTGGAAGTACCACGGTAAAGGATCTTATTCCGGTGGATGTCTCGTTCCCTCTCGTGAAAATTTTCGGGTATATTTCACGTCCGGCACTCACACGAAAGGACACGTCCCGGATAATGGTGTTCATCAACCAGCGGTATGTATCGTCAACAACAATCGGCGGGGCCGTAATACAGGGTTATGGCACCCTGCTTCCCAAAGACCGGTTCCCGATCGCGTTCCTTTCCCTGACGATTGATCCCCATCTTGTTGATGTAAATGTGCACCCGGCAAAAAAACTGGTGCGCCTCTCCCATGAAAAAGAGATTGCCTCTTCTGTGACTGAAGCAGTGAATTCGGCGTTACTTCAGCATGACCTGATCCCGGGCATGGTAGCTCCTTCACGATCATACCCTGTTGCATCAGGAGAAGGACCAGGACCGGATACCGTCCATGCATATGATCCGGGTACACCGGCACCTTACGGGGTAAGTGAAACCACTCATGCGGGGACCCTCGTTACCGATCGCCAGCTTCGGCAGACTGAACTTGCTACCGGCAGTGTACCGCTTGAGACCAGACTTCCGGTCCTGGATGTAATCGGTCAGTTCGGGGGGATCTACATCCTGGCTACAACAGAAACCGGCGATCTGGTGATTATCGACCAGCATGCGGTACATGAACGTATTCTTTACGAACTCGTAAATGCCCGCATGTCGGGTGATCACTGTTCACAGGAACTGATCGTGCCGTTCATCCTGCACAGGTCAGTGCATGAAGCCGCAGTTCTCAGGGATCTCATACCTGCACTTGCGCAGGCGGGCCTGATTCTTGAGGAGTTTGGAAAAGAAACATTTCTTGT
>Ga0209079_10001136_pt1 | contig 10104 bp, 6 predicted proteins | sample PPLLaktember2015_2_FD_187259 | JGI IMG/M metagenome (GOLD analysis project Ga0209079, IMG submission 187259) | Freshwater sediment microbial communities from Prairie Pothole Lake near Jamestown, North Dakota, USA - PPLs Lake P7 Core (6) Depth... | ecosystem: Environmental > Aquatic > Freshwater... | reverse complement strand
TTCTTGTTGTTCGAGCGATTGCATGGCCAGCAGGCCGGCGACTGCAAGCCCGCAGGTGACAGCGAGGAGACTGCCGAGGGCCACCTTCCAGCGGATGGAGAGGGTCATTGCCGGTGTGATGGGTGACAGGTGATCGGTGATGAGAAAAAGACGGTCCGCAAGGATGGCCGTCCGACTCTTCTCATAAGGCCCGGCTTATCACGCATCACTCATCACCCGTCAGGTCTTTGAGTTTGTAGCCGAGAGACTTCACCGAGAGAATGGCCTCATCCAGCAGCGGCAGCTTTTGTTTGAGCCGCCGGATGTGCACATCGACGGTCCGGGTGGTTCCGTAGTACTCATAGCCCCAGACGGCGTTGAGCAGGACATCGCGTGTCAGCACTCGTCCGGGATGGCGGAGCAGATGCTCAAGAAGGCCGAATTCTTTCGCTGTGAGCGGGACCTCTTTTCCCTTCACCGTGACTTCATGGCGGGTGAGATCCAGTGTGAGTGCGCCATAGGTAAAACGGGTCGGACCATCCTCCGGTTTGCGTTCAAGCCGACGGAACAGCGCTTTCACCCGCGCGACCAGCGTTTTCGGGCTGAACGGTTTGGTCACGTAGTCGTCGGCGCCTAACTCGAGGCCGATGATCGTATCCGATTCCTCGGCCTTTGCCGTGAGCATGATGATCGGCAGCATCGCGGTGTCGGGCGATGAGCGAAGGCGTTTACAGATTTCGAGTCCGTCTATTTCGGGGAGCATCAAATCGAGGACAACGAGGTCGGGTTTTTCCGTGCGAACCTGGGCCAGCCCTTCCGATCCGGTCGAAGCCGTGACGGTCCGGTAGCCTTCCTTCTCCAGGTAGAGCTTGACGAGTTGAAGAATGTCTTTCTCGTCTTCGACGATCAGGACTTTCTTGGTGGAAGCAGTGCTCATAATGGCGGTCTTCAGCCTACGGGGCAGGGGAGGTCCTGTCAAGCGACTGCAGGGACTGAAGGGCTGGTTGACGGAGCGAATCTGTTGACGACATTGGACGATCTGACGTAAGGTGAAACGCGTGCGGTGAGCCGGCCGGGGTCGGTCTGGTCTCGTCAACCATCGAAGGAGCCTGAATCGCTATGAAGATATACCTTGCCAATCCGCGGGGATTTTGCGCCGGGGTCGATCGAGCGATCGATATCGTGGATCTGTCGCTCAAGAAGTACGGTGCCCCTATTTATGTTCGCCATGAAATCGTTCACAGCCGCCACGTGGTGAATTCGCTTCGCCAAAAGGGCGCGGTGTTCGTGGAAGAGCTGAGTGAAGTCCCCGAAGGATCGGTGGTGATTTTCAGCGCGCATGGCGTCGCGAAATCGGTGTGGGCCGAGGCGAATCAGCGCCGGTTGCACGTCATCGATGCCACCTGTCCACTGGTCATCAAGGTCCACAATGAAGTGAATCGGGAATACACGCAGGGCTATGAGTTGATTCTCATCGGCCATGCCGGACATCCCGAGGTCATCGGGACGCTGGGGCAGATCCCCGATAAGTTCCACCTGGTCTCCTCGGTCCAAGATGTGGAAAAGCTCCATGTGGATAACACGCTGAATCTTTCCTATGTGACGCAGACGACCCTCAGTGTGGATGAATGCCGGGATATCGTCGGCGCGCTCAATAAGCGGTTCCCGAACATCAAGGGCCCGCACCAGGAAGACATCTGTTACGCGACGCAAAACCGGCAAAATGCGGTGAAAGAATTGTCCCGTCTGGTGGATGTGATCCTGGTCATTGGATCGCCGAATAGTTCGAACTCCAACCGCCTGCGCGAGTTGGGGGAGCAATGTGGGATTCCTTCGTATCTGATCGACTCCGCCAGTGACATTCACTCTGATTGGTTGAAATCAGCCAAGGCGGTCGGGATCGCTGCCGGTGCGTCAGCTCCGGAAGTCCTTGTGACGGAAGTCGTGGCGTTCCTCAAGAGCTCCGGCTCTTCAGAGGTGGAAGAGCTGACGGTGATTGAAGAGGACGTCGAATTTCTCCTGCCCAAAGAACTCGTTCAAATCGAATCGGCCAGTAAGCCCGCTGCGGGCGTCGCCAGATAAGCATCTCATTTTGAAGAATCCATATATCTAGTAGGGGGCCTTTCAGCCCCCTACTACCTGCGGTATTTTGTTTTGATTTCCTCATGGTCCTGTGTTACAAGGGCCGAGTTATTTTTCCGCTCGCCAATCCGGCTGTTCAACCAAGGGTGAATCGATGTATTTGAAATCGCTCGATATGCTGGGGTTCAAGTCGTTTGCCGAATCGAGGATTGAGTTCCCGCAAGGGGTGACGGCCATCGTCGGCCCCAACGGTAGCGGCAAGAGCAACGTGGTGGACGCCATTCTCTGGGTGTTGGGTGAGCAGAGCACCAAGACGTTGCGAAGCGAGAAGATGGAAGACGTGATTTTTAACGGCACCGAATTGCGCAAGCCCCTTGGTATGGCGGAGGTCTCGCTCATTATCGGCGGGCTTGATCACACGGCCCTGCCGCAGGAGGGTGGATCGGGGTTGCCGAGCGAGTTGACCGAGTTCCAGGAGCTCATGATCACGCGGCGGCTCTACCGGAACGGAGACAGCGAATACCTCATCAACAAAACGGCGTGTAGGCTTAAAGATATCCGGACGCTGCTCATGGATACGCGTGCCGGCAGCAAGGGGCATACGGTCATTGCGCAGGGCCAGATCGATCAGATCCTGAACGCGTCGCCTCAAGACCGGCGCGAATTGATTGAAGAGACGGCCGGGATTGTCCGGTATAAAAAGCAAAAGGCCGAAGCCCTTCGCAAGCTCGACGCAACCCAGCAAAATATCCTGCGTGTGCGTGACATCATCGCGGAAGTGAAGAAGCAGCTGAACTCGCTGGAGCGGCAGGCGCGGCAGGCGCGGACCTATCAGACGTTGCAGCAGGAAGCGCGGGCTGTTGAGATCGAACTATTGACCAGGGAGTTCGTGGCGCTACGGGCGGGTTTGAAGGACGTCGAAGCGGAGGTGCTGAATCTCGATCAGCAAGAATTCGAAAAATCAGCCGGGCAGGCGCGGTTCGCGACGGATTTGGAGCAGTCCCGTTTGCGGGCGATTGAAATCGGCGAGTCGACCGGCAGGATCCGTGAGGAATTAGGCCGGATCGAGCACCAGCAGGCTCAGGCGCTGACGGCGGCCGAGGTCGAGCGGAACCGAAGTCAATTGTTCGAACAGCAGCAACAGCAAGAATCCCATGAGCTGGAAGGGCTGGCGAATGCCCAGGAAGAATTGGCGCATTCGCTGGAAACCATCGAAGCGTCGCTGGTTTCGCTGGAAGAGGACCTGCTCTCGCGCGAACAGGCGTTTGCGGAGCTCGATCAGGATATGGAGCGCCTCCTGCATCAACGAGCCTCTGCCGTTGCGGAAGAAGAGCGCGGGCGTCTCGATATTATGCAGCTGGCTGTTCTAGTGGCGAATACCGAGCAGAGTGTGACGCAGTTGATTGCCAGAATGGGCGAAGTCTCCGATCGGGGTACCAAGCTGGTTGCGGAACAAGAGGAGCTGGAAGGCCAGCGATCGACGGCCTTGACTCGCCACGAAGCCCTGCGACAGGAGTATGGCGAGGCCGGGCGCATGGTCGCCACGATTCGCGCGCAGCAAGAGAGCGTCCAAACTGAGGCAACCAATGTGGCGGCAGAGCAGCAGGAGCTCGATCGTGTCATTCTCCAGCGATCGGAAGAATTGGCGGCCGTCGATTCGCGGTTGCAGGCGCTGCAAGGTGTCGTGCGGGAAGAAATGGGATACGGGCGGGAAGGACAGGATGAAGGCACGGCGCTCAAATCCTGCGAGGGTGTTCGCGATGCGATTGCCGAATGGCTCGTGATCCCTCCCGGCATGGACCGGGCGGTCGAAGCGGTGTTAGGCGAGCGTGTGCACGGGTGGTTCGTCGATGAACCGGCCGTGGCGCAGCGTGCGATTAGTTTTCTTCGGGAGAAAGAGCTGGGACGCGGGACGTTTATTCCTCAACAGCCGCGTTGGGAGCGCGCCGGGTCAGATTCTCAGACCTGGTGGCAGGCGCTCGCCGATCAGGCCGGTGTGGTGGGCAGGGCGGTCGATTTGATTCAATCGGGCGAGGCTCGCACGTCGGCGAAAGACTGTCTGTTCGATCGCGTGGTCATTGTGGAGTCGTTGGATCATGCGGTGCGGTTGTGGGAACGACGGCTCTGGGCCGGGGCAGAGGGACCGATCTTGGTCACCCTGACGGGCGAAGTGATGGATGCTTCCGGAGTCATCAGCGGCGGCCATGCCCATGCGGGGCAAGGCTTGCTGGAGCGCCGGCGCGAGGTGGTCAGCCTGGAGACCAAGCGGAGCGAGCTTACCGCAGCGGTCGAGTCCGACAAGCAGCGGCGCCTTGAACTATTGGTGAGCGGGCAGGCCTTGAGTCTGCAGATTCGGCAGTTGGCCGAGTCGTTGCGCAATACGGAAATGCAGGATTTGTCCTTGCGGAAGGATGAAGAAAATCTCCGGCAGTTTATGGCGGATCTCGATGTGCGTCTTGCCGGGATTGCCGCCGAGATACAAAAAGGGATCGAGGACCGGCAGCGCTTCGAGCAGGAAGCGCGTGCAGCGCAGGCTCAGCTGGGGCAGTGGCTCAGCGAGAAGGCCGGACAAGAGGCCAGTTTGGGGCGCGTGCGGGAGCGGCTGACGGCCATCGATCAAGAAGGCCGGGTGTTTCAAGAGCGGGTGACGGAAGCGCGGTTGCTGTCAGAAAGTCTGCGTGCCAAACAAGGGCATGAGCAGGCGAATCGTCTTCGTATCAGACAGCAGCAAGTCGAAAGCGAACAGCGTCGGCAGGCTCTGCAGAGTCACCTTGAGGGATTGGGCCGTGACATTCAACACAGTCAGGAAGAACGCAGCCGCCAGGAAATGTTGTGCCAGGAATTCGGCGAGGCCGCGGCGAAGATCAAAGCCCAGTTGATCGCCGCGCAAGAACAGCAGGCTCAGGAGATGGCGGTCGGACAGTCGTTAGAGGCCAGTTTGGACGCGGTGCGCCGCGAAATGTCGGCAGTGCGGGACGCGCGTATGGCGGTGGAAGTCCGGCGGGCTGAACTGCGCACGCAGTTGAGCGCGGTCGAAAGCACCTTGTCGGGAACGTATCAGCTGGATCCGGTTGCGCTCGCCGGCGGCGCGGCGCCCGGTCCTGAGACTGTCGCTGATGCCGGGAGCGAGGGGGCTGCTGAGGCAGTTCCCAATCCGTTGGCCCAGGCGCCACAGGCTGAACTGAAGGAGCAACTGCAAAAGCTGCGCGAACGGCTCGACCGCATGGGGCCGATCAATCTGGCGGCGATCAGCGAGCATCAGGAACTCGACCAGCGCTATACCTTTCTCACAACTCAAGAGCAGGACCTTGCCACGTCGATCAACTCCCTCAAGGAAATTATTCAACGGATCAACAAGACGACAAAGGATATGTTCGTCACCACCTTCGCCGAGCTTCAGCAGAAGTTCACCGAAGTCTTCGGCCAGTTTTTCCCCGGCGGACGCGCGGAGCTGTTGTTGGTCGATGAGCCGGTCGGCGAAAACGGAGAAGGATCGGGGAATCAAGAGCCGGGCGTGGATATCGTAGCGCAGCCTCCGGGAAAGCGTTTGAAGAGCATCACGATGCTGTCCGGTGGTGAGAAAACATTAACGGCGATGGCGCTCCTTTTTGCCAGTTTCCTGATCCGGCCGACGCCGTTTTGTCTACTCGACGAAATCGATGCCCCGCTCGATGAGGAAAATATCGGACGCTTCACCAGCGTGCTCCGGGAGATGTCGAAGAACGCGCAGTTCCTCGTCATTACCCATAATAAACGCACCATGGCGATCGCCGATTCGTTGTTCGGCGTGACGATGGAACAACCGGGTGTGTCCAAGCTGGTGTCGGTGCGGTTGGGTGATCTCCAGCCGGCCTGAGGCAAGCTGCAAGGCTCGGATATCGCAGAGGACTTTCCACTCTCGTTGCTTGACTCACGTAGGGGTGTCTGTTATATCCCCCACCGATGGGCGACTCTCGCGAGGTGGTTGGTCTGTGTCTCCAGGGGCGAGTGGCCACGCCGCCACGGCTCTCTCCTATCTGCATGCGTTCACTAGGATTCCATGAAACTCTTTCGCACACTGTTTGACCGGATCTCGAGTAGTTTGCTCGCGACGATTCCCGGGAAATACAATCCGGCCGTCGAGTATGCGCAAACTCCTCCGCTCAGGCTCGTCTCAGATAAAGCTGCTCCCTTAGTGGCGACCGATTCGTCACGCCGGCCATCGGCCCATACCGTGAGTCAGCCTGACGCCATCGACGATGCGATCCGTCGCAGTCAAAGCTGGTTTTTGTCCAAGCAGGATCCTGCCGAAGGGTTCTGGGTAGCTGAACTCGAGGCCGATACGACGCTGACGTCGGAATATCTGATGTTGCGGCGGTTTCTCGATTGCGTCGATCCCGTCAAGGAAGAACGCGCCGTCCGGTATTTAAGGACCATGCAGTTGCCCGATGGCGGCTGGCCTATCTATTACGGTGGACCCGCAGAAATCAGCGCCTCAGTGAAGGCCTACTTCGCACTGAAGCTCAGCGGAATCCCTGCTTCCGACCCCTGCTTGCTGCGTGCGCGTGAGCGCATCATGACCATGGGCGGAGTCGTTCAGGCGAACGTTTTCACGAAAATAGCCTTGGCGTTGTTCGATCAGTATGACTGGGAAGGCGTGCCCCACATGCCGGTCGAGATCATGCTGCTGCCGAAGCGGTTTTATTTCAGCATCTACGCGATTTCCTATTGGTCACGCGCCGTGCTCATTCCGTTGCTGATTGTGTTTGCGCATCAACCGGTGTGCCGAATTCCGCGCGAGCAGGGCATCGAGGAGTTGTACCTTGTTCCTCGCGGGCAGGTGCCGTATTGGAAGTATCCCCCCTTCAACAAAGATCAAGCCTGGTTCACTCCACATAACTTCTTTGTCATGCTCGATGCGGTGCTCAAGCTCTATGACCGGATGCCTCTCATCTGGTTGCGTGAAAAGGCGATGCACAAGGCGGCCACGTGGATGCTGGATCACCTCAAGGGGAACGGGGGACTGGGCGCAATTTATCCGGCCATGGCGAACTCTGTGCTGGCGCTCCGGTGCTTGGGCTATGAGATGGATGACCCGCTGGTGCAGAAAGCCCTTCGGGAAATTGAAGATCTGGAAGTGCACGAAACTGCGACGGTGGATGGCCAGCGTGTACCGACCTTACACCTGCAACCCTGCCATTCTCCAATTTGGGATACGGCCCTGCTCATGAATGCGTTGATCGAAGCGGGCATGCAACAGGACCATCCGGCGCTGGTGAAGGCGGGGGCCTACCTCATGTCCCGGCAGACGAAAACGGTCGGTGATTGGACGATTTCTTCCCCGCAGGCCGAGCCGGGCGGGTGGTATTTCCAATTCGAAAATGAGCTGTATCCCGATGTGGATGACTCAGCCGTCGTGTTGATGGCGCTCGCGAAGCTCAAGATGCCGGAACCGGCGGACCTGCGGGAATCCATTCGTCGTGGGATGCAATGGGTGTTGGCCATGCAGAGTTCCGACGGCGGGTGGGGCGCGTACGACAAGGATAATAATCGGGTGGTCTTTAACTACATCCCGTTTGCGGACCATAAGGCGTTACTCGATCCGAGCACAGCCGATCTCGCCGGGCGTTGTTTAGAAATGCTGGGCGCCTTAGGCTATGACCGTTCCCATCCTGCAGTGCAGCCGGCGCTGGCGTTTCTCAAGAAGCAGCAGGAGGCGGACGGGAGCTGGTATGGCCGCTGGGGTGTAAATTACATTTACGGCACCTGGTCGGTGCTTGCCGGCCTTCGCGCGATCGGAGAAGACGTCTCGTCTCCGTACATTCGCCGGGCCGTATCCTGGCTTGAGTCCAAGCAGAATCCCGATGGTGGATGGGGTGAGGCGTGCCTCTCCTATGCGGAGGAAGCGCATAGCGGCAAAGGTCAGAGCACGCCTTCGCAAACAGCCTGGGCTTTGATGGCGTTGATGTCTGCCGGTGTGACGGAATCATTGAGCATCGCCCGCGGCGTGCAGTTTCTCCTGAGGCATCAACTCAAGGATGGCTCCTGGGAAGAAGTCATGCACACCGGCACCGGATTTCCGCGGGTGTTCTATCTTCGCTACCATTGGTATTGCCAGTATTTCCCTCTGTGGGCGCTCGCGATGTATCGCAATCTTCGATCACGGGGACGCATGCGAGCCGAAGAGCTTCGGGAGCAGGTTGAGTCTTCCGGATGCTATCGGTTTGATCATTGACGGACGCGCACGTTGTGACGACGGTGCCGTCTCCTCTTCCTGTCGCTTCTCTGATTCCTAGCCGCATTGTGATTTTCGTCGCTACCGTCTGGGAGTTTGCCGCGGTGCGGGCAGCTGTTCCCGGCGGACGCATGGACAGGCTGCAGAGGCGGCCGCGGTATTGTGCATCGGCGGGTGGGGGCGAATGCTGGGTGATTCAGACCGGGGTAGGCCCGCAGAGGGCGCATGCCGCTGCGCGGGATGTTCTGTCGCAGCAGACATTTTCATTGGCCATCTCCAGTGGATTTGCCTGCGCACTGGCACCGGCCGCCATTGGCGATATCCTGATTGGAACCAGGGCGGCGACGATTCGTGCCGGAGGCCCGCTCGATTACATTGAAGTGGAGGGGGACGAACGGCAACGATGGTTTACCATGTTCAGCGGAGACGAGGCTCTTGCCTGTGCCACCTTCGGCTGTTTCATTTCTGCGGATCGCATCGTCTACCGTGCTGCGGAGAAAGCAGCTTTGGCCGAACGTACGCATGCGACGGGATTGGATATGGAGAGCGCCGCCTTGGCCAGTGAGGCGAAAGCGGCTCGGGTGCCGTTTTTGATTGTGCGGTCCGTGTCGGATCTATTAATGGAAGAACTGCCTCTTGACTTCAATCTCTTTCTCAGGCCCACTGGATGGGTGAAAGGCGTAGGAGCCCTGCTTGCGCATCCGTCGAGTCTGCTGGGGCTCAACCGGTTGCGGCGGCAAAGTGTCGTCGCGGCGGCGGCGCTCACGAAAAGTCTGCGGATAGTGTTCAATGCTCGTTTCGGAATCAGGCCGGATACACCCATGACAATGACACGATGACGATGCTCGCAACGATAGGGCGGCTGGTCTTGAGATATGTCCGAGAGCGGATAGTGGTCGATGCTCGGCTCAGAGTCAGGCCGGATTTACACAAGGCCATGATCCCATGACGATGCTCGCAACAATAGGACGGCTCGTCTTGAGATATGTCCGGGAAATGGGCCGGATGCTCATTTTCCTCGTGTCATCCTTCGGATGGTTGATGCGACCGCCGTTCCGGTTCATCCAGTTCGTCAAACAGCTGCACTTCATCGGATATAAATCCACGTTTGTCGTCGTGCTGACGGCCGGATTTACCGGCATGGTGCTCGCCCTCCAAGGCTATTACACGTTGCGGAAGTTCGGCTCCGAAGGGTTGCTCGGGTCGGCAGTTGCGTTGAGCATGATCCGCGAACTCGGGCCGGTGTTGGCGGCTTTGATGGTGACGGCTCGTGCCGGTTCGGCTATGACTGCTGAAATCGGCATCATGCGCATCACAGAACAGATCGATGCGCTCGATACCATGGCTATCAATCCGCTTCAATATCTCATTGCGCCGAAAGTGGTGGGGGGCTTGATCGGGGTGCCGTTGCTGGTGGCGCTATTTGACGTCGTCGGGATTTACGGCGGCTATCTGGTCGGTGTGGATTTGCTCGGCGTGAATGCCGGATCCTACTGGACGTCGATCGAGTCAGCTGTCGAATGGAAAGATGTCTACGGCGGGATTCTCAAATCGATCAGCTTCGGGTTGATCATCAGCTGGGTCTGTTGCTACAAGGGATTCTACACCCGTATGAGTGCCGAGGGCTTGGGTTCGGCGACGACTGAGGCGGTGGTACTGTCTTCTGTGGTGATCCTGGTGTGGGATTATTTTCTAACGTCGATTTTACTGTGAGCATGATCAAGCTAGTCGGGGTTAAAAAAACTTTGGGGGCTCAGCCCGTGTTGCGGGGGGTTGACCTCACGATTCCTTCCGGGAAGTTGACGACCATTATCGGACGCAGCGGTGAA
>Ga0209079_10001131_pt1 | contig 10118 bp, 11 predicted proteins | sample PPLLaktember2015_2_FD_187259 | JGI IMG/M metagenome (GOLD analysis project Ga0209079, IMG submission 187259) | Freshwater sediment microbial communities from Prairie Pothole Lake near Jamestown, North Dakota, USA - PPLs Lake P7 Core (6) Depth... | ecosystem: Environmental > Aquatic > Freshwater... | reverse complement strand
CTCGGGCCTCCCGGTCGGGCTGTCGTTCGTGGGCGGCGCCTGGTCGGAGCCGACCCTGCTGCGGCTCGCGTACGCCTTCGAGCAGGCCACGCGCCACCGGCGCGCGCCGGCGTTCGCGCGGACGGTCGGCTTCGACTGAAGGCTGCGAGGGGATTCGTCCCTATGCGCACTTGGGGACTCTTGGACATCTGTGCTTCGCAGCGGAGTCCCTTGCGCGCCGACCGCGCTGCGGGGCACCGCGACTCCGCGCGACTCGGCGGCGGGCGTCTCCGCTGAAAGGTGTTCCTTACGGGCGCCCAGCTTTCGGAGTGAGGCCAGTGCGCGTCGGGTTGCGTGCCTTCCGGCGGATGGTGTGCTCGGCCCGCCGCCCGGCTGACTGGCTACGCCCGCCGCCTGAGCCGCGCTCCGCGCGATACCCCGCAGCGCGGCCGACGCGCCGCGCGGTGTGGATGCGCGTTCGCAAGGGCCCGACCAAACAGCGGCGGCGGTGTCCCAGCGTTCTTCTCGGATGGCTGAGCACAAGCGCACCAAAGAGCTTGTCTCCTTTGGCCATACGCGCGGCGCCTGGGCGGGCGGTGGGGTATCTCACGAGGCGACCGTCAGGCGGCGGGCGTATCAGTTGCGCGAGGGCGGCGGGCCGGGTGCGCGCAGCCGCAAGGCACCACCCTCGGCGCGGCAAAGGCAACACTCAGAAATCTGCGGGCCCGCAGGAAGCGTGGCGCGCTGAATGACGCCCGCCGCGACGGGCGAGGAGGGAGGTGCCCCGCCGCCCGCCCAGGCGAATGAGACCACCCGAAGCTTCAGGCCCAGCGGACTACCGAAGCCTCACGCGCAGCAGAGCATCCGAACATCAAGCGAAGCGGAGCCCTCGGCCGATCTTGCGCAAGAGAAGACCTGGCGTGCTACCGCTCAAGCGATCCTGAACTTCGCGATGTGGGCGCGATCGATCCGATCCTTCCACTGCCACACGGCATTGCCCGCGACCGCCAGCTGGCCCCACGAAGCCACCGCGTGCCGCGGTCCGGTGGCGATCAGGTACAGCGCGCGGCGCGGCGGCCTGAACGGCGTCAGCGGCCGCCCCTCGAGCGTCGCGATCAGGTTGGCGGCGAGCGGCGGGCCCGCGCGCACGGCGTACACCCCGGACCGGGCGCGCGGAGCGTCGATGAACGTGGCGGCGTCGCCGGCGGCGAACACGAACGGATGCGACGCCGACTGCAGGTTCGGCGTGACGGCGATGAAGCCGCGCTCGTCGGTGGCGAGCCCGCTCGCGCCCGGCCACGCCTCGGCCGCCGCACCGGTGACCAGCAGCGTCGCGTCGGACGGGAGCACGCCGCCGTCCTCGAGCTGCGCCGAGTCACGCTCGAGATGGCGCACCACGCCTTCGACCAGGCGCACGCCCTGCCGCAGCAACGCATCCTTCAGCAGGGCGCGGGCGCGGATGCCGTGGCCTGGCACGATCGAGCCCGCGCCCGTGACCAGTTGCACGCGCACCCGGTCGCGGCACACGCCCAGGCGGTACTTCATCGCCAGGGCGATTTCCACACCGCCCGCGCCGGCCCCGATGACGGTCAGCCGCAGCGGCATTTCGGTGGTCAGCGCGTGCGAGTGGATGCGCGCCCAGCCCTCGATGAAGTTGTCGAGCGGGCGCACCGGCAGCGCGAAGTCGCGCGAGCCCGGAATCGAGTCGAAATCGACCGCCGGGCCCGATGCGATCGAGAGAAGATCGAACTCGATCAGTTCGTTGCGGTCGGTGCGGACGGTCTTGTGCTCGAGGTCGAGCCCCACGACCCGGCGCTGCACCAGGATTGCGCGAGCGGCCTCTGCCAGCGGGGCCAGCGGAATCGTCAGTTCCGGCAGCGTGTAGTGGCCGGCGATCCAGCCGGGCAGCATGCCGCTGTACACGAGGCGGTCCGACGGCGTCACCAGGACCACCTCGACGTCGCGCGGCGGACTCGCGGCCAGCGCGCGCAGCACGAACGCGTGCGCCTGGCCGCCGCCGACGAGCAACAATCGCTTCACGGCATCACGCTCACTCTGCCGCCAGTCCGATGTCGCCGTACCACGCCGACGCCTTGCTCTTCGTGTTGTCGGCGTCGGTGGCGAGCGCGAGCGCGGCCGCCTTCGGTTGGCCGAACGCGGCCTCGCGCGGAAACGCCTGCGCGAAGTCCGCGCGCAGGTCGCGACGCTCGTCGATCCAGCGCGACGGCTCGCCGCTCGCGCCCGATCGCAGCACGAGCAAGCGCACGCGATCCGTGTAGGCACTGTTGATCCAGCGGCCGGCCGGCAACGTGCGGTCCCAGACATAGCAGATCGTCGACGCGGGCAACTGCGGATCGAACAGGGCACGCCCGAGCTGGATCTTGGTGCGGTCGACCACGGACAGCCGCTCCAGCGGCACGTCGAACAGCACGCAGACCTTGGCGGCGACGTCGTCGCCGGCGCGGGAGGTAAGGTCGGAGTGTTCCGGGAACCGATCGACACGCCACGCGAAGCGCAGGATCGGGTGCGCTCCGATCTCGGCGTTCAGCGGATGGATGACGATGGCGTACGACGCGTCCGCGTCCGCCCGCACCGCCGTGCGTCCGTCGTGCTCGGCAACCGCATAGCGCGTATGGCGCGCGTCCTTCGGCCCCGTGACGATGCGCCACGGGGCCGGCAGTTCCGGGCCGCTCGCGCTAGAAAAGAGGGCGACCTTCGGCTCGGTGGCGGCGAGCGATGCGCCGGCTGCGGCGAGCAGGGAGAGGGCCAGCAATGCAGGAAGCATCTTCATCACTCCAACGGGAGATCGACGAGGCCGAGCGCGAGGGCGCGATCGAGATCCTCGCTCCGATCGAGATCCCAGCTCATCGGCAGTTCAGCCAGGCGCACGCGATGGTCGGTCGCGCGCGCGCGCGTGGTGGCGAGCACCGTCGCGCTGCCCCACGCCACCTGCTCGAACAACGCGGGATGGAATTGCCTCATTCCGATCAGCACGTAGCCGCCGTCCTCGGCGGGCTGGATCACGGCGTCGGCCTCGCGCAGGACTGCGATGGCGGTCTCGAGATCGGCCGCAGTCTGCGCCGGGCAGTCCGTGCCGATCAGCAGCATCGGCCGCGCGCCATCCAGGGTTTCGGCGAACGCGTTCGACATGCGCTCGCCGAGGTCGTGCCCCTGCTGCAGGCGGACCGTGGCGCGCGCGGCCTCGGCCAGGGCGCGCGTGTCGGCGTCGTCGGCCGTGGTCCACAGCGTGACGCGCGCCCCGCGCACCGACTGCGCGCGTTCGAGCGCGCGTTCGGTCAGCCGGCGCTGGAGACGTGCCGCCCCCGCCGCCCCGAGCCGCGGGATCAGGCGCGTCTTGGCCTGGCCGGCGACCGGCGCCCGCGCGAAGACGGCGATGTCGACGCTCGGATCAGCGGGCATCGCGGTAGGCCGCGGCGAGGCGCGCGGGATCGGCGCCGAGGAAGTACGCGAGGCGCAGGCGCCACATCAGCAGCACGGTCCGGACGACGCCATGCCGCTCCCAGCGCCGGCCGGAGGTCGTGGCGCGCGCGCGGATGGCGATCGGCCACGCCACCCGGCGCGCGCGGCGCGAGAACTCGATGTCTTCCATCAGCGGAAGCACGGCAAAGCCGTCGAGCGCCTCGAACAGCGCGCGGGTCGCGAACAGGCACTGGTCGCCGGTGCAGATGCCGGTCGCACGCGAGCGCAGGTTCATCATCGCGGCCACCAGCCGCAGCGACGGCGCGGCGCCTTCGATCCGCACATCGAAGCGGCCCCACGCGGACGGCCGCCCGGCGCACGCCGCGCGCACTTCGCGATCGGCGTCGTCCGGCAACCGCGTGTCGGCATGCAGGAAGAGCAGGGTGTCGATCGCCGGGTCGGCCAGGGCGTGGCGTGCGCCGGCGTTCATCTGCAGCGCCCGGCCGCGCGGCGCCACGAGCACGTGGTCCGCGGCCGCGCGCGCGCGCTCGGCGGTGCGGTCGCTGCTGCCGCCGTCGACCGCGACCACCAGGGCCCCGCGCGCGCGCAGCGGCGCGAGTTGCGCGAGCGTGTCCGCGATCGCGCGTTCCTCGTTCAGCACAGGGACGATGACAGCCAGCCGCATGGTTCAGCGCACGCGCACCTTCCGCGGCAGCGCGGCTGGCATCGTTTCCTCGACGATGGCCGTGAGTTCGGCCGCGCCGAGCACGTGGATTCCCGGTCCGGCGCGTTCGACCGCGTGCAGGATCGCCGCGGCGGCCGTGCGCGCGCGCAGTGCCTGCAGGCGCTGCGGCAGCATGATCTCGAGCACCATGCGCGTGAAGGTCCGGACGAGTCCCGGCAGCCATCCGCCGGAAGCGTGCGCCGCATCCACCGTGGGCCGGATCACCAGCAGCGTCTCGAACCCCAATTCCGCGAGCTCCACTTCGGCGGCGCTCGACAGCGTGTGCGAGGCGGCGTTCATCTGGAGCAGCGCGGGCAGCGGCGACACCAGCACCAGCCGCGTCGCGCCGCAGTCGCGCGCCGTGCGCGCGGCCCTGGCCACGTCGGCCGGACCGACGCGCTGCATCGGCGTGGCCGCCGGCACGAACGTCTCCGGGCCGGTGATGCAGATGTAGGCGTCGTCCGCCACCACCACGCCCTGGCCCGGGATCCACGGCTTGAAGCGCGCCGCGGCCGAGCCGATCCACTGCTCGACGGCCACGTGCACGGTGGCGTAGCGGCTGCCGCCGACGAGTCCGGCGAGGAGTTCCTCGCCGAGCGCGCCCACCATGCCGAGGGCCAGCGCGTTGCGGGGGCGGTGCGGTGGTGCGGTGGACATGGGCGGTGCGGCCGGAGGCGAGGCGTGCTGCATTCCCGGAAGCTTAGCGGGCCGCGCCGCGGAACCGTGCCGGGCGACGCGGCGTCAGGCGGCGAGCGCGGCGCAACGCGACCGTGTGGAGCGGCCGAGTGCATCGTCGATGCGGAAGTCGGGCCCGTCGACGATGCGGCTGCCGTAGGAGATTGCGGCGTCCGACCCCGCGGGCCACAGTCGCGCGAAGTCGAGGTCCCACGCGGTCGCATCGAAGCGCACCGCGAGCGCGTCGACGTGGATGCCGTCGAACTCGCCTCCGTACAGCCGCGTTGCCTGCAGCGCCGCCGGCACCGGAACGACCGCGATCCGCGTCAGCACGCCGCAGCGCTGTCCGCGGAAGTTGGGCATCCCGGCAGCGCCGTTGTTGACGATGAAGCGCTCGCCGAGCGGCGTGTCGAACGCCTTCAGCGCGGGCAGGCACGTGTGGCTGGACGCGAAGCCGTCCACGGCGGCCTGCTCGAACAGCGCGCACAGCCGGTCGGCCGCCGCCTCGGAGTGCAGCGCATCGTGCGCGAAGCGCCATCCGGCGAGCGCCCAGGCGTCGCCGTGCACGACCGCGATGCGCGCGCCGCCCACGTCCGCCACGAGGTGCATCGGCAGGCCGGCGAGGCGCTGCATCAGTCCGGGCGACAGCGACTCGGCACCGCGCGCGGCGGCGCGCAGACGGGCGAGGATGCGATTGGAACGCTCGACGTCGTCGTCCGGAACCGACTCCGGATAGGCGCAGCCGCAGCCGTTCGCCTCGTCGTCGTTCGCGATCTCGGTCTCGACGTTGCCGCGCAGCGCCGTGTGCCGCATCACGCCGCGCTCGATCGCGAGGAAGTCCGCCGGGTCGGCATCGAACCAGTGAAAGTCGCCGTTGAAGACGATCCGCGCGCGCTCGGCCTCGAGCGCGGCCATGCGCTCGATCTCGCGCAGGGCCGGCAGGTTGCCGTACAGGCCGCCGACCGCGTAGAGCACGTCGGCGTTCAATTCCGGCGCGCGGGCGAACGCGGCCGGCGAGTAGCCGTAGCTGGCGGGGCAGGCGCGCCCGGGCGAGCCGGTGTCCCTGACTGGACTGCCCTCGCGCTGCGCGCTCGGGATGAGCGCTTCGGAGCGGCCGAGCGCGCTCACGCAGCCAGTGCTCCGCCGCACGACGAGCCCTGGCCCGCCGTGCATGCGTAGCAGTGGTCGGCGACGGCGATCGGGTTGTCCGCGAGGTCGCGCGCGAGCAGGTCGCGCAGGTGCTGCGTTGCGCCGCGGCGTCCGTCGGCGCGCAGCGGCATGCCGAGCATCTGGTTGAAGTCGCAGTCGTGCAGGTTGCCCTGCCAGTCGACCGACACCAGCGAGCGGCACATCACGCCGGGCAGGTTTTCCGGCCGGTGCGCGCTGCGCAGCAGCGCCATGTAGTCGCGGAACTGCCCCTTGCTGATCAGCGTGCTGCCGAAGCGCGCGATCGGCTGGTTGGTGATCGTCAGCAGCTGGTTGAAGCGCACGCCGAAGTTCTCGGCCAGCAGCCGCTTGTAGTCCTGCTCGAGCCGGACCTGCGGCGGCGGCAGCGACGGTCCCTGCGGGTTGTAGACAAGGTTCAGCGTCAGCTCCGATCCGTCGGCGCCGTAGCCGAGCGCGTTCAGGCGCTGCAGCGCCCGGATGCTCTTGTCGAACACGCCTTCGCCGCGCTGGCGGTCCACATTCGCCTGCGAGTAGCAGGGGAGCGAAGCGACGACCTGCACCCGCTCGCGGCAGAGGAAGTCGGCCAGGTCTTCGTGGCCCGGCTCCTCGAGGATCGTCAGGTTGCAGCGGTCGATCACGGTGGCGCCCAGCGCGCGCGCGGCCGCGACGAGCCGCCGGAAGTGCTCGTTCAGTTCCGGCGCGCCGCCGGTCAGGTCCAGCGTGGCGATCCGCCGCGCGCGCATCACCTCGAGCACCAGGTCGACCGTCGCGCCGTCCATCTGCTCGGTGCGGTTCGGCCCGGCGTTCACGTGGCAGTGCAGGCAGGACTGGTTGCACCGGTATCCGAGATTGACCTGCAGCGTGTCGATCGAGCGACGGCGCAACGGCGGGAAGTCGGTGACTTTCAGCAGCGGAAGGGTGGCGTGCACGTTGGTGGTTCCTGGCCGGGGTTCAACTCTGTCGGTCGAGGTTGCTCGACCTTACATAAAAGGGCGGCCGCGCTGCCGCACGGCGCGCGGGGTCATTCGCCGAGCCGGCGCATGGCGCTCCGCAGGAAGTCCATCTGCCGGTCAACGCGCGAGCACATGCCGCAGAAACGCAGGTGCAGCCAGAGCCGCCAGCGCTCGCCGCGTTCGAGCGGACGGTCCATCCGGTCGGAGAGCAGGTGGTGCGCTTCCTTGCAGGTGATCTTCAAAGAAGAGTTCACGCTGCCCCTTTCGTGGCAAACCAATTCATCTCGAGGCACTCGCGCAGCCTCATGCGCGCGCGGTAGAGCATCACGAAGCAGTTGGTCGGGGTAATGCCGAGTTCCTTACAGATCTCGCTCGTGTCGTAGTCGAGCCACTCGCGCATCATGAAGATGCGGGCGAGGCTCGCCGGCAGGTGGTCGAGGCAGGCCTGCAGCACGTCGAAGAACTGGGTGCGCTCCAGGCTGCGCTCCGGGTCGCCCCATTCGAGCGGCATCGAGGCGCGGTGCCCGTCCTGCGCGAAGAGTTCGTCGAAATTCTCGACCTCGGCGGCCTCGGCCGCGGCGTCCGTCGAAACCTCGCGGCGCGCACGCCGGAAGTGATCGATGATCTTGTGCTTCAGGATGCCGACGACCCAGGTCTTCAGCTGCGACTGCGCGGTGAAGCGGGGCGCTCCTTCCAGCGCCGCGACCAGGGTCTCCGACACCGCGTCCTCCGCCCACGTCTCATTGCGCAATTGCAGGCGGGCGATCGCCAGCAGGTTCGGCCGCAGCGCGGCCAGTTGCTGTTCGATCCCGCCCGCGGCCACGGCCGGCGACTACTTCTTCTTCGCGTGCCGCAGCCGGCGCACCAGCGACGACGTGTCCCAGCGGCCGCCGCCCAGCGCCTGGACTTCCGAATAGAACTGGTCGACCAGCGCGGCGACCGGCAGCGGCGCGCCATTGCGGCGGGCCTCGTCGAGGCACAGGCCGAGGTCCTTGCGCATCCAGTCGACGGCGAAGCCGAACTCGAACTCGTCGTCGACCATCGTCTTGCCGCGGTTGTCCATCTGCCAGCTCTGCGCGGCGCCCTTGCCGATCACCTGCAGCACCAGCTTCATGTCGAGGCCGGCGGCCTGGCCGAAGTGGATGCCTTCGGACAAACCCTGTACCAGGCCGGCGATGCAGATCTGGTTGACCATCTTCGCGAGCTGGCCCGCGCCCGACGCGCCGATCAGCGTCACCGCCTTCGCGAACGCCATGGCAACGGGCTGCGCGCGCTCGAACACCGCGGGCTCGCCGCCGCACATCACCGTCAGCTGGCCGTTGACGGCGCCGGCCTGTCCGCCGGACACCGGGGCGTCGATGAAGTGCAGCCCCAGCTTCCTCGCTTCGGCGTCGAGATCGCGGGCCACCTTGGCCGACGCGGTCGTGTTGTCGAAGCCGACCGCGTCCTTCGACATGCCGGCGAACGCGCCGTCCGCGCCGAGATAGACGCTGCGCAGGTCGTCGTCGTTGCCGACGCACGAGAAGACGATCCGGGCTCCCGCGGCGGCCTCGCGCGGCGTGCGCGCGGCCTTGCCGCCGAACTCCTCGACCCACTGGTCGGCCTTCTTCGCGGTGCGGTTGTAGACGGTGACGTGGTGGCCGGCGCGCGCGAGGTGGCCGGCCATCGGATAGCCCATCACGCCGAGGCCGAGGAAGGCGACGGTGTGCGGAGCGACGGGTTCGTAGGTCTTGGTCATGGCTCGTGCAGGTCAACGGAACCGCACGATTCTACTGGCGGACCCGCGGCCCGCCGTCCTGACCAACCCGGGGTGCGAAGCGGCCCTTACCCGCCGGCGGACTCGACGAACTTCATGTTCGTCAGTCCGGCATCGGATTCGCCGTGCTGGCTCTTCGAGGCGCGGATCGCGTTGACCATCTCCAGCGCGGTCTTCGTGCACGGAGGCAGCTCCGCGTCGCTCGTGCCGAGCGGCGTCACGCGGTCGCCCCACTTCACCAGGTGCGAGCACAGCGTCAGGCCGCCGCCGAAGCCGGGCATCAGCAGCAGGTTGCCCGGCTTGACACGGCCTTCCTCCAGCGCGTCGACCAGCGCGACCGGCACGGTGGCGGCGGACATGTTGCCGTAGCGCTGCACGGTGAGGAACACCTTCTCCATCGGGATGTGCGCGTGCTTCGCCACCGACTCGATGATGCGCAGGTTGGCCTGGTGCGGCACGACGAGGTCGATCTGCTCGGGCGTGACGCCGCACTTCGCGAGCACCTTCTCGGACGCCAGCGCCATGCCCTTGACGGCCTTCTTGAAGATCTCCTGCCCGTCGAAGTCCCACAGCGTGTCGCCCAGCTGCACGCCGCGGTTGGCGTAGCTGCAGCCCATGCCGCGCACGCGCAGGATCTGGCGCGCGTCGGCGTAGCACCCCAGCTGTTCGCCGAGGAGCCCTTCCTTGTTCTCGCTCGCCTGCAGCACGACGGCCGCCGAGCCGTCGCCGAACAGCACGGCCACGTTGCGGTTCTTCCAGTCCATGTACGGCGTGATCAGTTCGACGCCGATGACGAGCGCCGTCTTCACGGAACCCGTGCGGATCATCGCGGTGGCGGTCGACAGGCCGTACAGGAAGCTGGTGCAGGCGGTGTTCACGTCCATCGACGCCGCGTTGCCGGCGCCGATCAGCACCTGCACGCCGGAGGCGCTGTTGGGCACCTGCTCGTCGTTGCTGCAGCTGCCGTAGACGATCAGGTCCACGTCCTCGGCCTTCACGCCGGCGCAGGCCAGCGCGCGCTGGCTCGCCACGGCCGCCATCTCGATCGCCGAGACGTGCGACACGCGCCGCTCCTTCATGCCGGTGCGGCTGATGATCCAGTCGTCGTCGGTCTCGAGGAACGTCGCGAGGTCGGCGTTGGACAGCACGGCCGGCGGCATGCACTTGCCCCAACCGGTGATGGCAGCGTAGGTCATCGTGTCCCCTTGTCCCTTGGTGTTCGTGCGCCTTTCGCGGCGCATCCGGCGGGCATTGTCCCAAAAAACCGATGGGCGGCGCGGCGAACGCAAGTGGACCGGACTTGAGCGCGGGCAAGTGCCTACCGATTGAGCGCATCTTCGCAGCGGCCTTTGTGCGCCGACCACGCTGCGATGGTGCCTTCGGTTTGCGTGTTTCGAGCAGAGTTTCTTGCGCGCCGACCGCGCTGCGGGGCACCGCGACTCCG
>Ga0209079_10001130_pt1 | contig 10121 bp, 8 predicted proteins | sample PPLLaktember2015_2_FD_187259 | JGI IMG/M metagenome (GOLD analysis project Ga0209079, IMG submission 187259) | Freshwater sediment microbial communities from Prairie Pothole Lake near Jamestown, North Dakota, USA - PPLs Lake P7 Core (6) Depth... | ecosystem: Environmental > Aquatic > Freshwater... | reverse complement strand
GACCTGATCGGCGACGTGCGGGTGCTTCGCGTACACGCGCAGGATCGCGCCGTGGGCGACGATGCAGTACACGCAGTCGTTCGCGCCCGAGGTGGCGACGACGATCATCTCCCGCTCCGCCTTGGAGAGGCCGCCCTCCTTCAGCATCAGCGCGTCGTGGTAGGCGAAGAATGCGCGGAACTCGTCGGGCCGGTGCGCGAGCGTGAGGAACACGTTGGGCACGAAGCCGGCCTTCTCCTGCACCTCGACGATGCGCGCGCGGACGTCCTGCGGCAGGTCCTCGAGCCGGGGGACCGGGTAGCGCGAGATCGGGCGGGTGTCGTCGCCCATCGTCATGCCTTGGGCGGCACGTAGCCGGAGGGCATCTCGGCGCCGCCGCCGAAGAAGTGCTTCTCCATCTGCTCGGCGAGCCACTGCCGCGCGCGCGCGTCGGCGAGCGTGAGGCGGTTCTCGTTGACGAGCATCGTCTGGTGCCGCAGCCACTGCTGCCACGCCTCCTTGGAGACGTTTTCGTAGATGCGCTTGCCGAGCGCGCCGGGGTAGGGCGGGAAGTCGAGTCCCTCGGCCTCGCGGCCGAGCTTGACGCAGTTGACGGTGCGGGCCATGTTCAGGGGTCGGGTATCAGGGGTCGGTTAGCAGCGGTCGGTATCAGAGGGACTTCACGTACACCTGCGACTTGCGCTGCCAATTGTAGAGCGACTGCTTCTGCTGCGGCAGGTCGGCGAGCGAGCCGGGCCGGAATCCCCGCTCCTGGAACCAGTGCGCGGTGCGGGTGGTGAGCACGAACAGCTTGCCGAGCTTCAACTTGCGCGCGCGGAGCTCGACCTCGCGCATCAGTGCCTCGCCGTAGCCCTCGCGGCGGAAATCCGGGTTCACGGCAAGCGCGGCGAGCTCGCCCACCTTCTCGTCGGGGAAGGCGTAGAGCGCCGCGCAGCCGACGATGTGGTTGTCGTACTCGGCGACGACGAAGCGCTCGATCTCGGCCTCGAGGCGCTCGCGCGAGCGCCGCACCAGCACGCCCTCCTCCTCGAGCGGCGCGATGATGGCGAGGATGCCGCCGACGTCGTCGATCGTGGCGCTGCGCAGGTGCGCGAGCGCGGTGGACGCGACCATCGTGCCCACGCCATCGCGGGTGAAGAGCTCGAGCAGCAGCGCGCCGTCCAGGTGGCGCGAGATCAGGTGGGCACGTTTCACGCCGTTGTCGCAGGCGCGCACCGCGGCGGGGAGATAGACCCGCACGTCCGGATGCAGGCGCTCGCGCTTGCCGGCGAGCAGTGCCTCGGCATCCCGCGTCGAGAGCTCGGTCAGGAGCTGGCGCCGGCCGTTGCGCACGCCGTCGGCGTCGATCAGGTACACCAGCTTCGTCGCGGCGACGCGGACCGCGACCTGCGTGGCCACCTCCTCGACGGTGAGGTTGAAGATCTCGCCCGTGGGCGAATAGCCGATCGGCGAGATCAGCACGATGTCGCCGTCCTCCAGCCGCTGCTGGATCGCCTCGCTGTCGATCCGGCGCACTTCGCCGGTGTGCTGCATGTCCGTGCCGTCGACGATGCCAAGCGGCTTCGCGGTGATGTAGTTGCCCGACGACACGCGATTGCGTGCGCCTGCCATCGGCGAGTTGGCGAGCCCGAGCGAGAGCAGCGCCTCGATGCGTGCCCGCACCTGGCCCGCGGCCTCGAGGACGCAGTCCATCGCGTCGGCGTCGGTCACCCGAACGCCGTGCGCGTAGGTGCTCTCGAAGCCCTGCTGGGCGAGGATCGCCTCGACCTGCGGCCGGCAGCCGTGCACCACGACGAGTCGGATGCCGAGGCTGTGCAGCAGGTTGAGGTCGTGCACGACGCCGAGGAACGACTCGTCGGCGACGACCTCGCCGCCAAAGGCGATCACGAAGGTCTTGGCGCGGAACGCGTGCACGTAGGGCGCCGCGGCGCGGATCCAGTGCACGAACGTGCGCATCGTCGCCGAGTTCGCGGGCGGCTGGGCTTCGGACTTGGGCGCCATGGCGGAGTGGCTTTGTGCAGCCGCAGCAGATTGGGGCGGGCGGATTATAGCGCTCGCTGCAGCCCTCAGGCGCCTCGAATCCCGTGATCACGAGCTTCCGCTGCTGCGAGTGGCGCCGGGTGGATCCCTGGAGACGCTCACGCCGCGCGCGGCCGTATAATCCGTGGCCCCGCAAGCGCTGCGCACTTCGTCGCGCACGCCGGCCCTGTCGGGGCAACGCCGTCCCCGCATGCCTTCGCCGCTTCTCGCCGATCTCAACCCCGAGCAACTCGCCGCGGTCACGCTGCCGCACGCCTCGGCGCTGATCCTTGCCGGCGCGGGCAGCGGCAAGACGCGCGTGCTCACCACGCGCATCGCGTGGTTGCTGGCGACGGGGCAGGCGAGCCCGCTGTCGGTGCTCGCGGTGACGTTCACCAACAAGGCGGCGCGCGAGATGATGACGCGCCTCTCCGCGCTGACGCCGGTCAACACGCGCGGCATGTGGATCGGCACGTTCCACGGACTCTGCAACCGCATGCTGCGCGCGCACCACCGGGACGCGGAGCTGCCGCAGCTGTTCCAGATCCTCGACACGCAGGACCAGCTCTCCCTCCTGAAGCGCCTCTACCGCGCGCACGGCATCGACGACGAGCGCTACCCCGTGCGGCAGCTGCAGTACTTCATCGCCGACGCCAAGGAGGCGGGGCTGCGCCCGAACGCGGTCGAGGCCGGCGACGAGTTCGCGCGTGCGCAGGTCGAGTACTACGCGCTCTACGAGGCGATGTGCCAGCGGGAGGGCGTCGTGGACTTCGCGGAGCTGCTGCTGCGCAGCTACGAGCTCCTGACGAGGAGCGAGCCGATCCGCGAGCACTACCGGCGGCGCTTCTCACACCTGCTCGTCGACGAGTTCCAGGATACCAACGTGCTGCAGTACAGGTGGCTGCGCACGCTCGCCGGCGAGCGCGCCGCGGTCTTCGCCGTTGGCGACGACGACCAGTCGATCTACGCGTTCCGCGGCGCCAACGTCGCCAACATGCAGCACTTCGAGCGCGACTTCGCTGCTCCGGACGCACCGGTGCGCCTGATCAAGCTCGAGCAGAACTACCGTTCGCACGGCACGATCCTCGACGCCGCGAACGCGCTGATCCGCCACAACCGGGCGCGGCTCGGCAAGAACCTGTGGACGAGCGAGGGCAAGGGCGAGCCGTTGCGCGCCTTCATCGCGCCCTCCGACCTCGACGAGGCCGCCTTCGTCGTCGACATCGTGAGGAATCTCGGCGACGAAGGCGTGCCGCTGTCCGAGGTCGCGCTTCTCTACCGCAGCAACGCGCAATCGCGCGTGCTGGAGCACGCGCTGTTCGGTGCGGGACTCCCCTACCGCGTCTACGGCGGGATGCGCTTCTTCGAGCGCGTCGAGGTCAAGCACGCGCTCGCCTACCTGCGCCTGATCGCGACACCCGACGACGACGGCGCGCTGCTGCGCGTGATCAACTTCCCGGCGCGGGGCGTGGGCGCCCGCTCGCTCGAGCAGCTGCAGGACCACGCCCGCGGCGCCGGAACTGCGCTGTGGCAGGCCGCATGCAGCGGGGTCGTCGGCGGCCGGGCCGGCGGCGGCGTCGCGGCGTTCGTCAAGCTGATCGAGCGGCTGCGGCACGAGACCGCCTCGCTGCCGCTGCCCGAGGCGGTCGCGCACGTGATCGAGCACGCCGGCCTCGCCGAGCACTACCGCCGGGAGAAGGAGGGACAGGACCGGCTGGAAAACCTGCAGGAGCTCGTCAACGCCGCCGAGAGCTTCGTGCGCGAGGCATTGATCGCCACCGACGCGCCGATGATCGGCGAGCGCGTGGAGGCGGGCGCTCCGTCACCGGAGGACGGTGCCCAGGAAGGTGCGACTGACCCGTTGACGGCGTTTCTCGCGCACGCGGCACTCGAGGCGGGCGAGACGCAGGCGGCGGAAGGCCGCCCGGCGCTGCAGCTCATGACGGTGCACGCGGCGAAGGGGCTCGAGTTCCACACCGTGTTCGTCACCGGGCTCGAGGAAGGGCTGTTCCCGCACGAGAACAGCCTGTCCGAGTTCGCGGGCGTGGAGGAGGAGCGGCGACTCATGTACGTCGCGCTCACGCGCGCCCGGCGCCGGCTGTACCTGACCCTCGCGCAGACGCGGATGCTGCACGGGCAGACCCGCTACAACATCCAGAGCCGTTTCGTCGACGAGATTCCGCGCGACCTCCTGCACTGGCTCTCGCCTTCGCGCCGCCGAGCAGTGGACGTCGACCAGAGCGAGTGGGGCGCGCCGGCGGCGCCGTCGTATCCGCAAGCCACGCCGCCCGCGCCTGCCTGGCGCGTCGGCCAGAGCGTGCGGCACGCCAAGTTCGGGCTGGGCGTCATCGTCGACGCCGAAGGACGCGGCACCGATGCGCGAGTGCAGGTCAACTTCCGCGACGCCGGCGTGAAGTGGCTCGCGCTGGAGTACGCGAAGCTCGAGGCGGCGTAGCGGACAACCGCCGCGACCGCGATCAGCCGCGCGGCTGCCCGCCCGTCGCCGCGAGGAAGTCGTCGACGGCCGCGTGCGCGGAGGGGAAGAAGCGCTCGTGCGCGATTTCCTGGCCCTCGAGCCAGCCCGTCAGCTGCTCGCGCAGAGGCCGGTTGGCGCGCGCGAAGCGCACGTCGATGCCGGAGCCCTGCAGCTCGTCGTGCAGCGCGACGAGCACCTCGGCCGCGGTGACGTCGACCTGCGTCACTGCCTGCATGTCGAGCACGAGGCAGCGGAGCGGGGGATCGGCCCGCTCGACCAGGGCGCGCAGCCGCTCGGCCACGTGGCGCGCGTTGGCGAAGATGAGCGGCGCGTACAGCCGGTAGACGAGCACGCCCGGCGGCGACGCGCCTGCTTCGTCCTCGTCGAGGTCGTGGAAGTGCTTGTCGTTCGGGCGGCGGCGCAGGAACGCGTCGCGCGGGCGGGCGGTCTCGATCATCACGCGGGCGATCGAAAGCGCGATGCCCAGCAGCACGCCGGGCAGCACCCCGAGCACGAGCACGCCGGCCGAAACCGCGAGCGACAGCCACAGCGAGCGCCGGTCGAGTTGCGCGAGTACGCGGGTCGCGGCGACATCGAGCATGCCGATGCCGGCCACGATCAGGATCGCCGCCAGCGCCACGCGCGGCAGCCGCCCGATCAGCGGTGCGAGCCAGAGCATGAAGGCGAGGAGCAGCGCGATCGCCACCCACTGCGCGAGCTGCGAGCGGCCACCCGCGGCGTCGGCGGTGATCGAGCGGGAACCGCTGGCGCCGACGCTGTAGCCGCCGAGGGCGCCGGAGGCCGCGTTGGCGATGCCGAGCGCAGTCAGCTCCGCGTTCGCGTCGACCGGCTCACGGCGTTTCGCGGCGAGCGTCTGCGCAAGGACGATACCCTCGGCGAAGATCAGGAATGCGAGCGCGATCGCCCCGGGCACGAGCGCACGGACGTCCGCGAGCGCGACGTGCGGAAGCGCCGGCTCCGGCAACCCCGACGGCAGCGGCCGCAGCATCACGAGGCCTTGCGCGGCCCATCCGAACGCGTGGGCGGCCGCGACGGCGGCGATCACGGCGACGAGTGCCGCCGGCGCACGCGGGGCGAGCGCCCGCAGCGCGAGCAGCAGCGCCACCAGGCCGAGACCGAGCGCGAGCGTCGGCGCGTGGGCGTTCGGCAGCGCGGACGCGGCGTCGACGAGCTTGCGGAAGAAGCCTTCGCCTGCGATAGGCACACCGAGCAGCGACGACAGTTGCGAGGCGACGAGAATCAGCGCGGCGCCGTTCGCATAGCCGACGAGCACGGGCTTGGAGAGAAGGTCGGCGGCCGAGCCCAGGTCGAAGCGGGACGCGATCACCAGCAGTGCGCCCGACATCATCGCGAGCGCCGCCGCGAGCGCAGCGGCCCGCACCGGGTCACCGGCCGCGAGCGGCGCAATGGCGCTCGCGGCAAGCAGTGCCACCGTGGTGTCCGGTCCGACGATGCACTTGCGCGAGCTCGCGAAGACCGCGTAGCCGGCCATCGCACCGAGCGCCGAGTACAGTCCGAGCTCGGGAGCGACGCCGAGCAGCTCGGAGTACGCGAGCACCGACGGGATCATCACGATCGCGACGGCTGCACCGGCGGCAATGTCGCGACCGGGCGCGGCGTCGCGCCCATCGGCAAGCTGCGCGAGGCCCGGGAAGAGCCGCGCGATCGGACTCCGCGGCGGCCGCCCGTCGTGCATCGGCTACCGCGGTGCGCCGGGAGTGGTCGGCGCGAGAGTCTCGCCGCTGTGGAACACGTCGCGGTAGCTCACGTAATCGGACACGTGGAGCGTCGCCGCGAACATGAGACCATAGGCGAGCAGCACGAAGCGGACCACTGCCAGCATCGTCTCGCTCGGCAACAGCATCAGCAGCATCTGGCCGGCGAGGAGCGGCAGCAGGACACCGAAGGTCAGCACGCCGGCCGCGTACACCACCAGCGGCCGCCAGTTGGCGAGCGCCGCGCGCAGGCTCGCGCCGAGCGCCACGCCCGGACCGACGTCCTGGAACACGACCAGCGCCGGCGCGAACCACAGCGCGAGCGTCACCGGGAGCGCGACCAGCGCGCCGAACAGGAGCCCCGCCTGCAGCCGCGAGTTCGACAGCGTCTCGAGCGACGGCGACTCGTCGCCGGCGACGAGCCCGAGGAACATGCCGCCGTCGACGAGCGACGTGGAGAGCGCCGCGAGCGCCACGCCGGCGATGAACACGATGCCGAGGGGCAGCAGTGCGCGCACGTTGGCCTTGAAACCCTTGAAGAGATCGGCGGGACCGGGCGTGCCGCCGCGCTCCTGTGCCCACGCTGCGGCCAGCAGGCCCACGGCGAACACGGGTTTCAAGAGCGGCCACACCAGCTGCCCGACGATCGGCACGACGTTTACCAGCAACAGGATGACGTAGTAGATCGAGATGAGCACGAGCCACGGCATCCGGGCGCGCGAGAACATGGCCCAGGATTCGAGGAGCCAGGCGAAGCCGCGCCGCGCGGGGTGGCGCGTGAACACGACGTCCACGGTGCGCGCAGGCGCCGTCATGTGGCAGCGAGGGCGCTGCGGCCCCGCACCCGGTCGGTCAGCACGGCAACTCGGGCATTCGCGGCGTTGCTGCGGCGCGGTCGCGGAGCAAGCGCTCGAACCGCGCCGGGTCGTGCGCGTGGGTGAGCTCGCCGGGACGCGGCAGGTACAGGTCGTAGAGCCGCGACAGCCAGAAGCGCAGCGCGGCCGCGCGCAGCAAACCCGGCCACTGCTCGCGCTCGTCGTCGGTGAGCGGACGCACCGCGTGGTAGCCGGCGAGGAACGCGGCGGCAAGCTCCGCATCGAGCGCACCCGCCGCGTCGCACCAGTCGTTGACGGCGATCGCGACGTCGTAGGCGAGGAAGTCGGTCGCGGCGAAGCCGAAGTCGATGATGCCCGCAACGCGATCGCCGGCGAAGAGCACGTTGTCCACGAACAGGTCCGCGTGGATGGCGCCCTTCGGCAACTTGAGCCTGCCCCATCCCTGCTGGCACGCGAGCTCGGCCTCGATCGTCGCGTTCTGGTCCGCGGTGAGGAAGGGTCGCACGGCGCGCGCCGCCTGCCGCCACCACGCGGGACCGCGGCGGTTGGTGAGCCGCGCGCGGTAACTCTGCGAGGCGACGTGCAGCCGGCCGAGCGACGCTCCGACAGCGAGACAGTGCCGCACGTCCGGCGACGTGACCGGTGCACCGTCGACGCGCTGGACGAGCCCTGCCGGCTTGCCGTTCAGGATCGAGAACAGCGCGCCGGTGCGGTCGGGCTCCGGCGCGGGAACCTCGCAGCCGTTCCTCGCGAGGTGCGCCATCAGGTTGAGGTAGAACGGCAGGTCCTCGGCGGGGAGGCGCTCGTAGAGCGTGAGCACGTACCGTCCCCTGGTGGTGGTGACGAAGTAGTTGGTGTTCTCGATGCCGGAGGCGATCGGCGCCAGTTCGGCGAGCGTGCCCACGGCGTAGCGGGCGAGCCACGCATCCAAGTCTTCCGCCGAAACCGTGGTGTAGACCGACATCTGGAAACGCCCGCCACTTTGGCAGTGCGGACGACCGGGGAGTTCTCGCGGACTTCAGCTCACCACGACAGCAGCACCCAGAGCGGCACCTTGATCGAGATGTCGAGGCTGTCGCGCCGGATGAACTGCTGTCCGTTCGGATCGGGGACGAGATAATAGGGCACGCCGGTACGCGGCGTGACCTTGACGAACTTGAGTTCCCCGCCGATGCGTACTTCCTCGAGCGTCTCGGTGTCGCGGCGGACGATCGACACCAGCGGCTCGAGCTCCGGGTCGGTGACGAGCGGTGGCGGCGGCGGCACGGCCCCCTCGGCGGGAAGCGGCGGAGGCGGCGGCGCCGGCTGCGCCCAGGCGATGGACGTGGCAAATGCTGCGGCAAGCAGCGCGGCGACAGCGTTCGGAGTGAGGCGCGGGAGCGACATTCGGGTCCGCTGGGTAAGGCTTGATTCTACCAGAGCGGATGCGCCGGACCGCAGCGTGCGCCGGGGTCGTTGCCCCGATCGCCGTCGCGCCGTCGCGGCGCGCACGCGCGACGGTCGGAGCCGCCGGATTCCTACAGGTTCAGCATCTTCTGCCGCTCGGCCTGCGTCGGCTGGAAGCCGCGGCCTTCGTAGAACGCGAAGATCGCCTCGACGACCGCCTCCGGCTCCTCGATCACCTGCACGAGGTTCATGTCCTCCGGCGCGATCATGCCCTCGCCGACCAGCCGTTCGCGCATCCAGTCGAGCAGTCCCGACCAGAACGCCGCCCCGGAGAGGATGATCGGGATCCTGCGCGACTTGCCGGTCTGCACGAGCGTCAGGCACTCGGACAGCTCGTCGAGCGTGCCGAAGCCGCCCGGGAGCACGACGTACGCGGAGGCGAAGCGCACGAACATCATCTTGCGCGCGAAGAAGTAGCGGAAGTTGACGCTCACGTCCTGGTACGTATTGGAGAGCTGCTCCGCGGGCAGCAGGATGTTGAGGCCGATCGCCGGCGACCGGCCGGCGAACGCGCCGCGGTTCGCGGCCTCCATCAGCCCGGGCCCGCCGCCGGAGATCACCGCGAAGCCCGCGTCGGAGAGCCTGCGCGCGATGTCGCAGGTCTTCGCGTAGTAGGGGTGGCCCTCGCCGATGCGCGCGCTGCCGAACATCGAGACCGCAGGGCGGATGCCGCGCAGCCGTTCGGTCGCGACGGTGAACTCTGACATAATTCCCAACACCCGCCACGCCTCCTGTCCGTTGGAGGCATGCAGCGCCTGCGGGTCGATCAGCTCGGGAATCTTCTCGGAAAGCGACATGCCAACGCTCGTCCTGGTCGATGGGTCTTCGTACCTGTACCGCGCGTTCCACGCGCTGCCGGACCTGCGCACCTCGCAGGGCGAACCGACCGGCGCGCTGCGCGGGGTGCTCGCGATGTTGCGCCGAATGGTCGAGGACGGCAAGCCGGACTACTTCGCCGTCGTCTTCGATGCACCGGGCAAGACGTTTCGCGACGACTGGTATCCCGAGTACAAGGCGAACCGGCCGCCGATGCCGGACGACCTCGTGCGTCAACTCGAGCCGTTGCAGGAGCTCGTGCGCGCGAACGGCTGGCCGCTCCTCGTCGTCGACGGCGTCGAGGCCGACGACGTGATCGGCACGCTCGCCAAGGCGGCGCAGCGGGCAGGCATCGACACGCTGATCTCGACCTCCGACAAGGACCTGGCGCAACTGGTCGAGTCCGGCGTCACGTGCGTCAACACGATGAGCAACGAGACGCTCGACCCCGAGGGCGTCGTCGCGAAGTTCGGCGTCCGTCCCGACCAGGTGCTCGATCTCCTCGCGCTCACCGGCGACGCCGTCGACAACGTGCCCGGCGTGCCGAAGGTCGGCCCGAAGACGGCCGCGAAGTGGCTCGCCCAGTACGGCTCGCTCGACAACATCGTCGCGCATGCCGCGGACATCGGCGGTGTCGTCGGCGAGAACCTGCGCGCGGCGCTCGACTGGCTGCCGAAAGGGCGTCAACTCCTCACGGTGAAGACCGACTGCGAGCTGCCGGTGGGCCCTCGCGACCTGGCGATCTCGGCCGTGGACCGGGCGAAGCTCGCGGAGCTCTATGGGCGCTTCGAG
>Ga0209079_10001128_pt1 | contig 10128 bp, 9 predicted proteins | sample PPLLaktember2015_2_FD_187259 | JGI IMG/M metagenome (GOLD analysis project Ga0209079, IMG submission 187259) | Freshwater sediment microbial communities from Prairie Pothole Lake near Jamestown, North Dakota, USA - PPLs Lake P7 Core (6) Depth... | ecosystem: Environmental > Aquatic > Freshwater... | reverse complement strand
CTCCCATTTGAAAACGTCCTCCTCTTTCGCGCAACGGGCGATCAAAACGGTCTCCGCGGAGAACATGATCGCGGAGGTCGAAAACTTGAGCTTGGGCGTCTTGGTCCGGATCTCGTCGCAAGCCGAAAGCAAAACCTGCTTGATCAAGTTTTGCGGGCGGGGTTTCCAATGCGTCTCGTCGAAAGCAAAAAACTCTTGATTCATGGCATGAAGTAACCGCCCGCCCGGATAATACTCGGAGAGAATGAGCTCCGCGACTCTTTGACCCAGATCCGCGATCTCTTCCTCGGTCGCGTTTCGCGTCGTTTCCTTTTTTTGCATCGTCGAGAGTTGACCCTTGATCGCAGTCAACCCGAGCCCCGTCCGCGATCGGATCGCTTTCATAACCCGCTCAAGGTCGAGGGGGTCGAGGCTCCGGGCCTTTTTCAAGGTCTTGACGATCTCGACACTGGACGAGGTCGGGGTCAACCGCTGGATCGATTTCAGGATAGCGGAGAGCGCCTCGTCGTCCTCGATCTCGACGGGCTCGGGGTCTAGGGTGATCCGGTTCGGCCCGGTCTTGCGCCCGATCTTGACGTCGTCGGGGATTGTCTCCCCGACCCCGACAAAATCGTCCTCGGGGGTCGGGCCTACAAAGCGGACCGCGACATATTTCCGGAGCTCGCGAATCAGGCTCCCGGTTCTCCGGAGCCCCTCCCCCGTAGTCTTGAGTGATTGCCAGCGGGCGCGGATCTTGTGACCATGATCGTTATAAGGGGGATCGGCGGTCGACCATTTGACAAAGACCTCGCGCCCGCCGCCTTTGGTCGCGGAATGAGCGGAGGCGAGCAGGTTAAACCATTTTTCATGATCTCGATAGTTTTTGACCGGGAGTTTTGAAAGGATCTCTCGGAGCTTGGAGGGGTCGATCTTTGTCCCGTCCGGGTCTATGTCAACGACAATCGAGTCGTCGGGCTCGTCGACGGTCGCTCCGGTCTCCGCCTCGGGCTCTCCGGGCTTTTTCGTGATCCACTCGACGAGCTCCGCGGGAATTTCCGGGGGCTCATATTCAAAGGGGGACCGCTGATCCCAAGTGTAAAAGGCCCCGCTTGGGTGCACGGATCCAGGGATCACAACTTGACGCCCGCGGCTCTTGAATTCGACCCCCGGATATGCCGCGAGGCTATTCGAGACCGTGATCTCCGCGGACAGTTTCCCATAGTAATGACGCCCGCCGCCGCCGGTTAAGACGGTCGGAAAATACTCCTCGAAAGCCTCGCGCCCGAGGTCAAAGAGCAAGCGGCGGAGCCCGTCCTCTCCCCCGTTTCGCGGGTCGACGTCGATCACAAGGTCGAGCGGCCCGAGCCGCCAACCGAGGTTAAAGCCGCGTTTTGCATATTTTTCGATCTCGGTTCTTACATAGGGGTTTGAATTCCAATTCTTATGAAGCGGCTTTTTATATTGAGCGGGCCCCGGGCTCATATCCAAGGGGATCAGCGTCCGCCCAAAAGAGTAATGGAGATCGAGCTCGTCGGGCTCGATCTTAGATGTCATTTTTTCCAATCGAAACCCCGATCCCCTCCAAAGCCCGGAGAGGCGATCGATCGTCGCTTTTCAATTCCGTTTCGTTTCGCTTTTGCTCTGCTCGGGCGTCTTTGTAGCGTTTCGACTTTTTGAGAAACGCCCAAAGCCCGACGCGGAGCTCGGGCCGCAAGTCCGCCGCTTTGAACAGCGGACCAAGCTCGCGACTTGATTCGACGAGGAGCGCCCCGACGGGGCTTATTTGACCCGACCGGGCGAAAGAGTAAATGGTCTTGACCGGGAGCCCGAGGAGCTCCGCGAGCCTACCAGGGGAACCCGCAATCGCGACAAGGCGGCGGAGGTCGACGAGCTTCTTTTCCCATTGGGGATCGACGCCCCGGAGCGTCTCATAATATCGGATCATGTTTCGCCTCTTTCCTATGGGCTCTTTGGATCGCCATTTCGATCATGGCCGCGCCCTTGCGGATCGCTTTCCGATCGGCTCGGAGTTTCGACGGGGACTTATGCGATCGGATTTCGACGTCGAGATCGAGTCGCTCGGTTTTCCATAGACCAAAGACGCAAAACTTCGATCCCCTGTAATAGTCGGGAGTGGCGCAAAAATAGCGGCTCGACCCGGTCCAGTGATCGGGCGTGTTTGCGTCCGGGTTGTAAAGCTCCGACCAATCGCGGATCACACTATGCAAGAAACGAAAGTCTCGCGACTGGACGAGGAGGAGCGCCCGGAAATAGGATCGGGAGAGCCCGTCGACGAGCCGACAGATTAGGATCTCTTTGGTCCCCTCGACCTCGACGAGCCCGTCGACCTTTCCCCCCGCGTATTCAATCGAGACGAGAGCGGGATCATATTTTGGTTTTTTGGTCATTCGGGGGCCCCCTCGTCTTTGGGCCGCGTTAACGGGCACCACGCCGGAAAATATCCCTCCGGTATCTGTTCAAACGGATCACCCCAAACCCGTTCAAAATTGGAAACAGTACAGATCCGATCATGAATAAGCCGCTTAAAAAACGGGCACCATTCGCCACAACTTAGGATCTCATATTGAACTATTCGCCTTTCCATATCTCAATCCCTCTCTTTCGGATCGGAGTCTTGGATCTCCTCCAAAGCCTTTGAAAGTCGAGCCGCGGCGATTTCGCAGTAATGCGGATCGATCTCTATTCCAATGAAGCTAAAGCCCTCCGCTATTGCGGCTTTTCCGGTCGACCCGGATCCCATAAAGGGATCGCAGATTGTCCCGCCCGGGGGACAGATCAACCGGCAAAGATAGCGGAGGAGATCAGTCGGTTTAACCGTAGGATGATCATTTCCGGGGCCACGATCCGATCGGCTCGCCTTTGAGCAGTAGAAGAAACGGGCCGCGGATCCGGAATCCCCGAGGCCCCCGGCATTGGCCCCGACTCCCGACGATCGCCCCATACGCAAGGCCCGATCATGTTGTGGAGTTTTGACGCCCCCGGTCGACGAGCTCTCCGGAAAGACCGCGAGGACTTCGGGCGATCCGTCATGGATCAGATTTGCGGGAAATCGGCCCGACCCGTTAAAATCTCCCCGCGCCCCCGCTTTCAAAGCCCCCAAAAAGCGGGGCGATTCTGGAAAATCATAGACTCTTTGCCCGTGCCGACTATTGGGATCGTCCGGATTTATTTCGATCCTACACCGATCGATATTGAGGCCCCCGGTCCCGTATTCGAGGACGTTCTCCGCGACCGTCCCCGAGAGCGGCTTTCGGGCAAGGATCACAGGTTCCCAAGCGGGTTTTAAGGCGGTCCCGAAACCCGACCATTTCGCCGCCTCGGGGGTTAAGGCGGGGCCGCTCATTTCAGATACGTTACAGGCATTAAACGCGGCCCCCTTTTGTCCGGTTAGCTTGCCGTCGGGCCGGATCCGGGGGATTTTTTCCCGCTCTTTCCCCGCCGCCTTGTCGATCGCCTTGCTTATGTCGAGCGACTTTGGAAACCCGGAGCCATAGATCCAGCCGAGACAATCGCGGATCTCGAATCCAGCCGAGACAATCGCGGATCTCGAATCCCGCCTCCTCGATCGCAACGGTCAAGCGGTGATATGTCCGCGTCCCGCCGAACGCGAGCATATGGGCCCCGGGCTTTAAGACGCGGAGAGCCTCGACCCAAAAGGGCGATCCAGGGACACCATGATCCCAAGTCCGCCCCATGAATGACAGCCCATACGGGGGATCCGAGACAATCGCGTCGATCGAGCTCTCCGACAGTTTCGGCATTTCGGTCAAGCAATCGCCCTCTTTGATCGTGATCTCCATTACTCCATAAACCCCGCTCGCGACCAATTCTCCGACATTTCGCGGAGGACATCGGAGCCCGAGCGCCCGACGACAACCGCCTTAACCCCGAAACCGGGGGCGTAATGGTTGCCCGCTGCATCATATATCCGCCCGACGGTTTGATCGTCCCGCATTTTAAGCGGATCGGCGCTCCTTTCGAGCTTGATCAGAACCGATCCGGGGGCCGCGACCGCTTTCGGGTCAAGGTCTCCGGGCGAGAGCGCCCTCCTCAAGCGGAGCTTTTCAACTTCCGCCCGGAGCTCCGCGATCTCATGGTCACTGTCCGCGATCGATTTTTCGTGTTGTTCGTCCTCGACGACTAACTTCCGGATCCTCCGATCCGCGTCCGCGAGCTCCGCCCGGAGGCTCGCGATCAACTCGTCTTTGGAGTCGAGAGCCGCCTCGACCTGATCGCGGGCCCCGATCAACCGCTGGATCGTCTTGTCGCGGTCCGCAAGGTCTCGCCCGAGCTGCGCGACTCGATCCGCATCCCGCCGCCCGCTGGCGATCTCTTTGAGCTCCGCAATCTCTTTGTCGCGGGCCTCTATTATCTCATGCAAAGAGTTAATCCGGATGATCGCGTCTTTCAAGGTCTCGTCGTTTTTCGAGAGGGCCGCGACCTCCGCCCGGAGGCTCGCGATCGTTTCTGCGTCCATTTCGCGGGCCTTGCGGAAACCGTCGAGCCCGTCACTATTGGGCAGACACCGGACCGCGTTGTCGCGGGCCTCCTCGTCCCGCTGGACTGTTAGGATCCGGTCGATCCCCGGGCGGAGGAGCTCCGCGATCTCTTTGTCGCGGCCCTCTATGTTTGCGATCAGTGTTTTCGAGAGGGCTTTAAGGCCCTCGACCTCGTCCACCGCGCCGCCGGGATAAAACTCCGCGCCCGTGAGGTCCGCTCCCTGAAATCGGGCGTTTTCGAGGTTGGCCGCATGAAAGACCGACCCGACCAAGCAAGCCCCCGAAAAGTCACAATCGCGGAGGTCGAGGTCGCGAAAGTCAAAGCCCCGCCAGTCAAAAAACTTGACCAACCCCGGGGCCTCGCGGAGCATTGTCGAGAGCGCTTTCGCGGTCGCGATCTTGAACCGTCGAGCGTCCTCCAAAAATTCTTTATCGGTTTTCATGTTCTCCCCTTTCGTTTTTTGTCCGGAATTTGGCCTCGATCTCGGTTTTGCCACAAATCGCCGCCGCGTGTCAAGAAAAAAACAGCCTTTTTTTCTTAATACTTTTTTACCTGCTCGGGGGCTTGATAGGGCTCTCCCCGGAGGTCGAGGCCAATCGAGACCCGGGGAGAGCAAACGAAAAGGAGAAAGCAGGATCCAAGCATGAGCGACCCGGGCCCCGAGGTCAAGCGAAAAGATCCAGGGGGGCCCGAGACCTCCCCCGCTCTGCTCGCGACTCAAGCTCCCGCGGCCCCGAATTCCAATAAAACCGGAAATCCGAACCCCCCGATCCAAGCCCCTGAAAATACCAAAATAGCCCGGAAATTTTCATGGAGGGGTCAAAACAACCTAAAAAAGTTACTTTAGAGTTAAAAAACGGGCGCTTTTTGGGATAAAATATCAAAAGCCGATATATAGGTTTTCCCGAATGATTCCGATATTTTTCGGAGGGGTTAGACCGGCCCGGAGTTATCTTTGTTACTTTTCACATTTGAAAAGTAACTTCTAAAAGTTCAATAATTCTGCAATTTTAAGAGGTAAAAGTTACTTTATAGCTCTGTTTTGTGATCAGGGGGTAAGGGTCTAAAAAAATAACATTGTATCGGGTTATTGATGTATTACAGTATAAGTGTAATCCTATTGACAAAATGACACTATATCAATATACGATGTAATATTAATTTTCTACACCCTATATAGTGATCCACGAAAACCACCCCAAAAGTAACTATTTGCCTGTAGAATTCCGAAATCACTAGCTTTTCGGGAGTTACTTTTCAAATATGAAAAGTAACTAGGGTAACTGGACAGCGATCCAGCGGCCCGAAAACTCCCCGAGATTTCGGGCTGTTTTTGCCCATATCGGGTTTTGATATTTTACGTCAAAAAGAGCCCGTTTTTTAACCCTAAAGTAACTTTTGGGGGCTGTTTTGGCCTCTCCGTGAAAATTTCCGGTTTTTTCTGCTTTTCGACTGCATGAGCTCCCGACCGCGCCCCGCTTGAGAGATCGCCGCTTTTGGGGCCTTTTTCTGCATGGTCCCGAAAAGCCCCAAAAGTGGAGATCCAGGGGTCCGGGGCGCGGATCGCCCTCAAGCCCCCCGAGCGCCTCCCCGGAGACCCCGCCCAAGGGCCCCGCCGCCCTCGGAGAGCCCGAGCCCAACCTCCGCCCGGGCTCTCCCCTCGGGTCGGTCGAGGTCGCGGCCCGGAGCGCCCAAGGGCTCGCCCGGTTTTTTTCGCGGTTGAATCGGGTCCGGTCCTCGGATATGATCAGATCATGGGGTTAGACCTCGAAACCATTATCTCGGAGATTGAAGCGGCTTGCCCGGAGGGGGAGACGCCCGCCCGGTTTCTCGCCTCGGTCATGGCAGGGATCGACCCCCGCTCCGACGTCTCGCCCCTATATCGAGCAGTCCTCGCGGCGGGCGAGAACGTCCCGAGTCAAGCGGCTTGGGAGGAGATCCGCGCCCTCGTCCTAAAGGATCCAGCGTACAAACCCGGGCGGGTTACGTTCAAAGACTCCGCGAGAGCCGCCCGGATCTTGCTTGAGTACCTATACCCAAAGCTTAAATCGACCGAGGTCTCCGCGACGGTCTCCGCGGTCGTCGGGGTTTCCGCCTTGACGCCCGAGGAGGTAAAGACCTTTGAAGCTTGGTTTACGGGGGAATTTTGAGCGGGGGCCTTTTGATTGGAGAATCGATCGAGCTCGACGGGCCGCTCGGGTTGCATAGAGCCCGCCCCGACACGCCCGTCGGGCTCGATCGATTCCCTGATCTCGCTTTCCCCCCTCCGCCTCGACCCCCGGAGCTCGACCCCGACTCCCCGCTTTTCGGGCGCTCTCAAAACGAGATCCGATGCCTCAAACATTGGGTCTTGTCGAATTACATAGCCTTTTGTCGGGTCTTTTTCCGCTCTCGGGACGGGGCCCGCTTCATTGTCAACCGACACCACGATCTGATCGCCGCCGCCCTGGATCGCGTCTTTCGCGGGGAGTCGTCGAGGCTGATAATCAATATCCCCCCGGGCTATACCAAGACTGAAATGGTTGTCATTCTCGCGATCGCCCGGGGCCTCGCGGAAAACCCGAGGTCAAAGTTTCTGCTCTTGAGCAACTCCGAGGATCTCGCCCTCGAAAACAGCCTAAAGGCGCGAGATACGATCCAGGGGGAGCTTTATCAAGCCCTCTTTCCTATGACCTTGAGGGCGGACTCCAAAGCCAAAGGGCGCTGGTATAATGAGCATGGAGGCGGAGCGCAAGCGGCCCCCGCGGGCGGTCAAGTGATCGGCTTTCGGGCCGGTCGAATGGAGCCCGGTTTTTCGGGGGCGATTCTGATCGATGACCCCCTCAAGCCCGACGACGCCCGGAGCGACACGCGGCGAAACAGGATCAACACGCGATATAATACGACGATCGCCTCGCGGCTCGCCCATGAGAAAATCCCGATTGTCTTGGTTATGCAACGGATCGACGACGACGACCTCTCCGCTTATCTGCTCGGGGGCGGCTCGGGCGAGCATTGGGATCACTTGGAGATCCCCGTCGAGGTTCCGGCGATTCGGGGCCCCTATCCCGAGGAGTTTTCGCACGGAAAGCGGATCGCCTATGAGCTCGCCCCGGGCCCGCTTTGGCCGTACAAACACGATCAGCCGACGATCGACGAGCTCAAGACCAACCCGAGGACCGCGGGGACGTTCTCCGCGCAATACCAACAAACCCCCGCGCCGCCGGGCGGCTCAATTTTTCGGGATCCGTGGTGGCGATATTATGACCGCGTCGACCTTGCCCGCTCGATAATTCATTTCGAGGGGGGCGAGACGCGGATCCAGTATAAAGAGATTTTCGCGGACACCGCCCAAAAGCTCAAAGAAACAAACGACTGGTCTGTTTTTCAACTATGGGCGAAAGGGGAGGACGGGCGGATCTATCTGCTCGACCTCGTCCGCGGGCGGTTTGAGGCCCCCGACCTCCGCCGCGAGTTTTTGGTCTTTTGTGAACGGCATGATTACAAGCCCGGAGTGATCGCGACCGGAGTCCGCGAGCGGCTCGTCGAGGACAAATCGAGCGGAACGGGATTGATCCAAGACATAAACCGCGAAAAGGGTCGAGACTACATAACGGGGATCCCGCGTGATACCGACAAGGTCTCCCGGGCCCGGAGCGGAGCGCCCTCGATAGCGGCGGGGCTTGTCGTTTTGCCTCGGATCGCCCCCTGGCTTGCGGACTATCGGGTCGAATTCGCGAAATTTTCCGCGACCATGTCGCATAAATTCGACGACCAAGTCGACCCGACGCTCGACGCAATCCATAAAATGCTTATCGGAGACGGTTTTTTCGGTTATGCTTCTATGGTATAACCCGACGAGGAGGCCCAAAAAATGACCGATATTCAAGACCGGATCGACGTCTCGACCGAGATCAATCATTTATTCCCGTTCTCAAGTCCCGAGGGGACGCCCCCGACGACGCCCGCCAATGCCGCATGGATCCAAAGTCGTTTTTTCACGGCTGAGATCCCGACAAACGGGCAGACGTTCGCATGGTCCGCGAGTCAAAACAAATGGATCTATACGATGGGAGAGGCGGGAGCGGGGGACGCGACGAGCCTCCGGGGGAGACTGATCACAACCGACGCCCCGGGCGATTCGGACTCTCTCAAGTGGTCGACGAGCGAGAACAAATGGATCTACGTTCCGATCGATTCGGGAGACGCGATCAGCCTCCGGAGCCGCTTGATCACAACCGACGCCCCGGACGAGCTCGACGTCCTCCAATGGACGGGCCTCGGGGGTTGGGGCTATGTCCCCGAGTCGACGCTCCGAGACGCCCTCACAATCCAAGGGCGGGCGCTCCCGGTCGCGGCTCCGGACGATCTCGCGGTCCCGATATGGTCGGAGGATCTTTCATCTTGGGCCTATGTTTCCGCGGTAACACTCCGAGACGCCCTTTCGATCCAGGGGGGCGCGGTAACAGCCTCCGCCCCGAACGACCTCGACGTCCTCCAATGGTCCGCGGACGATAGCGAATGGATCGCGGCCCCCATGAGCGGCGGCGGAGGGGCGATCGATTTCGTCGCGGGGAAAGCCTACGCTCTGCAATCGATCGACGGCTTAAACGATTTTCGAGCCGATCGTGGCGGGGTTATCGGAGAGCGTAACGTCGTTTATGGGGGCGCTTTCATGGGGATTACGGGATCCGTTTTCGTAATTGGCGGGGGCCCCGCGGCTTGGATCCCGATTATCGGCTTTGACCCCGCGAACGTGATCGGAGATCCCGACGAGATCGCCCCCCTCTTGTTTTGCCAAGTCACGGGCGGCGGGAATGTCGTCGACCCCGCGGGGGCCGATTATATGGGCTTTGTCGAGGTATGGGGCGCGCAAAACACCGTTTTAAATTGTAGCGAAACCAAGGTTTGGGGGTCTAGTAACCTGATCGAGAATTCGATCGCGGTTTGGTTATGGGGAAGCGGGATCACCGCGGGCCCCGGGCTTGAAAACTCTTTCATTTTCGCCCCCGAGAGCGGGAACACGGTCGTTTCGGCTGGATCAAATATCGTTTTTGCGGACTTTAGCGAGATCGGCAGCGATGGGCGGGCGCTGATCGTCGGGAGCGGAATCAACACCTATGAGAATTGCAACGGGTCCGCGGTTTTCGGTTGGGCCCATCGGATCGGGGTCGACTCCTCGGGCTATATGGCCTTTGGCGGGACGCCCGGGTCTTTGATTTTCGGGCAGGGAAACCGCACTTTGGACTTTGACGAGATCGGGTATCTGTACGTCGGCGGAGCGAACAATCAGGTCGACCATTCACCATTTTCAAAGGTTCATGGATCCGAAAATCGCGTTTTCGCGGCCCCTTTTTCGGAGGTTTTCGGAATAGCGAACGACCTCGGGATCTCGACTCCAAGCATGGAATACGGGCGGATCTGGGGACATGATAACGTAGTCAATGATACCATCTCTCTTTTCGGATTTAATTCGGTATGGGGTTGGAATAATGATGTCGACGGTATGGGGGCCCTAGTCAACGGTATGGGCAACACGATCCGGGCCGGGTCTATGGGCGCGAGCGTTTTCGGCAACTTAAACGACTATTTCGGGGTTGCGACTTTGATCGTCGGTCAACTCTGTCTTGTGGACGGATCCCAATGGTC